>Ga0134097_1003063_pt1 | contig 9574 bp, 9 predicted proteins | sample 8_3taG_FD_94450 | JGI IMG/M metagenome (GOLD analysis project Ga0134097, IMG submission 94450) | Switchgrass degrading microbial communities from high solid loading bioreactors in New Hampshire, USA - 8_30_10_142_A2 metaG | ecosystem: Engineered > Bioreactor > Semi-continuous > Anaerobic >... | reverse complement strand
AGCCGGTAATATTTTGTTTGGTTGGAGTTTTAAGTTCTTTTTGCTTTTCTCCTTTCTCCGCTTTAAATTTGGGGAAAAAACTGAAAAAGGCCAAAAAGTCTTCTTTGCGCTTAACTCCAACGACCAAGCCAATATAAGCCAGAAAAATACTGACAGCTACTGATAAAACCGGCCCGATAAAGGGTATATCTTTAAAAGAGCCACTTAACAGCCTGGCAATAATCAAACCGATGATAATACCTATTGACCCGCCGATCAAATCATAGACCGGTATTCTTGTTAGCTTACTCTCCAGCCATTTGAATAGGCCTATAAAAAATTTCATAATGGCAGGGGCAAGTAAGAACCCAATAATTCCAAAAACAATAAAAGAAAAAACATAAGTCCAAAACAATTTTATTGGGAATCCCAAACTTGCGCTTAATTGTTCAATGCTGATTATTCCCATAAGAATATTATCCAACAGTACCCCCACAGAGGCAATCAATAAAGTAATGATCGCATAAACTATTCTGCGAATCATGGAACCACCTCCTTTCTATTTATTTTGACTAGAATCCCTAGTCCTTATACTTTGAATAGGAAATATTTCCATTAAGCCTAGTTTTAATAATTCATTTCCTTAAATTTAATAATTCATTTCTTATAATTATTATAACAGGTAAGCTCGGACTAGAAAAGCAAACGACAAAATACTTCCATTTTAACCTTAGATTGGCAAGTTTTCCTCATCCTCTTAAATTGACAATAACGGATCAAGCTGTCTATAATTTAATTACGGAAAGGAGTGCCAGTTCATGATTCCTACCCTTGATGATTTTCAAAAGACCGTGGATTCCATGCTTATCCAGCATCAGAGCATCCTGGACATTATTTCGAAAATACATGAATCTTCCGGCAGAGTAAACAGGGCTATGGCCAAAGCCGTTACTTCCTGCGGATGTGTCACTATTGAAGCAAAAAAGAGCACTATCCCGGAAAATGCTACTCTAGCCGATCTAAAAAGTATTTTAAATAGCCACCTTAGAGGGGTTATATGCCCTAACTGCAAGGAAATGATCGAAACGGAACTGGGCAAACATTTTTTTTATCTCGCCGCTTTAGCCAACACCTTGGGCATCTCGCTCAATGAGGTACTGGAAAAAGAAGAGGAAAAACTGCAAACACTAACTATCTATAATCTTAGGTAATGTTCCTTAGAAAAGCTTTAAAAATAACATTTGAAATCGCATAAAATACCCATGCTTAATATTAAAAATAAAATTTGTTCCGCTGATATTTACATATACTTACATATACAAGGTAAGTCGGCTTGCCGCAGGCAAGCCTTTTATTCTTAATATAGGAATTCTAAAATCTGTTCCACGTTTCTTACGGCATGAATATTCCGATTTTTTATTTGCAGCCGCTTGCAATTTACTTCGGGAATAAGTATACGGTCATAGCCGAACTTTTCAGCTTCTTTCAGTCTCTGCTCAATATGCGATACCCCTCTGATCTCGCCCGTTAGACCTAATTCCCCGATAAAAGCAGTTTTAGCTAGGGGTTTTTCTTTGAGCCCGGAAACAATTGCCGCCACCACGGCCAAATCCGCTGCCGGCTCGCTTATTTCCAGTCCGCCGGCTACATTGATAAATACATCTTTTGCCCCAAAGGTGCAACTTGTTTTTTTGTCTAAAACGGCCAGCAGCATTAAAAGCCGATGATAGTCCATGCCATTTACTGTTCTGCGGGGAGGTACATAAACCGAAGGGGTAACCAGAGACTGAATCTCTACCAAAAGGGGTCTTGTCCCTTCCATCAACACGGCAACGGCCGAACCAGGCGCCGTCGTCAGTCCATTCCCCAAAAACAAAGCCGAGGGATTAATAACTTCTTTTAAGCCGTCGTTTCTCATTTCAAAAACACCGATCTCGTTGGCAGGTCCAAAGCGATTCTTAACCGCCCTAAGCAACCTGTAAATATGATTTTGATCGCCCTCGAAATATAAAACAGTGTCCACCATATGTTCCAAAACCCGGGGGCCGGCAATGGCTCCGTCTTTGGTAACATGACCGGCCAAAAATACTGTTATCTCCTTTTCCTTGGCCAGGCGCAGGAGGTAAGCTGCACCCTCTCTTATTTGGCTAACACTCCCCGGTGCAGACTGTAATTCATCCAGTACCATAGTTTGGATGGAATCGATAAATAAAATTTTATAATCCCTGTTCAAAACCGCCTCTCGCACCGAATCCAAAGAGTTTTCAATCATAATATGTATCTTGGGGGAATTTATATTTAATCTTTCAGCCCTAAGCTTAATCTGTCTGGCCGATTCTTCTCCCGATACATAAAGAACATTGCAATTGCGAGACAAATATTCGGCCATCTGCAAAAAAAGAGTGGACTTTCCTATCCCCGGTTCGCCACTCAACAAAATAAAGGCACCTTCTACAATTCCGCCCCCCAACACCCTGTTTAATTCGGCGTTCCCGGTATCTATTCTTTGTCCTTCCTGAGTTTCAATCCGAGCTAAAGGGGTCGTTTCAACGACCCCTTTGCCTTTACTCTCACGGGCTGTCCTTGTCAATTTTTCCTCGATCAACGTATTCCATTGGCCGCATCCGGGGCAACGTCCCAACCAGCGGGCACTTTCCTGGCCGCATTCACGGCAAAAAAACCTCGTTATATTTTTGGACAAGCGACATCCCCCAATCTCTTTGTTTTTCTCTTTTAATTATCTTCATCAATTATTCTTCATCTTTAATTATTTATCTTCATCAGCCTCTTGTTTTTTCCTGTCAGGCGAGGAAGAAGATTCCGCTTTTTCATCCGCAAGGGTAAAAGTTATCTTGCCTCTCTGGAGAACTGCTTTTATGGTGTCGCCAGGTTTAAACTCGCCTTGTAAAATTTTTTCAGAAAGCGGGTCTTCAATCAACTTTTGAATTGCCCTTCTTAAAGGCCGAGCACCGAAGGTAGGATCATTGCCTTCTTCGGCAATGTATTCCAGTACTTTGGGGGTAATGACAAGATTGTAATTCTGTTCTTTGAGTCTCTTGTCAATATCTTTAAGCAATATTTCCGTAATTTTAATCAGATCTTCTTTCTTTAATTGGTGGAATACCACCATTTCATCAATCCTGTTAAGGAATTCCGGCCTGAAAGTCTTTTTCAATTCATCCATGACTCTGGAACTCATAGCCTTGTATTCACTATCTTCATCACGGTTGGAAACAAAACCTAAAGATTCCCTTTTCAAATAGGATGCTCCTACGTTTGAGGTCATGATAACCACACAATTGCGAAAATCAACAACTCTTCCTTTGGAATCCGTAAGCCTGCCGTCTTCAAGTACTTGCAAAAGAATATTAAATACTTCCGGGTGGGCTTTTTCAATTTCGTCAAAGAGGATGACGCTATAAGGTTTCCTCCGTACTAATTCCGTCAGTTGACCCCCTTCTTCATGACCGACATAACCCGGAGGGGAACCCACCATTCTGGAAACAGCATGTTTTTCCATGTATTCTGACATGTCAATTCTGATCAGAGCATTTTCGTCTCCAAATAAAGCTTCAGCCAAGGTCCTGGCTAATTGGGTTTTGCCGACACCGGTCGGTCCCAGGAAAATAAATGAACCGATAGGTCTTTTGGGATCTTTTAAGCCGGCCCTGGCCCTCCTTACCGCCCGAGCCACGGCACTCACTGCTTCGTCTTGCCCTATGACCTTCTCATGAAGAATTTGTTCCAATTTCAATAGTCTTTGACTTTCTTCCTCGGCCAGTTTATTTACAGGTATGCCTGTCCAACTGGAAACTATTTTGGCCACATCCTCGGGCCCGACTACCATGACTTCTTTTTCTCTGGCTTCCTCCCATTTGTTGCGCATTTCAGCCAATTCCTGTTGCTTTTTCTGTTCTTCATCCCGAATTTGAGCCGCTTTCTCAAACTCTTGCCGCTTAACAGCAGCTTCCTTTTCCTTTCTAAGATTGTCGATGATTTCTTCCAGTTTCTTCATATCCGGAGGAGCAGTGAAACCGCGAAGCCTAACTCTGGATGCCGCTTCATCGATTAAGTCAATAGCCTTATCCGGTAAAAACCTGTCCGATATATACCTGTCCGAAAGGCGGACCGCGGCTTGGATGGCATCATCGGTAATTTTAACTCGATGGTGAGCTTCATAACGGTCCCTCAGACCTTGTAAAATAGCCACCGCTTCTTCGGCAGTAGGCTCACCGACCATAATCGGTTGGAATCTCCTTTCCAGGGCAGGGTCACGTTCAATATGCTTGCGATATTCATCAAGGGTTGTAGCCCCGATACATTGCATCTCACCTCTAGCCAGGGCAGGTTTTAAGATATTGGCCGCATCTATGGCGCCTTCTGCCGCTCCGGCACCAATCAAAGTATGAAGCTCATCAATAAATACTATAACGTTACCGGCCAATCTTATTTCTTCCATAACTTTTTTCATTCTTTCTTCAAATTCGCCCCGGTATTTAGTACCTGCTACCATGGATGAAAGATCTAGAGTGCAAACCCTTTTATTGGCCAAGATTTCCGGTACCTTATTGCTAATAATTCTTTGGGCTAGACCTTCCGCAATTGCTGTTTTACCGACACCGGGTTCACCGATAAGAACAGGATTGTTTTTTGTTCTTCGGCTTAAAACCTGAATAACCCTCTCGATTTCATTTTCCCGACCGATAACCGGATCCAGTTTCCCTTCAAGGGCCATTACGGTCAAATCCCGGCCAAATTCATTTAATGTCGGAGTGTTGCTTGCTTGTCCCATTTTAGGACCTGCCGGCCCGCTACCAGGCATAGGAATACCTTCCGCCTCGCCTCCCAAAAGAGCCATAACCTGTTCCCAAACCTTTTCAGGCTTAATTTTCAGGTCAGCCAAAACCCGGGCGGCAATACCTTCTCCCTCGATTATTAAACCTAAAAGAATGTGTTCGGTACCAATATAGTTTACTCCCTGACGGGCAGCCTCTTCGGTAGAAAGTTGAATCACACGTTTTACCCGCGGGGATAGTCCTATTTCCCCCATAATGGGGGGATTAACACCGGTTATTTGTATTACTTTGTTTTTTACTCTTTCAAAATCCAATCCTAATTCTTTCAAGGCTTTTGCGGCTATGCCTTCACCTTCTTCCATAAGAGCAAGCAGTATATGCTCCGTACCGATAACAGTATGACCTAAACTTTTAGCAATGTTTTCCGCAAGAGCAAAAACACGTTCGGCTCTTTGTGTAAATCTTCTAGCCATTTTTAACCATCCTTTCTTGAATAATATTGACGAAGGAAATTTGCTCTAACAACATTTAAAGCCTGTTCGTCAAGAGAATTTTTTATTTGATACTGTAAACAGCCCGGTAATGAATTTATCAGCAAAGATACAAAACCGGGAGATACTTTGGGCAATACTTTCAAGTCAATACCTAAACGATCTTCGGAAAGAAGAGTAAATGTTTCTTCAGAAGTCAGCAGCCTGGCATTTTCCAAAGTACCACGAGCCCGCCAGACTTTGTCCTCAATTATTAATTGAGTTTGTTTTTTCAATATTTCCCTGGCATTCATCTCGTGTTCCACCAGCTGTTTGATTACAGCTTCAAGATGAGCAAGAGTATCTTCCTCGCTTTTGCCTAATGTTATCTGATTTGATACCTGGAAAATGTTACCATAGGCCCTTGATCCTTCCCCGTAGAGACCGCGCACAGCCAGGCCTAAGGGTGAAAGAGCCGCCAGAACTTGCTGAATTTGGTTAGTTAAAGCAAGGGCCGGTAAATGCACCATAACCGACAATCGCAAACCCGTACCCACGTTAGTGGGACAAGAAGTTAAATAGCCGAACTTCTCTTTATAAGCCAAGTCCAGACAACTGTCAAAATGGTCATCAATTTTTCCGGCCAATTGGAGCGCTTCTTCCAAAGAGTTTCCGGGCATCAGGACTTGGATGCGCAAATGGTCTTCTTCATTAACCATGATTGATACTTTATGACTCTCAGAAAGAGCAACCCCTCTCGCTTTTCCGGCCTCACTGAAAATCGGGCTAATCAAATGTTTTTCTACTAATACCTTTTTTTCCAAGGAGGAAAGTTTGCTCAAGGGCAAATAAACAATTTTTTCCCCTTCTATTTCAAAATCCCGGAGACAGTTAACTATTCTTTCCTCTGCCTTTACCGCTTCTTCCTCAGTTAAGGCATGAGGAAAAGCTATACCTGAAAGATTTCTTGCCAATCTGACCCTGGTACTTAGTACTATGGGCAGGTCCACATCTTGCATCCAGTAACTGTCCCTGGAAAGTATGGCACTAAACGACATCATTCTTCACCCCCGACCAACTTTTCAAGCTCTTTTATCCTGTCCCTAACCCGAGCCGCTTCTTCAAACTCTTCTCTTTGTACCAATTCCTGCAGTCTGCTCCGCAACCGCAAAAGTTCTTGTTTGTTCCTGATCGAAGCCGCACAACGCTTCGGCACTTTCCCCACATGGACACCGCCACCATGAATTTGGCGTAATAGCGGTTCAATCTGCGTTTCAAATTTATCATAACATTGACTGCACCCCATTCTGCCTGCATGCTGAATTTGAGCAAATGTCCAGCCGCAACCGGGGCATTTTTCCTGATTAATGGTACTTACGGATTGGCCTGTTTGATTCAATGAGCTCAAACCAAAAAGAGCTTGCAAAAAGTGGGTCGCCATTCCGGGATAAATATTGAAATTAAAGCCAAACCCTTGTACTTTTTGAGCACACTCTTGACAGAGATGCATTTGCATCCCTTGACCGTTTATTATTTTAGTCAGGTGGACCGTAGCTTCCCTCTGTAAACAATTCTGACAAAGCATTTCTATCCCTCCGCACTTATATCTCAATAGCTGAGTTTTACGTGTATTTTTGCGTGTATTTAATATATGCAATAAACTAGTTATTAATATCATCCCTGCACATGTTTGCCAAGATTTCCTTCATTAACCTGGCCCTTAATGCATCGGCAGAAGGTGTCAAATCAGTCAGCAAACGGTCCGCGAATATACTCTTAATTAATACCGCTTCCCTTTTTGTGAAAATCTCTTCCTCCTGCAATCTATCGATTAAATCGTAGGCTCTATCTTGGGACATTTCCTCGCCGATCAATTCTCCCATCAGCCGTTGAAATTTTCCATCAGGATCCAATCCCAGCTTAATAATCCGTAAATAACCCCCGCCGCCTCTTCTGCTCTCTACAAGATAACCCTTTTCGGCGGTGAACCTGGTTGTTAAAACATAATTAATCTGGGAAGGAGCACAGGAGAAGAAATCGGCAAGAAAACCTCTTTGTAGGACAACATAACCTTCTTCCGAATCATTAAGAATCATCTTTAAATACTCTTCAATTCTATCCGCCAAGTTACCCATAACTGCCTCCCTCACTTTTGCTTGACTATCACTGACTTTATGACCTTCTCTGACCTTCATTAATATTCTAACCTTTTTTGACCTTTTTGCAAATAGAAATTTAAAAAAAATAGCACAAAGCTATTTTTCACGGCAAAAAATATTTTATCCCGGTCAGGAGAAAATAAATAAAAATTAATCATTGACCTAAAAAATAAAACCAAAAACCAAAAGTGAGAGCTGCCACCACAATCATTAACAGGACAAGCTTCCAACCACTGATAAAAGGTTCCGCTTTTTCTTGGTCTTCAATTTCATTGCTAAAAAGGACAACATTTTCCGTATCCTCCAGGGAAAAATCCTTTTTCTCTTTTGGAGTCTCCAGATTTTCCTTGTCCTCAGTTGTCTTACTTTCGGGCATAACACCATTCTCGCTGGTTGCTGCCAACTCTCTAATTTGGCTTAAATCAATTTGGCGATCTTTTATAATATTATTATCGCCCAGCAGTATGGCCCTGACCTTCTTATCATCGCCTCCGTCCATTAACTTGCCGTCCATTAATTTATTGACAATTTCTCGAGCATCTTGCTCATCCGATTTCTCCAGATTAAGAGAAGTCCTCTTAATAAAATCTTTACGTTTAGGATCTTGATTATTACTTTCTTCATCTGTAACAGGTAAGCGGCGGCGGAAAGTTGCGGAATTCGGGGATCCTAATTTAGGTTCAATATCTTTCCAATACAATCCTCCTTCCAACAATAGTTGAATCTCTTCAGAATCCAGAAGAATTTCCTTTTCGTTGTTCATTTATATTAACCTCCAGCCAGGCAAATATCGAGTTTCCTTTATTAACCATACTATATATAGTAGTTCTACATCAAAATATAGAATCCTTTGTCAAAGTCTTGTAAACTAAAAAATATGTTTTATTTTTTTACTTGGACATAAATTATAGGTCAAAATAGAATTATAAGGAGTGAAAACCAGAAAGTGAATAAGCAAATACCTTACAAGTATAGATCATTTAACTACTGTCCGAGTTGTGCAACTGAACTTCAGTACATCGTTTTAGAGGGCTACCGGCGGAAAAAATGTCCCAACTGCGGCTTTATTCATTGGGGGGATTATTCCCTTGGGGTAGGAGGTGTAATCTTAAAAAATAACAAAGGACTTCTTATACAGCGTGCCCACGAGCCCGGACGGGGCAAATGGACCATTCCCGGCGGTTTCGTCAACAGCGATGAAAAAATCTCCGAGGCCATTGTCCGTGAAATTCAGGAAGAAACAGGAATAACAGCCGAACCCGTCAGTATTATTGCGGTAAGAGACCGGCCCAAAGATATACCCGAACAAAGGCATGATATTTATATTGTCTTTCTTTTAAAATATCTGGCCGGAGAGTTGAAACCCGATCCCACAGAAGTCATGAATGCAGGCTTTTTCAGTCCTGAGCAATATCGGGAATTAGATATCGCTCCTTTAAGTTTGCAAGTTGTCAGCAAAGCACTGGCCTATCAAAAACAAGAAATAGAAAACCCCGGGTTTATTCTTGAGCAAAACATTCCCTTGAGCGGCAAGTTATCAGAGCTTTATATTCTGCCCTGATTAAGAGTAAAATCCCAAATAACATAAAAAACCATAATTATACTTTAGAAACATTATTTTCAATACTTAAAAATAGAAATCCGAAAAAAACTAAGCCTATGATAGGCAAAAGATTTTTATTTTACGGACTTTTGGGATGGACAATTGAAATAATTTTTACCGGTATGGATTCTTTAATTCGCGGGGACTTAAGGTTGACCGGTTTTACCAATCTATGGATGTTTTTTATTTACGGCATGGCCGTGTTTTTGGAACCGCTGCACGATTTTATCGCCAAATGGAAATGGCCATTACGAGGGCTGTTTTGGATGTTCCTTTTTTGGGGAATCGAGTACGTAAGCGGGTTTATCCTGGTTAATGTTCTCGGCGTTTATCCCTGGTATTATACCGATGCTTTTGCAGTTGATGGTTTAATCACCCTGCGTTTTGCTCCCTATTGGTTTGCTGCCGGCTTTCTATTCGAGAAAATCCATCGCTTTTTGGACAACATCGAATTTGTCAGATACAGGAGATGAGACGATTTCAACGGTCGAGAAGCTCTTTTAATTTTTGCGTACTGTCTACCGGTTCTTGACAAGCGAAGTCGCGGCACAAATAAGCCGCTACTTT
>Ga0134097_1003001_pt1 | contig 9717 bp, 8 predicted proteins | sample 8_3taG_FD_94450 | JGI IMG/M metagenome (GOLD analysis project Ga0134097, IMG submission 94450) | Switchgrass degrading microbial communities from high solid loading bioreactors in New Hampshire, USA - 8_30_10_142_A2 metaG | ecosystem: Engineered > Bioreactor > Semi-continuous > Anaerobic >... | reverse complement strand
ACGACGCCGTCGATATCGCCGCCCACGCCGACGAACACGAGCTGCCCCGTGCCGCCGCCCGTGACCAGCGTGTATTCAACCGTCGCCTGGCGCGCTGCGGAGTCTGCATCCGGATCGCTCTGCGCCAGCGAAAGCCCGGCCGTCAGCGTAAGCACCAGACCGAGCAGGACCGAAAGAGAGAGAATGATTGCGAGAACAGAACGACGCTTCATGGATTGATTGTCACCTTATGCCTGCACCGGATACGGAAGAATTGGCGAACGTCACGAGATACGGAAGGCTGATGGCGTGGACCGGGCATAGTGTTTCGCACAGCGTGCAATACGTGCATGCGTCCGGCTGCGCGACCGATGCTTTCCCCTCGACGCGAGCGAGCGCCCCTTCCGGACAGCGAGTGACACACTCGCCGCAGCCGGTGCAAATCGCCCGGTCAATGATTGGCTTCCAGACCCTACGCATCGCAGCTACCTCGCCTCTCAACGTTCGACGGCCTCATAATAGTGCACGCGCGCACAATCTTCCTTGATGCGAGTCAAAGGACTTGATCGGGATCAAGAACGAAAGGGAGTAGGGAATGGGGAATAGGGAGTAGGCAGTCAGGAATAGGGGAATTCCCTATTCCCTGTTTTGGGTGTTACAGTTCGGCGATGGAGCGGAGCAGGTCGCGGTCGGTGATCAGGATGCGGTGGCGGTCAAAGCGGATGGCCCCGGCGTCTTGCAGCTTGACCAGCACGCGGCTGATCGTCTCGGGCGTCGTGTTGAGGTGCCCGGCGATCGCAGCGCGTGTGATACCCGGCCCGCTGAGCGACGGGTCCTCGGCCTGCGCCAGCAGGAAGCGCGCCAGCCGCGCCAGCACGGGGTAGAGCGCGAGGTCTTCTAGCTGGCGGTTGAGCGCGCGCACCCGCCCGGTCAGTGTTTCAATCGCGGCGCGCGCCATAGCTGGATGGCGCTCGATCGCCTCGCGCAGCACTTCGGACGAGATCGACCACGCGCTGACGAGCGTCATGGCGATTGCGTTGGCGGGCGTCGGGCCGCCGTCCAGCGCGGCGATGTCGTTGAAGATGCTGCCGGGTCCGAGCAGGTGCAGGATGTACTCGGCGCCTTCGGGGTTGAGCTTGGAGATCTTCACGCTGCCGTCTTCGATAATCCACAGGCTGCTGCGCGTCTGCCCCTCGAGGAAGATCACCTCGTCCGCTTCAAAGGTATGGAACACCGCCCGCGACGCAACGGCGCGCCGGTCGCCCGGCGAGAGCGCGGCGAAGTACGAGACGGTGGCGAGATGTTCGAGCAGGGTGGTGACGTCGGCTTGGGTCATGGCTTCTGTGGATTGTTCGGCAGGCGCTCAGCGAGATTGTAGCGGGTTTGGCCATGAGCGGCTATTCCGCCCAAGACAACAAACGCCCGACGTTTCGCCGGGCGCTGTGGCTGGTGCGTCAAAGCGGCGGGCGACTACGCCGCGTCGGTTAGCTTGCCGGACTCCTCGATGTACTCCAGGCTCTGGTGGCGGAAGTAGGTGTTGTACAGCTCCGCGTAGTGCCCGCCCGCCTCGAGCAGTTCATCGTGGCTGCCTTCTTCAATGATCTTGCCGTCGCGCAGCACAATGATCCGGTCCGCGTTGCGGATGGTCGAGAGCCGGTGCGCGATCACCACCGAGGTCCGGCGCTTCATCACCTCGTCCAGCCCTTCCTGGATCAGCGTCTCGGTCAGCGGGTCCACGCTGGCGGTCGCCTCATCGAGGATGAAAATCGCCGGGTCTTGAAGCAGCACGCGCGCCAGCGCGACCAGTTGCCGCTGTCCCATCGACAGGCTCGCGCCGCGCTCGCCGACCTGCGTATCCAGCCCATCCGGCAGGCTGTCGAGCCAGTCCCCACCCGCGACCTGCCGCGCCGCGCTGAGTACATCCTCGTCGCTCGCGTCCGGCGTGCCATAGCGGATGTTGTCCTTCACCGTCCCATCGAACAGGAAGGGCGTCTGCGTGACGATCCCCAGATGGGTGCGGTAGTTGTGCAGGTCCAGCGTGCGGATGTCGTGCCCGTCGATCAGGATGCGCCCGCCCTGGAACTCGTAGAAGCGGGCGATCAACCGCGCGATGCTCGACTTGCCGGAGCCGGTATGCCCCACTAGCGCCAGCGTCTCCCCGGCGTGGATGGTCAGCGAGAAGTCTTCGAGCACCGGCTCGTCTTCCTTGTAGCGGAAGTCCACATGGTCGAACACGATCTCGCCGCGCACGACGTCGAGTTTCTTGCGATCGGTCTGCACGACCTTCGGGTCGTCGTCGATCAGCGCGAAGACACGCTCGCCTGCCGCCATCCCGAGCTGGAACTGGCTCCAGAACGAGGCGATGCTCGTCAGCGGGAACCAGAACATCTGGATCCCCTGGATGAACAGGAACCAGTCGCCCGCGCTAAGCTGCGAGTCGATGACCTGCCGCCCGCCGAAGTAGACGATCCCCGCCGTGCCCGCGCCTGCCAGGATGTTCAGGATGGGGAAGATGCTGCTGAACACGTAGCCGGTCCGCAAGTTGATCCGGTACGAGCGCGCATTGACGCCGAGAAATTCGTCGTAAATCGCGTGCTCCTGCCGGAACGTCTTCGCCACGCCGATGCCGCTGACCGTTTCCTGAATGTGCGCGCTGACTTCTGCCAGGATGCGGCGCGACTGGGTGACCGTGTCGCGTGCGATCTTGCGGAAGCCGAGCGCCACGATGATGATCGGCGGCGCGAGCAGCAGCGTCAGCAGCGTCAGCTCGACGTTCACATAGAACAGGTAACCGACCAGCAGGACGATGAGCAGCACCTGGCTGATCAGGTCAGTTGTCAGCGTGACGACCTGCGAGAATGCCTGCGTGTCGGACGTCACGCGGCTGACGATCTTGCCCGACGAATACGCGTCATAGAACGACAGGTCGCGGCGCAACACGGCGTCGAAGGCGTCTTCGCGCAGCTTCAGCACCACGTTGCCGATCGCTTCCGCTGCCAGCCAGCGGCGCACCGCATTGAACACCCAGCTCAGGACGCCCAACACCGTCACGACCGCTGCGATGACCAGCACGCGCTCGGTCGAGATCTGCTCTACCAACTGGTCGAGCGCATACGAGATGTAAATCGGGATCGCGGTCTGCACCAGCGAGGTCAGCACGACCATGATCGCGACCGCGACCATCCGGCCAAGCTGTGGACGGAAGTAGCCGAGGATGCGCCGCACCAACTCACGGTCGCTGTATACGCGATCGTATTCTTCGGCGTCCAGGCCATCCATAATAAAGCCCATGCGACACTCTCCTAAGCAGGCTGCGGCGCGGGGGCCGGTTCTTCCAACGGCGGCAGTTCCACGTCGTACCGCGCGAAGATGCGCCGGTAGTGTGGCGACGTGCGCAGCAGGTCGTCGTGCGTGCCCAGGGCGACCACGCGCCCGCCGTCGATCACCAGAATCTTGTCCGCCCAGCGGATCTGCGAGAGGCGGTGCGTGATCAGCAGGGTGGTGCGCCCTTGCTGCGCGCGCCGGATCGCTTTCTGGATCTGGTCTTCGGTCGCGCTGTCGATCGCGCTGGTCGAGTCGTCCAGGATCAGGATGCGCGGGTCGTTGAGGAAGGCGCGCGCCAGCGCCAGCCGCTGACGCTGCCCGCCGGACAGCATCGTCCCACGCTCACCGACCTTCGTCTCATATCCCTCGGCGAATGTCATGATGAAGTCGTGCGCCTGCGCCTCGCGCGCCACTTCTTCGATTCGCTCGCGCGGGGTGCCCGGCGCGCCGAACGCGATGTTCTCCGCCACGCTGCGCGAGAACAGGAACACGTCCTGCTCGATCTTCGAGATCTGCGACCGCAGCCGCGCCAGATCCCACTCGCGCACGTCCACTCCGTCGATCAGGATGCGCCCGCGTGTTGCGTCATACGTGCGGTTGATAAGCTGCGTCAGCGTGCTCTTGCCAGAGCCGGTCTGCCCCACAATCGCGACCGTCTCGCCCGCGTTGATGTGGAAGTTGAGGTCTTCGAGCACGGGCTGGTGGCAGTCATCCTCGCCTTCGTAGCAGAAGGTGACGTTCTCGAAGGTGATATCGCCCCGGATCGGCGCGCTGTAGCCGCCCGCGTTCTCGTCCATCTCGGTCTTCGCGGTGACGATGTTAAGGATGCGCTCTGCACTGGCGATACCAAGCTGCACCAGCGAGAACGAGAAGATCGAGATGAACGTCGGGAAGCGCAAAACGTTCATCAGCCCCATCAGCGCGATGATGTCTGCCAAGCTGACTATATCGCGATTGTAGAGCAACATGCTGTGCAGGAAGGTCAGGCCGAGCGCGATGCCGTAGAGCAACAGCGGCAGATAGCGCGCCTCGATCTTCCCCTGGTCGACGAAGTAGTCGCGATAGAGGCGGGCGTTGCGGTAGAACCGCTGGCGCTCGAATGATTCCTGCACGCTGGCCTTGACGATCTCGATGCCGGACAGCACCTCTTCCAGCCCGGCGTTCATCGTGCCGAACTGCTCGCGCTGGTGGACCATCACCGGGTTCAGCGTGCGGACATAGCGCCGCACCGAGATGATGTACGACAGGATGAACAGGACCGGCACAAGCAGCAGCTCCATGCGGATCATGCCGATGTAGACCAGCGGCACGATGATCCCGATCACCGTCTCGTAAATGAAGCGCGCGCCGGGGCTGATCATCGCGTTGAGCTGGCGCACGTCGTCGGTAGCGCGCGCCATAATGTCCCCGACACGCTGCCTGTCGTGGAAAGTCTGGCTCTTGCCGAGTAAGCCGATGTACAGCTCGTGGCGTGCGTCGGCTTCCATGCGCTGCGCGGACGTCTCGATGAGGATGCTGCCCGCCCAGAACGCCACGCCGCTGATCATCAGCACGCCAAGCACGCGCAGCGAGATCGACACCAGCTCTGAGCGCCCATCCGGGCTGAGGAATGCCTCGGCGGCTTCACCGACCAGCACTGGCGCATGCGAGTAGGCCATGAAGTCGATCACGCTGAAGATGATCGAGCCGATGAACAGCCACTTATAGCGCCAGACGTGCGAGATGATCCACCGCATCGGGCCCTTGACGTTGTAGCGGTAGGCGTTCTCGACGGTGAACTCGCTCTTCGTGGAAACAGCCATAACGCACAGCTCCCGTTCGGATGGCTCCGGACTTCGGCGGACTTGATTTGTGACGTTCTACTTTCTTGGGCTCTGTGCGGCATCGGCTCCAACGTCCGCACAGGCAAGCGGTGACCGGTGAGGGTGGTCGCGGGACAACGGCTGGCCTTAGGCGCAGTGGTCAGGTGAGGATGTGAGCATGGATGTGTTCGGCCTCGTTCACTTTTCTGCAAAGGCGACCATGTCGGACTAGATGATTATAGACGAAATCGGCCTCGCAGACAAGAACTAAAGTTCGAGTACACGGCATATCGAGGGAACAAAAAACCGGCACCGCTGAGGGCGCCGGTCTTCCCGTTCAGATGCGCGTCGCTTGCGAAAACTCGATCTGCGCGGCCGCCGGTGAACGTTGCCGGATTACCCGGCTACGGGGATGCGAAGCACGTTGCCTGCGTAGATGATGTACGGCGGCTGGATGTTGTTCACCTGCGCGATCACGCGCCAGTCCACGCCATACTGCTGGCCGATCTTCACCAGATAGTCACCACGCTGGACGGTGTAGTTGATGAAGTTGCCGGGCGGCGGTTGCGTCGCGCCGGGGATCACCAGCACCTGCCCAATGTAGATGCGATAGTCTGCGCCGATGTTGTTCGCCGCGACCAGCGCCTGGATCGTGATGCCGAAGCGCTGCGCGATGCTGAACACCGTGTCACCCGCCTGAACCACATAGGTCGTGCCGGTGGGCGGGGCGGTCGGCGGAACGGTCGGCGGCGGCGGGGTCGTGCCCACGACCGGCAGCGTCGAAACCGGGCGCGTCGTCCAGAACGCGTTGGCCGGGGCCCAACCGATCACGGCGCCGTTCTGCTGCGAGAGCTGGAGCCACGTCACCTCGTTGTTGCGGCCAGTCAGGCAGATCAGGTTGCCAGCGACCAGCGTGTTCACAATCGGCGAGTTCCAGCTTGGGCCAGAGCGAACGAATAGCGTGTCGAACATCGTGATCAGAATCGGGCAGGCGGCCGTCCCCTGGGCCTTCGCCGTCCCGATGGCCGGGACGAAGGCGGTCAGCAGCGCGACGGTGATCAGGACCGCGACCAGCTTCCTTGCGAGGTTCATCCGGCGGATACTCATATGGCCATCTCCTTTGATTAGAATGTCCGCGCCTGTCGGTTTATGTCTTTCTTAACTTGATTTATACAGCATTAATGGTCAACTGGCAAGCAACCTTTACGTTTAGCGGGTGTCCCGCGCCTTAACTTTGCGCTCATTATTGTTCAGCATACGAGTTTCCCAGTTCCCAAGCGTGACTCATTCCTGACGCTTGCCCGGCGCGGACTCAACCGTTGCGCTACCAGAGACGTTTCGAGTACCGATTGCGTGAGGCCCGGGCGTCTAATCGACTTGCCATGCGGGGAGCATCCCGCCGGACTCGTTGTCACGCGCGGCCAGCGCCACGGCGAGGCTTTGCAACGCATCCTCGGGGGTGACGCGCAGCGGCTCGGCGCCGCGAATCGCGCCCACGAAATTCCGCATCGCCGCCTGGATCGCGCGCTTGTAATCCTGCTGGCGCTCCGGCGCGGTGACGGTCGCCGACACACTCGCGCTGAGGCGCTCGGTCGTGCCGCCGTGCTCGAAGATCGCCTCGTCTGCGCTGAAGCGCCGCTCGATCCCCAGGTGATCGCCGAGCAGCCGCCGCAGGCTGTCTAGCCCTGCCGCGTCGACCAGTCCGTGCAGCTCGAGTCGCGTCGGGATCCATCCTTCGATCGTCAGGTGGCCGCGCGCGCAGCCGATGCGGATGGTCGTTTGCTCGATGCTGCGGATCTGTGTGAAGCTGTGGAAGAAGGTCGCCAGCACATCGTCGCCATAGCGCGCGGTCGCCCCCACGCGATCGACGCGCCCGTCCGCCCGGCGCTGCGCCGTCCCGGTGACCGCGTCCGGCGCGCGCCCGACCATCTGGTTGCACAGGTCGATGAAGTGGACGCCGTGCTCGACGTGGATGCCGCCGCTCTGCGCCTGATCCCAGAACCAGTGTCCGGGCAGCAGCGGCTCGTCGGTGGCGAAGTTCTCCAACGACCAGTGCTGCACGGGACCGAACGCGCCGCTGTGTACGATCGACAGGGCGAGGACGTGGAGCGGGTGGAATCGCAGGACGTAATCGACCGTCAGCAGGACACCCGCTTGCCGCGCCGCACGGACCGCCGCCAGCCCGTCCGGCATTGATGTGGCGAGCGGTTTCTCGACGAACAGATGCTTTCCCGCGGCGGCGCCTTCGATCGCCATCGCGGCGTGCAGATGCGGCGGCGTGTTGATCGCGACGATGTCTACGGCCGGGTCGGCCAGCAGCCCGGCATAGTCCCGGTATACGCGCGCGTCGGGCGGGGCGCAGGCGGCGGCGCGTTCCTCGTGGACGTCGGCAACGGCGACGAGCCGCACCTCGCGCATTTCCTGAAACGCGGCGCTGCAAAATTCCCCAAAGCCGCCCGCGCCAACCAGCCCGACTCCCAGAGGCTCCGCCATTCGCCCGCCGCCTTTCTTACTGTCCGATAAACTCAGCCACCTCGCTACGCGTCACCGTCGCCAGGGACATCGCCTCGCCGCGCGTGACGGCGGCGACCGCCATAACGTGATCCGCGCCGCCGTAGTAGATCAGGTATTTGTCGTCGCGCTCGATCCCGCCGCACGAGAACACGACGTTCGGCACGTCGCCGACCTGCTCCCACGGCGCGCGCGGGCGGAGGACCGGCTCTTCCTGCCGCTTGATCACAATCGAAGGATCTTCAAGGTCCAGCAGGGCGACGCCCAGGCAGTAGATCCGCGACTCGCCGAAGCCGTGATAGAAGGTCAGCCAGCCCGCCTCGGTGTAGAACGGTGGCCCGCCTGCGCCAATTCGCACACCATCCCACATGCCAGGGCGCGGGTGCATGACGATCTTGTGGTCGGTCCAGTGCAGCAGGTCGTCCGAATACGCGATCCACATGTCTGGCATGCGGCGGTGGAACATCACATAGCGGCCGTTGATCTTGCGCGGAAAGAGCGCGGCGTCCTTGTTGTTTTCGCCCGGCAGCACGACGCCCATCCGTTCCCAGCCGATCAGGTTGCGACTGCGGGCCAGCGCGACGCGCGTCCCCTGCGGCGAGAAGCCGGTGTAGAGCATGTAGTACCAGCCGTCGAGGTACGTCACGCGTGGGTCTTCCACGCCGTATTGCTCGTAGTCTTCTTCCGGCACAAAGACCGGTTCTTTCATGCGATTGAAGTGCACGCCATCCGTGCTGACCGCACAGCCGATGCGCGAGATCCGGTCTAGGCCCTGCGCGCGGTAGAGCATCACGATCAGGCCGTCGCGTTCCACGACCGCCGCGTTGAAGACGTTGTCGCTCTCCCACTCGTTCACCAGGGACGGTAGCAGGATCGGGTTGCCAGCGTAACGGGTGAGGGTCAATGGGGTCATAGTGGCTCTCCGTCGATGGGTGTTGGCGCCGGGCTGGGGAGCTTGCCGAACGTTTGCAGGCGCTCCCGCACGGCCAGGCTTCCGAGCAAGGCCAGGAAACTGGTCAAAAACAGGGCCAGCGGCGCGATCAACACGACGCTGAAGATCAACGCCGCCAGCGCGCACGATAACAGGGTAAGGGTGTACACCGGTGTGGCAAGGGCCAGGAACAGGGCGTTTTTCAGGGCGGTGCGCAGCTTTGGCTCTTCCTGAAGCACCAGGAACGGCCACAGGTAAAGCTGCGTCGTAATCCACAGCAGGCCGAGCGTAATCAGGACGATCAGCACGATCTGCCCGAGCAGCCCTGGCGCAGAGCCGTAAAACCAGACGTTGACTGCGAACACGATCACGATGATCACGTTCAGCAGCAGCCAGCGCAGGCTGATCCACAGATACTCGCGCGCGCCCTGCCAGAAGTCGCTGATGTGCTGGCCGGTGCCGCGCGCGGCGCTATATGTGACGGCATAGAGTCCGGCGGTGGCTGGGCCGAGCAGCACGATGGTCAGCGCCGCGCCGAACCACAGTGCATTCATCGCGGCGAAGCTCACCATTCCGTTGTACCAGTCGCGCACCGCCCGCCAGAAGACCGTTAGCGCATCACGCATCGGTTGCTCATTCCTCGGCCAGCGAGAAGGTTCCGGCGCGCGTGTCGAACGTCAGGGTGAAGCGTAGCCCGTCCGGCGTCTCGAAGACACGCTCCGCGATCACCGGCTGGATCAGGAAGCCGTCGATCGAGGCGCGGCGCCGGTCGTCGCTGCCCACATAGGTCAGGGTGAGCGTGTGCTCGCCTGCCGCCAGCGTCACCGGCTCAGGCGCGATCAGGTCCAGCCACACGTAGCGGCGATCCTCGGCGGTGTTGGCGGGGAGCGCCCACGTTTCGCCGCCGTCCAGCGTCACCCCCAGCGCGATCGCGTTCTCGGCGGCGGACATCACCTCTTCCGCCCCGCCGAGCGCATCCAGATCCGCCAGGTCGTTGACCAGCAGCAGGCGCGCGAGGTTTGCGGCGGTGTCGGGATCGGCGCCGGTCAGGTCGAGGAACGACTCGCCGCCGAAGCCGCGCCCGGCCTCGATCCGCATTTCCTTTCCGGCGCGCACGTCGCTGATCCGCATCGACGCGAATGGCAGCCGCGCCTCATAGATATACCCGTT
>Ga0134097_1002997_pt1 | contig 9727 bp, 11 predicted proteins | sample 8_3taG_FD_94450 | JGI IMG/M metagenome (GOLD analysis project Ga0134097, IMG submission 94450) | Switchgrass degrading microbial communities from high solid loading bioreactors in New Hampshire, USA - 8_30_10_142_A2 metaG | ecosystem: Engineered > Bioreactor > Semi-continuous > Anaerobic >... | reverse complement strand
TTTCTTCTTCGAGTTTGGGTTGAACTTCGTTATATCGTTCATCGACGTAAGCGGCAGGATGCTTTTAAACGCCTGAAGAGACTCGCTTTGAAACGGGAGAACACAATCGTCGTCTCCATAACCCAGCAAAGCCTGCATCGTATATATCAGCACCATTAAGCCCCCTCCGTTCCGGAGCCCCAGGAAGCGGTCTCTGAAACGGACTGTTTCGGGCTTGTAATAGGAGAATTCCTGCTCAAGAATGGTTTCATCCCGCATAGCCGCTACGAAGTTACTTATTATCGGGTGATTCTTCGGAACGGCATAATATGAAAGCAGCCTTGCCGCCGCCTCGCCGTCCTGCAATGGAGTCTCTTTGAACTTGTCCCAGCTGTGCATTCCGATGCCTATGTATCCGTTTGGCTTGACATATGTTTGCAGAAGCCGGAAATGCGGGGTTTGAAATACCTTTTCAAGCAGATTTTCTTCTTCGGCTTCGGAAATGTCTTTCAGGATCTCCTTGTGCAGGCGGTATTGAATCACCGGTCCGGCGTTTTCAAGCAGAAAATCTATCGATTTTGACAAATCAATCATTTTATACCCTCACTAATCTTCGATTATTCTAATCACCTTACTTGTGCGCCTGAATTGATCGCGAATATGGCATAAAAATAAAGATTATCACATCGGTTTCAGGTTTTTGTTGAGCCTGTCCACGATTTTCAGGAAGTCCCTTTGCCGCGCTTCCTCGGTTTTGAAGGAAAGATATCTTTTAGTGTATGTGAGCCTGACAGAGCGCGGCATGTTAAGGAAATTCTCGTATGCCGGAGATATGCCGGCCAGTTTCCCGGCAAATTCCTCGATTTGCCCGTCGGTTACCGGAGCTTGTTTTGGGGCGTCCCATTTCCCGTTTTGCTTCGCGGTCTCAACGGCTTTTTCGCCCAGTTCGGTCATCAGTCCGGCATTGCGCAGTTTTTCCGCCGTCTTTTTGTTCTTTTCGGACCAAACGCTGTCTGCGCGGCGCTTTGCGAAGTATTTCCTGTATTTTTGGTCGTCAATGCTTTGCATTTGGCCGTCAATCCATCCGAAGCACAGCGCCTCTTCCAATGCGTCGTTTGCGGATAAGGTTTTCAGCGCTTTCGTTTTCCCGAAAACAAGCCATACGCCGGCGCTTGTTTCAGCGTTTTCGCTCAGCCATGCGCGGAAATCATCCCGCGACGCAAAAAGCAGTTCGGGTGCATCAGTTCTCATATAAGCAACTCTCCTCGCTCTTAATTTTCGTTTCCTTTTACACTTTCGGGAAACACTAACATATAACTATAGGTACAGTGTTCATTCCAGCCATTGGATAAACGCCGTTTTGTCGTTTCTGTTGTAGCCGGCTTTTTCATAGAAGTTCAGCGTGCTTTCTTTCTTCGACCCTGTCAGCAGCATTATTTTATAGCAGCGGTTTTTAACTGCTATTTCTTTGGCGTAATTGAGAAGGCGGGTAGCATAACCCTTGCTTCTATGATCCTCATGGGTTATTACGTTTTCAATGAGCGCATATGGCCGCTGGTTATGCGTCAAATTAGGTATAATCGTTATAACGCATGATGAAACAAGCTTTTCATCGACAAGCCCCACAATAATGTGCTGTTTCTCATCCGCAAGGATTTCTCTCCATAGCGATATGAGGGCTTCGTCGATTACCGGCATATCGTTGTTATTCAGCTGAGTGTATAACTCGAGGAGCTGAGTCAAATCCGTTTCTTTAGCCTCACGGATTACCAAAATGCTCACCATCGATTCTAGTAAGATATACTGATCGAATTGCTAAGGCCTATTTTCCAACTGCAGAAAGCAGGCAGCCTAGTTTCAGATAATTTATCTTACCGATATTCCGGCAAAATGTCAATGTCTGGTAAGCGCAGTTGGGCTTAACATGAAAAAAAGCTATTAATAATAGCTTTCATATGCTTCAGCCGTTTATATGTTTTGTGAGCAGCCCCTCTATCCTTCCGATTATATCATCGACTTCGTCTGCGGCAGTCGAGGATTTTTCGAGCATCTGCTGAAGGATTACCAGCGCGTTTCTGGCATAGCGGTAGTTTTTGGCATCGATGTTCCGTATGGCGTCCTTTATACCGTTGACAAGGATGTAATGCCTCTTTTCGTAACTTCTCAAAATGTTTCCTCCGTTGAATTATTTCGATGAAGCTTCTGCCTGAGATCCGGCCGCCGCCGGCCGGACCTCAGACGCCTGCTCCATCGAGAAATCATAAATGCGGTGTAGGACGGCCTCCCTACACCGCATTATAATGCAAACACAAAGATTATAATGTGTAACCCATTGCCAAAACCGGACATACACACTATAATACATATGTGGTACAGCTATAGCTGTTGTGTATGGATGCCAGTATCATCCTGCACAGGTCATAGGGCGCCCCAACGCCCTATGACTGCCGCATTTATTATTCTCGATTAGCCATATTTTACCTCATATATTGCAGATATGCAAGAAAAAAAATACAAGGGCTTTCCTTTTTCGGGAAAGCCCTTTTTCCGTGCTTTTCGGTGCTTATATTAAGTTTCGTATCCTCTAGGTTCATTGTCCTTTCATTTTGTTCCGCTGATCGCAAGCAGCGTTGTAACTTCAAAATCCCATAATTTTATGCCGCTTCTGTATTGCTCGATTCTCTTGTCGTATCTTCTGTTGATCATGTCAATCAAATCACCGAACTCATCGTCGGTCAGAGCGCCGGGCGCCAGCCTGCGCGCCTTATTTACGCTGCTGAGCTCCGACAGCCGATTAAAGTTGATCTGCTCGATTGTCGTTTCATTGCTCACATTCGCGCTGTCAGGAGCATACTGGACCACGGCAAAAGCATTGGCGGATACGTCTCCTATGATTTCCCGTTGCCGTCATACCAAACGGATTGCGCCGTGTACAGTTTATAGTATAACCCTCCGCTTTTCATCAGTTCGTCATGCGTGCCGATTTCGACCAGTTTTCCGCCGTCCATAACGGCTATGCGGTCCGCGATTCGCGCGGAGCCCATCCTGTGAGTTACGATGATCGCTGTTTTGTCCCGTGCAATCCCGGCAAACTGCTTGTAAATGCGGCTTTCTTCGATCGGGTCGATCGCCGCCGTCGGCTCGTCGAGCACTATCAGCTCGTGTTCGCGGTAAAAGCCGCGGGCTATTGCCACACGCTGCCACTGGCCTCCCGACAGATCGACCCCGTCAAACTCGCGGGACAGCATGGTATCGACGCCGTCCGGATAAGTTTCGGCATCCGAAAAATCAACCCCCGCCTCGGCCAGAACCGGTTCGCAATCCAGATCGCTGTCGGTACGGGCGATCGTGACATTTTCCTTCAATGTCAGCTGATACCGCTGGTATTTCTGGAAAACACCCGATATCGATTCGTACAGGCAGGAAGGAGCTGCTTTTGCAGTATCCATTCCTCCGACAATAACTGTGCCTTCATTAGGAGTATACAATCCGGTAATCAGCTTTACAAGCGTCGTTTTTCCCGAGCCGTTTTCCCCGACTATTGCAAGCGTTTCTCCTTGTCTTATCTTCAGTGAAACGTCTTTAATCGCATCGGTTTGGGTTCCCGGATATCTGAAGGTTACATTGTTTATCTCGATATCTTTCGTATTGTCATATCTGCCGGCAGAACCGCTTACTTCGGGCATTTCGATGAATCGGATATAGTTTCGGATAAGGCCGTAGTTTGATGAAAGATTTCCGATATGGCGGGTTACGACTTCCTCCATGATGCTGAACAGTATTATCATCGAATAGAAAACCGCGGCGAACGAACCGGCCGAGATTTTCCCGGAGAGCAGCAGCACCACAAGCATAAACAGCACGGCGCCGTACGATAACATGGACAACACGTAAAGCGCAAGATTTATAAGGGCGGCTTTTCGACGGGAGCGAAAGATAAGGTTGTTCATCTCCTTCATCGTTTTCTCGAACAGCCGCTTGAAATAGCCGAAAGCGCCGAGTATTCTGGTTTCTTTGAAATATTGCCGGTCGCAGATCGCTTTTTCATAAGATTCGAACTCGCGCCTTTTGGGGGCCACCTCGTCTTCCAGTTTAGACAGAATACGCGTCTGCACAATTTGGGAAGCCATACTCGGTATAAAGGCCAGCACAATGGAAACTATCAATATGGTGTTTACGTTATAGAGGAAAAACGCCATAAACAGGAAATAGGGAAAATAGAACGTTACGATTGTGGTGACGATCAGAACGAAAGTAAACAGATTATTGGCGCCGTTCTCCGCTTTATTGATGTCGTCCAGCAGCGTCGGGTCTTCAAAGCTTATCGCAGGTATTGACGACGATTTTTTATGGATCTGCATTTTTGCGTATCCGGCCAGCCTGTTGAAAACAACTCCATACATAAAGTTATGCATGCCGTTCAGCACCTGTTGCCCTATAGCCGTTATCGCAAAAAACGCGAACGCCAGTATTATGTCGGACAATACAAGCTGTTTCCCGACGGAATCCGCGACGGTGTTAAAGAACACCTGCGATGCCCATACGCCCAGTCCCCATGAGAGGCCATGCGCAATTGAGACCAACTGCTGCACCGAAAAATATACCGGGCAAACGCGATATACCAAAGGGAAAGCCGTTTTGGAAATGCGCCAAAAGCCAATCGGGTCCTTTTCCTTTTTCTCTTTTTTAATTTTACCGCTCATCTGCAGCCCACCTCCATCCTGTCCTGCACGTACCAGTCGGCCTGGGAACGGTACATATCGGCGTAGAGACCGTCCTGCGCCATCAGCTCGTCATGGGTCCCTCTTTCCGCGATACGGCCGTCGTCCACAACCAGAATCTCATTCGCCAGTTTTGTGGAACCCAGCCTGTGGGATATGAAAATGGTAGTCCGATCGGTGCCGCAGATTTTTTCGAACTCCCGGTATACATTACATTCGCTTATCGGGTCGAGCGCGGCTGTGGGTTCGTCCAGGATCAGCAGCGAGGCGGGACTTACCACAGCCCTTGCAAGCGCGATCCGCTGCCACTCTCCGCCGGAAAGGTCTAGGCCGTCTTCATGTACTTTTCCGAGCATCGTGTTATACTTGTCGGGCAGCTTGTCAATTACATCGTCGAGATCCAGCAGCTCCACCGCGTTATGTACCCTTTCCCGGACAGGAGAGTCCGGCGTGCTGCCGGCCTGCAATCCGACAACATCTCCCAAAGCTATGTTATCAAACACTGAAATATAGTAGCGCGCGAAATCCTGATAAACAACCGAGCAGAATGACTTGAGTTCGGCTTGCGTGTATTGCCGGATGCTTTTGCCGTTTATAAGTATTTCGCCCTCAAAGTCGTCGTATAATCCCGTGATAAGCTTTGTAATCGTTGTTTTTCCCGCCCCGTTGATTCCGACCAGCGCGTAATGGCGGCCCCGCTCCATCCTGAACGACATGTCTTTCAGAATATATTTGTCAGTACCGGGATAGCGGAATCCCACGTTAATGAATTCAAGGCTTTCGAATGTTACGGGGGGCGACGCCGGAACGCTCAGCACACCCGGCACATCGGAAAGCTTCATGAACTTCGTCAGATCCCGCAGGAACTCGCGGCTGCTTGTTATAAGCAATAAATTATAATTGAGGTTCCACGACACCATCTGCACCAGATTGGCCAAGCTGGGTATCAGCGAAACAAACAGGCCGATCGACAGCTGGCCATTGGCGGTAGGATAAATAAGCACGGCGCCCATGATAAGAGTGCAAAGGCTGATCATCAGGCTTCCGCCCTTCATTTTGATGAAGTTGCGTTTTTCCACTTTCTTTCTGAAAAGCCGTGCGGTCTCATAAAACTGGTGGAATTTCTCGTTCAGTTGATCGGTGTAACCGAAAATATACCGTTCCTCGATTGAGTCCCTGTTTTTGAGAACATCGCTTATATAATTCGCGCGTCGGTCCAGCTTGGTCATCTCACGATCGGCTTCGTAGTTTTCCCTTCCGGCTTTTATACCGATATAAAACAAAGGGACGCAGAACACAATAAGGAAAACAACCGCCCACCATACATGTACAAGCAGTATTACCAGGATTCCGGCAATCTGAACTATTATGTTGCCAATGCCCATTAAACTTGAAAACATCTGGTATATCTTCGTATCCGCCATGTTGACACGGTTTATCAGATCCTGATCATCCTGGTTTTCCACATGCCGGTATTCCATGGAAGCACGCAAATCCACAAGCTCAGCCTTGATTATGCGGCGGTTCCTGTTTTCAAGGCTCACATTGACGATTTCAACAACCGTGCCGGACAGGCGCTGATAAACGATTGAAGCGACAATACCCGCGAGAGGCCAGAATACCGCGGAGAGTTCGGCCTGTTTTTCGACAATTTGCAGCGCGGTGTTGATGAACGCCGCGGTCAGCAGCATCGAAAACGACGGCAGCAAAGCGGTCAGCAGCGTGTTGAGAAGCAAAACCGATGAATGCACGGGCGCGGCCCGAAATTGCAGCAAAAACATGCCGCGTGCTTTATACTCTTTCTTTGTCAGCAACCGCATGGTCCAGAACCTCTTTCCGTAGAATTATGTCGACACAGAAGTTATGAAGATTTTTAGCAGACGGTGTATAAAAGCCGTATATCTGAATGATGCATGCAGGGTGTATTACTTTGTATGAGTACGGTATAAGTGGTATATTATTCCTGAGCACAGTCGTAGAATAACATGTAATATTAAAATTGTCAATATTAAAATTAAAATTTTTAATAATAATATTAATATTATCAATTACTTTATAATGACGGCTCTACTAGTTTAGGTTTATATAGTTACTAGAGGACGGCTATTCCGGTATAAACATACCGTAAGAACCGTCCCCTGTTAAGCCCTGCCTATGTTAGCCTTCTGCAAAGCAAGCCATTTGACTGAAATCTAATGTAATCATGATTCCATGTGTGTTTTGGTAAGTTCGGTGGCTTTATCACTGTTAAGCTTATCGGCAAGTCTTCGAATCGAATCTGTTATTGCTTTATAGTCTGTGGGAAGCGTAGGCCCTGTATAATCCGTACCCGAAAAGTATACAAGATCCTTGTACTCAGCACCCATAAGGCGGAGGAGCCTTTTAGCCATTGCCAGCGCCGCTTCCATATATCCTTCGCCGCCGTCCACAAGCAGCACGCCGCCCTTACGCAATTTATCACTGATGACTTTTTCTTTTCTGATCTTTTTAGATACCCAGAAATACTGGAGTCTGCTTGCCCAGCTCAATAACGGACCGGTAAGTTCACCGAAATATATCGGGGATGCGATTACGATGTTATCTGCGTGGTCTATCAGCCCATACACTTTTTGCATGCCGTCATCGATGGCGCATCCCGGTTTTGTCCAGCAATGTCTGCAATCGATGCATGGTGAAATACCGGCATGATATGTGTCGATAACATCGATATTGCCGTGCAGCAATTCTTTCAGTGCGGAAATTAATGTCGCCGTTCCGCCGTTTTTTCTGGGCGATCCGTTAATTATAAGCGTTTGCATATTAACCCTTTTTCACTAATCATTATAATCTATAGACGATCTTTCGAATTGTCTCCACCGACAGGAAGTATTCGCCGGCTAACTGCTCCATGGTTGCACCATGAGAGAACTTGTAACGGATCTCTTCGTTCCGCTGCTCATAGAAAATTCTTGTGCCTGAGCCTTCTCCCCACCTTTTGCGCTTTTTATCGGTCGGAGTCGGAATATAAATCGCTTCGCCTGAAGTGTACTTCTGAATCTCCTTAAGCAGCTCATCCGGCAGTATTTCCGAGGCGTTTCTGTACTTCATTGCTCATTCCTGTCTCAGTTAGTTGTTAGGAAATCATCGACAGTATTATACTTGTCGATTTTAACTCCATTACTTTCTATCGTGTCAATGATATAACGCTCCAGCTCAATGCTCCGTTCCTTCAGGCGTGAAAGATCGGCGGAATCGTAGCATCCCAAAAGATCCATTTCCTTCAGGCCGAACTCCTCACGCACAATCAGCAATTCATTCTGTATGCTGCATGCGTCTGTCAACGCCATTTCCGCATCATTTATATCGCAGTAATACGCCAGCCTGCGGAATGTCAGGGACAGCTCCTGATACCAATCGGCCAATCCATGCAAGTCGGGCTCAACGGTGCTCTGTGCTCTTGCAGGGGCATTAGCTGCGGTGAATCTGCGGACAGTACTGATCATCAAATGCGATAGGCTTTTAAGCTCCTCGGATGTTTTCGCGTCCAGCATGCTCCTGATATACTGGATAAGTCCATCCGGCAGCTTTTGCAGCTTTGAAAGATGAGCTATGTTACCTATCCGCCAGTCGTTTTGGTATGTTCCGTTAAGATAAGCTACGGCAATTGAAAGGTAATTTGCTATATACCCTGCCGCCATTCGCACCTTATACATTTCGTTCTCAAACATCATGGTGCGGTAGAGATTCATCGCTTCGTCTATTTTCCCAAGCGCTTTTACGTACATGAACTCTTCGTTCTTTAAATTATCGAACAGCTTTTGACGCAGAGCGAGAAATCTCTCTTCATCTTCTTTTGAGCGGCTGTAGAGGATTTTCGCATTGCCAAGGCAAAGAGTGCATCTGTCGTCGAGGTTTGCAGTCCTTTCGGTACGCTCCCATGAACGGGGATAAAGATCGTACCCTATTCCGCCTATAATGAATGTCCGTCCAAATTCCAGGCCACGCTCTGTTGCCGGTACATAGTAGTCGAAGCATAAACCATGTTCGTCACCATTCACAGAATGTCCTTCGACTGCGACAAGAAGCGCCACATCACCCGGATACTCGGACTTTATCTTGTTTATTGCCCATTCTGTGAGCTTTTGTGTAGTTGTTTTCATATTTTACTCCCGGTTTCTTGTGTCGTAAAGCAGCGGCCGATTTGCTTTCACTGTCATTATATATTTCTTTCTACCCGGTATCAATGCCGAGAATAGTTATAATTTTACTCCTCAGGTATAACTAATAAAGGCCGAAGGTTTCTTGTTCAAATTCCCGCAGAAAAAGCTCCAGTTTTTTGATTCTTGGTTCAGCCATGACTTTTGCCGAGTCAAGCTCCAAAAGGGCTGAAAAATCATTCAAATGCTTCTTCAGAGCCGCGACGGCCTTTGTCATATCGCTGTGCTGCTTTGAGAAATCGCGCGCGACGGCGATATAGCCAAGATAATCGACCGCGTCGGCGTTTCTCACCAGCCTGGTTTCGTTCGCCAGACCCATTCCGCGCTTATCGTGATATCTGACAGCTTCAACGATGGTTTCGATTTTGCCAGTATCGGTAATACCATATTCCGCGGCGAGGGCTGGCACTATTTTTGCTGATTCTTCCGCGTGATCGAATGCACCGTCGGGGCGGTATGGCTTATAAGCGCTGATGTCGTGAAAATAACAGGAAAACGTCAGGATATCTTCATCGTATTTCAGGTTCTCTTTTTCGGCCAGTATTTTGGCGATAACAAGACAGCGTCTTGCATGGTTAAGCATGTATGTACCGCCCAAATCCAATAAGTGCTTTTGCATTTTTTCAAGGTTCAGCATATAATCTCCTCCACAAATTAGCATTGCAAATTACCATTTGAACTTTCTTCTCGGTAAAATCCCCTGATATGGTTCAGGTACCGTGAGAACAGTTTATGCCCCTTTCACATCCGGCGCACACAATGCAAGAAACTAACATGCAGGAGATGAGTTTCACGCTAATCGTCTCCCCGGCAGATCTCTGGTGTGCTCCT
>Ga0134097_1002996_pt1 | contig 9732 bp, 10 predicted proteins | sample 8_3taG_FD_94450 | JGI IMG/M metagenome (GOLD analysis project Ga0134097, IMG submission 94450) | Switchgrass degrading microbial communities from high solid loading bioreactors in New Hampshire, USA - 8_30_10_142_A2 metaG | ecosystem: Engineered > Bioreactor > Semi-continuous > Anaerobic >... | reverse complement strand
GGCGCTCTCTTTTATTTCATCTTCTGCTGCCTTAAGAATAACACGATAGCCTTCATATGATAGTCTTCGCAGCTCAATCATCCTTCTTATCAACCAGCGCAAACATGATTTCCCCCTCAGCTGCCACCTGGCCATCCACCAAAGCCCTTCCTACTCCCTTACCCATTGAACCCTTTACCTTTGTGATCTCGGCCTCAAGTCGCAGCTGATCTCCGGGAACAACCTGCCTGCGAAAGCGTAACCTGTCCACCCCTGCAAAAACGGGTATTTTACCCCTGTTCCGTTCATCGTATAAGACCACTGCGGCTCCCAGCTGTGCCAGCGCTTCCAGTATCAGCACCCCCGGCATTATGGGAGCCCCGGGAAAATGTCCCTGGAAAAACCACTCGTTTATGGTAACGTTTTTTATGCCCACCGCTCTTTTGCCCGGTTCAAACTCGATGATGCGGTCTATCAACAAGAAGGGATAGCGGTGCGGTATACACTCCATTATCTCTTCTACCTTTATCATATTATACGAGCGCTGAAAAACCCATCTCCTGTAAGATGGAAAAGAACGCGCTCCACCTTCCTTCCTAGCATATGATTCTTTGCCCTTCTCTTATTATTCCCTCAAATTGTTGGCCAAACGCTCCATGTCGTCGGCCGATTGCAATACCCTTGAACTTAGCTGGTAAGCCCTTTGTGCCAGTATGAGCTGGGTCATCTCCTCCGCCAGGTCAACGTTTGAAAGCTCCAAAAAACCCTGCCTGATCGTAACCCGGTAACCATAATCAGCCTGGCCGCTGGCTTCCGTCGCCACAAATCGGTTATGGCCTATAGCCTCAAGCCCCTCGGGATTAGCAAAGACCGCTATGTTGAAGTTTTCTAGCGGCACTTCCTGGCCATTATATACCTCCATGGGCTGACCGTTTACATCCAGCACGTACTCTCCTCGAGGAGTGACCAGACGGCTCACCACCACTCCTCCCACCTGCTCGGCCGAAATCTGGAAACTCCCATCCCTGGTATAGCATAGCGTTCCATCGGGGCGCAGTAATACGAAAAAGCCTTCCCCATCTATAGCAAAATCCAAAGGACGGCCGGTCTCCTGCAGGTTCCCCCGGCTAAAATTGCGCTGGGTGGCAGCCACCTTCACCCCGTTGCCCATCTGCAGGTTTACCGGTTCACGCACCCTTCTGGCATCTATAGCCGAGTACAGCGCGTCCTGAAAAGCGGGCCTGGTCTTCTTATATGCCACTGTGTTAATATTTGCGATGTTGTTGGATATGATATCCAGATTTTGCTGCTGGGCCGCCATGGCCGAAGCCGAGCTGTAAAGCGCACGAATCATGTTCATTTCCTCCTTTTTACACTCGCCCTAGCTCATTCACCGTCTTGGACAGCACGCTATCTATCATCTTAATGACCTTTTGGTTAGATTCATAATTCCGCAGGGCCGTTATCATATCAACGGTCTCGCGCACCACATCCACGTTGGAACTTTCCACAAAGCCCTGGGCGACTTCCCCCTGAAACTCCACGGCAGGATTGTTTTCAGGGTCGGGATTTATATAGAGGTTATTCCCCGCTTTTCTTAAAGCCTGAAGATCCTCAAAATTCACCAGCCTCAAACGATCGACATACATCCCGCCGACCATCACATTTCCTTCGGGGTCGATGACGAAATCCCGGGTCCCCACAAATATGGGCCCCGTCTGGCCGGCCACCGGCCATCCATCGACCGTGACCAAACGCCCCTGATCGTCGAGCATAAACCCTCCATCGCGGGTATATCTCTCGCCTTCTTCCGTAAGGATTACAAAAAACCCCTCTCCCTTTATGGCCACATGGGTAGCCTCACCCGTCTCCTGAAGGCTGCCCTGATCAAACGAGGTTATAACCCTATCGACATACACCCCGTGATTAATGGTCCCTATACGCCTGCCAGAAGAGGCCTGTCCATTATCTACCCTCAAAAGCAATTCCTCATCAAATGCGCGGCTTACCACCTGGTCTCCCTTGAACCCACGGGTATTAACGTTGGCAATGTTGTTGGCCACCTTGTCCAACCTCGTCATCTGATTTATCATACCGGTAGCTGCAGCATACAAGCCTCTCACCATCTCTAACACCATCCCGTATCAACATGTCAAATTCGTTCTTTATATGGTAATATCGTCATAATCTGGAGTTGACTTTAGCGATAAAATTGAAATGACGGAAATCATACCCTTATCCCTGATAAACTGCCCCGCGGGAAGGTTCCATGACCGCCACGGGCCCATAAACATCCAGGGATTCCAGGGCCCTGCCCGTCCCGAGGGCAACGCAGGATACGGCATCCTCCATCACGCGGACGGAAATCTGGGTATGCTTATACAGGAGCTGATCCATTCCGTAAAGCAGAGCACCGCCACCCACCATGGTGATACCACGCTCGTGAATATCCGCCGCCAGCTCGGGAGGCGTTTTTTCCAGCATGGCGTACACCGCCTCCACGATGGCCTGTAACGGCTCCTCCAAAGCCTCCACTATCTCGTTGGAGGTAACCGTTACGGACTTTGGCAACCCCGAAATTAGATTCCTTCCGGTCACCACCATGGAGGCTTCATCCTGCCGAGGAATGGCCGCACCAATTTTTATCTTCATATCTTCGGCTGTTCTCTCCCCTATGAGGAGGTTGTACTTTTTGCGCATATATCTTATTATGGCTTCATCGAACTTGTCCCCCGCCACCTTTATGGAATCCGATACCACAATACCGCCAAGGGAGATAACAGCGATATTGGTGGTACCGCCCCCTATGTCCACCACCATATTGCCGCACGGCTTGCTTATATCGATTCCCGCTCCGATGGCTGCGGCAATGGGCTCTTCTATAAGATATGTACGTCTGGCACCCGCCTCATAAGCAGCATCCAATGCAGCCCTTTTCTCCACCTCGGTAGCTCCGCTGGGGACACATATCATCACCCGGGGCTTGAATAGCAGCGGGTGCCCGCACGCTTTCCGCAAAAAGTATCGCAGCATCTTTTCCGTAACTTCATAATCCGATATGACCCCATCCCGCAGCGGTCTAACGGCCACTATGTTTCCAGGGGTCCTGCCTATCATCCTTCGAGCGTCTTCGCCCACCGCCAATATCCTTTTGGTATTCTTATCGATGGCCACCACCGACGGTTCTCTAAGCACGATTCCTTTTCCCTTTATGTAAACCAAAACGCTGGCTGTCCCCAAATCAATGCCTATATCCTTGAACATGAACACGCAAATCTATCCTTTCTTTTGTTTATTTGATTGTCATCCGTTTTTTCAAATCCAAAATTTACATTAAATATTCTACTTTTTTTTCAAAAATCCTCTTTATTTTTTAGCTTTTTAATTTTGTTCTTTCATCTTTTTGTACTTTAACCGAGTAGCCTTGCCTCCTCTTATATGGCGTTCTGCCTTGTTGTGCTCCAACACCTTTTTTACTTCCTCCCACAGGATGGGATTGATTTTGGGAAGGCGTTCCGAGACGTCTTTGTGCACCGTGCTTTTGCTTACCTTGAAGACTTTGGCCACCTCTCTGACGGTAGCTTTGGATTGAATCATGTAGTTGGCTATTTCAAGAACCCTCTCCTCAATATAATCCTTCAAGTCCAAGACCCCCCTCACCGCAATCCCTCTTATATTAAAAATTGCCATAAAATCTACAAATCTGTGTTTATAAAATAATTATGCAGAGAAAGAGCTATATAGAAGAAAAAAGATAAAAAAGAGCTCCGTAAAGTGAATTTACGGAGCCCTTTACTCTAGGTAACTCTTGGGGTCGACATATTTCCCGTCCTTTAACACCTCAAAATGGAGATGGGGGGGATCCAGTATCTCGCTCATTGCCGTTCTACCCACTCCGCTTATGACCTGGCCTTTCTTCACCTGCTGATTGGGCCTTACCATATCCTTGGTAGAGAGGTTTGCATACCGCGTTTTCAGCCCGTTTCCATGGTCAATGGTGATTATGATCCCCATCAGGGAGTCCTCTTCTACGGATTCTACCACTCCGTCCAGCGCTGCCCTGACCGGGCTGCCCAGGGGGCTTTCGATGTCGATTCCGGCATGAGTTGTCCACTCTTTAAGCGTTCTTGAATATTGTAGTTCGTCCAGCACAAAATCCGCTAAGATTTTCCCATCCACGGGCTTTTGTGCCAGGACCTTGGAGGCTTTTTGCGACTGTGCGGCTGTAGCGGCACTCACAACTTTCGACTTGGAATCCTGCGCGCTTACCGGAACTAGCTTGTCCGCTGCAGTTTTGGATTTATCGCTGCCCTGTCCAGCTTTTTCGGGCTGGGGTTTTGATGTTTCCTGATCCTTCTTCCCCTGGTCCTCTTCATCAACTACCACATCTTTTATCTTTATATCCATTTTGTCGCTAGCATCTGCCTGTTGCGCCGGTTCCTCGGTAAGTTCATCCTGCTTCTCTTCCTGCGCCACCATATCGTCCTCGGTTTCTTCCTGTATCTGCATCCTGTTCCTGTCCATGGATGTCCAAAACGCGGTAGCGCCTATTGCACACACACATATGAATAGGATGATATAAAAGCCCTGTCTGTTCCAGAATTCCTTAAGCGTCTGCCTGTTAAACGCTTTTCTAATCTTGTCCTTAAACTTGGCAAAACCCATTTAAATCACCTCCTGTTAGGATTCTATCCAAAAAATAAAAAAAAATACAGATATATGAAATTTATCTGTATTTTTCTATTTCCACTCCCCTGTAATAATGCTTTAATATTTCCTTATAAGTGTGTCCCTGCTGTGCCATGTAATTGGCCCCCACCTGGCTCATGCCCACACCGTGGCCGTATCCCCTGGTTTCAATGACAACCCTGTCCTTCTCAAACTTAAACCTAAAATCGGTGGAGTTAAGGCCGTAAAGATAGCGAAAATCGGTTCCCTTTACGGTAATACCCCCTACTACCAGCTCTCCAACCCTTCCGCTTTTGGTATAGCTCTTTATCCTTATCTGAGAGGATAAATTTTTTGCGCTTAAATTGGAGCGGGGATATCTGCTCTTGAAAATCTTCACAAATTGGTCGTTGGAGAAAGTAAATGTTTGTTTGTATTTAGGGCTGCTTTCCTCTCCAGGGCTATCCACCACGGTATAATAGGGCAACGAATGCGAGAAAACTTCCCCTGCATCCTCCGTTTTGCCGTTGCTGGTGGAGTGAAAAAATACCTCGATAGGAGCTCCATCATATGTCATTATATAGCCTTTGGTCTCTTCTACCGCCCTTACTATCTTTTCATGGTTTGCAGCATAACTGCTGCCCCAGTTCTTTCTTTGCTGCTCATCTGAGATCCATGCCTGGCAGTGGCTGTACAAACTGCATACATCGGCCTGCGGATGGTTGGAACATCCGCTACCGCCAAAGGTGCGCATCTTTCTTATGGCAAAGGTTCTGGCAGCAACGGCCTGGGCTTTTAATGCTTCCAATTCAAAGGAAGCCGGCATCTCGGCCGCCACCACGCCTACAATGTATTCTTCTAGAAGCATCTTGACCGTCTTTTTGCTTGTATGGTCATACATCACTACTTCGAGCCGGCCGGATTCCCTTTCGCTTTTGTCTATAATATCAATCTTATCCTTGGGCTGCCCATTCGTTTCTGATGGAGATATCTTATCCTCAACCCCAGACAGGGAAAAATCCTGTACGGTCAATGCGGGAATGACCACAACGATTATGACGATTGACAGCAGCAAGTTGATCCACCATTTCATCCTCTCCCCCACTCTCCATCCAAAACTTGAATCAATAATAACATTGTATGATGGAGAGCGAAGGGTTTAGAACTCAAATGTAAGTTTTCAGTACTCGATGCCTATCATGGGCGTTCCCACCCACATATAAGTCCTTCCTTTATAGGAATTGTAGCGCAGGGCCACCTGAACGTTCACCGGCCTGCCTCCAGATATGATCCCTTCGCCCAGGGCCGGAGAATAGCCGCTGATGCTCACCATCCCTTCCTGATATAGACCTTCTATCTCCTTAGCCCCAAGGTATCTTAGTATACCGCTGCAAATGCTCTGCATGCCTCCAGCTTCAAGTTTCCCTTCAAAGCTTCCGACCATCGTGGCTGTAATGGTGGCATTCACTCCCATCGCATTAAAAAATTTCCTTATCATATCTTTAACTGCTCGGCTATTAGCCTTATGGGTACCATCCAATATGTCCACAACCATATAATTTTCGTATTCCTTGCCATTTTCGGCTGAAATTTGAATGCTCCGGCAGGTTATTGAAAATACCTGTCCGGCTTTATTAGTGCCCCTCATGCTAACCTGCCTTATACCATCGTCCTGGCTGTAATAAAGGTCGTATCCTATTACGCTGAAAAAATCGACTGCCTTTTGTGCCAGAGATTTTAAATCGTCGAAAGGCATATAACCCTTATTCAACACGCACCAACCGGTTACGTTTAAATACTCTACGTCGCACCCGACAAAACCCAATACCTGTTCTATGGAAATAAGTCCCTGCAATGGTTGCTGAACAGCCAAGCTTTGGCCGGAAACGGGGAATAAGGTTAAGCATATTATTATTGCTGAAAGCAACGCCTTCTTATAACCCACCGTAACCCTGCACCCTCCTGAACTCATGCTAAACAACCGCTATGCTTTGATTATTGCCATTTGCAGGGTTTTATATACCGGGCGTCATCCGTTTTCAAACCCATTTTACGCATCCCGTTCATAAAGATCCATCACCGCTGGCCAAAACCACAAGCGCTAAGCACGCTGAACCTGCGATAATGCCATTTTATAAAGGGGTCATTTAACACATATATAAGGCTTCAGTAATGTCCGCAACTCCTATAAACCGCCTTTCCCTGCAAAGGCCTCAGCCACCAGCTAACTTTTTACACATCCATATCAGAAATTTAAGCCAGTTTTCCAGTGTGCATAAAAAAAAGAGTTGCCCAACGGACAACTCCCACAAACCCGTATTCGTAAATTTATTTAACATCACCTTTCTTCTTCTCACCTATACTCAATACGAGGTTAAGAAGTATTCCGAATATAGCCGCCCCTGCGACGCTTGGAACTTCTATACCAAAGAACGGAATGTTTCCTCCAAACGCATATTGCCCTCCAAGGCCGATAATCATGATGGTGGCAATAACCGCTATGGTTCTGGCGCTAAACAGGTCCACTTTCTTCTCAACCATAATGGCAACTCCCTGAACGGCTATCGCGCCAAACAGATAGATTTCAATGCCCCCTATTACCGCGGTTGGAATTGAATAAATGGCATTTATGAGCGGTGTAAAGCAGGCAATAATCATGGCTATTATAGAAGCGCCGATGAGAACCGATATGGAAAACACTTTGGTGATGGCCATCGCGCTTATATTTTCTCCGTAATTGGTACCGGCAGGGCCTCCAACAAGCCCGGCAACTATATCGCCGATGCCGTCACCGATTAAGTTAAGCCCCAGCTTGTCCGCTATATTATACCTCTTACCATTACCCTTCTTGCTTGCCAGATCATTTATATAAAGGTCGAGTTGATATATATGTGCCGTTGACTCGGGAATGGTGGCAATCGCTATGGGCATAATGGCCGCAACTGCCATCCATGACGGTTTAGGAAGCGTGAATATGGGAAGTGCAAAAATTCCTGTGTTTGCCGTCTCGGGCAAAACTTTGAAGAGGTCAATACCCGTTACAAGTTTGATGATGAAGGCTGTAATGCATCCCAGGATTGGACCTAGAATAAGCGGAATTTGGCCCATAAATCCTTTCAAATATACCGAAAACAGGACGCTTGAAATCAACGTGACCAGCGATACTATCCAGGCCATATTCTTTGCAAGGGCTAGCTGCGATTCTGAAACGGCAATAGTTCCCGCAGTATCAATTGCAATGGACGCCGCATCATTTAGAGCCGTTCCCGCAAGGGTAAGTCCGATTACCATGGCAATAGGGCCTGTAACCGATGCCGGAAGGATCTTTTCCAGGGAATCCCTCCCAAAACGGTTGACTATAAGGCCCGCTAATATCGATACGAATCCCGACATGATGATGCCGAATTGGGCTACCGCTATTTTTTCGTTCAGGCTGTATCCCGCCAGTGCTTCGGAGCTCATCAGGCTGGCAATTGCAGCGATATATGAAAAGCTTGACCCATAATAAAGCGGAATTTTCCTTCCTGTGACCAGAATAAAACAGATAGTGGCAAGGCCACTGGCAAAGATGGTGGTTGAGATGTGAAAACCTGTAATAATGGCTACGGCTACTGTTGCCGGAAACATTACGATGACCTGCTGTATTGCGTAAAGCAGCAGCTTCCATATTGGTGGGCGTTCATCGGGAAGGTATCCTATTACTTGCTGATTTCTCTCCATAACAACACCTCTCCTCAAATTTATTATGCGCTTTTCTTAGCCGAATCGTAACATATCAAACCGTACAACCATCCATTATTCTGCTTTTCAAGCTCTACTTATACCCATCCCCCTTTGCATAAAAAAATCTTGTCTGTCACATAGTGCAGGCAAGATTATCCTCAAAACAAAGCTATACTGCTATTATCTTGTCGGATATCTTGTCGGCATCTCTGTACCAGACTTAAAAATATCCTCATCCTGGACAGTATAGCATACACAGATAAATTTATCAACCCTTTTTTGTAAATATTGTTGTTATTCTGTGATAATGTCATATTGAAATTATTCTGATATAATGTCATACATGAGAGAGGAGATATTCAACATGACACAAAAAGAAATGACCCGTTTAAGAGTCATAAATCAAACAATCGATAAAGTTATAACCATCAGAGAAGCTGCTGAGCTTCTAAACCTCAGTGAACGCCAAGTAATAAGGTTGAAAGGAGGAGTTTTACGAGAAGGACCTGCGTTCATCATCCACAAAAACAGAGGTCGAAAGCCCAAGCATGCTCTCTCTGATGAACTTAAAAATACCATAATTAACCTTAAAAAAAGCGAAAAATACAGTGACGTAAACTTCAACCATTTCGTCGACTTACTTATGGAAAATGAAAACATTAAAGTAAGTTATTCCTCTGTATACAGAATTCTAACAAAAGAAGGTATTAGCAGCCCTAGAAAACACCGTAAACGTAAAGCCCACCACAGAAGAAAAAGGATGTCCCAGAAAGGTATGTTAGTCCAAATAGATGCTTCTAAACACGATTGGATAGATGGACTTCCACCTTTTACCCTCCACGGGGCTATTGATGATGCCACAGGCGAAATACTCGCTCTATTCTTCACTCAAGAAGAGTGTATGGAAGGATACTTTGAAATCATACGTCAAATAATCACTAATCATGGCGTTCCATTAAGCCTGTACTCTGACCGCCATACCATCTTCGTCTCTCCCAATGATGGTAAACTTTCTATCGAAGAACAACTTGCAGGCAAAACAATTAACCTTACACAGTTCGGCAGAGCTATGGAAGAACTCGGCATCAATATAATTAAAGCCAGATCCCCTCAGGCTAAAGGGCGTGTCGAAAAACTCTGGGATACTCTTCAGGATAGGTTGAAAGCCGAGCTTAAAATCTATGGCATCAATTCAATTGAGGCTGCTAATGCTTTTTTACCCAGATTTATTGAATCCTACAACAAAAGATTCGGAGTTGAGCCTGAAAACCCACAGCCTGCGTTCAGGCCTCTTGACCCTGCTATCAACCTCGACTATATCCTGTGCATCAAGGAACGTCGCACCATCATCGAAGGATCTGC
>Ga0134097_1002980_pt1 | contig 9767 bp, 8 predicted proteins | sample 8_3taG_FD_94450 | JGI IMG/M metagenome (GOLD analysis project Ga0134097, IMG submission 94450) | Switchgrass degrading microbial communities from high solid loading bioreactors in New Hampshire, USA - 8_30_10_142_A2 metaG | ecosystem: Engineered > Bioreactor > Semi-continuous > Anaerobic >... | reverse complement strand
GACCGGCGGCTGGCGCGCGACCTGGGCGTGCCGGTCGTGCCCGCGTCTGCCCGGCGCGGCGAGGGCATCCACGAGCTGCTGCAAGCGGTGCACGACGTGGCGACCGGCGCCATCCAGCCGCGCCCGTATCGTCTGAAGACGACGCATAACCCGGCGCTCGACGCGGCGCTGGAACAGCTCACCCGGCAGGTGGAAGCGGCGTTCCCCGGCCTGCCGAACGCGCGCTGGGTCGCGCTGCGCCTGCTGGACGGCGACGCCGCGATTGAGCAGGCCGTCCGCGATGGCAGCCTGGGCGATCTCTCGCGTGGGGAGCGCCCGCCCGCGCCCGACGAGCGGCTGATGGTGGCTGAGGTGAGCGCATGAGCGTCCAATCTGCTACCCCTCTGGACGTGCTCAACGCGGCCCGCGAGCTTCGCGCCGGGCTGGGCGAGGACCTGCACGATCATCTCAGCGAGGCGCTTTACACCGACGCCGCGCGCCTGGCGGACCGCGCCGTCATACGCCCGGACGAGCGCCCGCGCTTCGACCTGGACCGCACGCTCGACCGCCTGCTGACCAGCCGCATGCTCGGCTTCCCGATTATGGCGGCGCTGTTCACGCTGGTCTTCTGGATCACGATTGCGGGCGCGAACGTGCCTTCGTCCATGCTGGCGACCCTGTTGGTCGATACGATCCACCCCGCGCTGAAATCGGGCGCGGCGTCGCTCGGCTTCCCCTGGTGGCTGAGCGGCGTGCTGATCGACGGAGCGTACCTGGCGATGGCGTGGGTCGTATCGGTTATGCTGCCGCCAATGGCGATCTTCTTCCCGCTGTTCACGCTGCTGGAAGACTTCGGCTATCTGCCGCGCGTGGCGTTCAACCTGGATCGCCTGTTCAGCCGCGCAGGAGCGCACGGCAAGCAGTCGCTCTCGATGATGATGGGGTTCGGATGCAACGCCGCCGGTGTGGTGGCAACGCGCGTCATCGACAGCCCACGCGAGCGCCTGATTGCCATCATCACGAACAACTTCGCGATTTGCAACGGGCGCTGGCCGACGCTGATCATGGTGTCCACGCTGTTCATCGGGACGGCCGTCCCGGCGGCGCTGGCGGGGGTCATCTCCGCGCTGGCGGTGGTCGGGATCGCGGTGCTGGGCGTGATCATCACGTTCGTCGTGTCGTGGGCGCTGTCGCGCACGGTGCTGAAGGGCGAGGCGTCGGTCTTCAGCCTGGAGCTGCCGCCCTATCGCCCGCCGCGTGTCCTGCAAACGCTGTACACCTCGGTTATCGACCGCACGCTGATTGTGCTGTGGCGCGCGGTGACGATGTCCGTCCCGGCGGGGATCGTGATCTGGACGATCTCGAACATCACCATCGGAGACGCCAGCCTCGCCGAGCATCTGGTGAGCGCGTTCAACCCGTTCGGGCTGCTGCTGGGGCTGAACGGCGTGATCCTGCTGGCGTATCTGGTCGCCATCCCCGCCAACGAGATCATCATCCCGACGATCCTGATGCTGACGGTGCTCACCACCGGGCTGAGCGGGGTGGGGTCGGGCGCGGGGGTGATGTTCGAGCTGGACTCGGACAACGCGATCCGCGAGATCCTGCACGCGGGCGGGTGGACCACGCTGACCGCCGTCAACCTGATGCTGTTCAGCCTGATCCACAACCCGTGCAGCACGACCATTCTGACGATCTATAACGAGACCAAGAGCGTCAAGTGGACCGCCGTCGCGGCGCTGCTGCCGCTGGCGCTCGGCTTCCTCGTCACGTTGACGACCGCGACGATCGCGCGGGCGGTGGGGCTGGTGTAACGGCGCTGCCCCTCACCCCCGACCCCTCTCCCCAAGCGGAGCGCCGAGGGAGAGGGGTGAAATGCCACGTCATAACGCGAACGGGCCGCTACACGGCTCGTTTTTGGTACGCTTGCCGGAAAACCTCACCCCTTAACCCCCTGCCCCTTTTCCCCTCTCCGTAAACGGAGAGGGGAAAAGGGGTGAGGTTCCGCGTGAGAGAATAGGGAGTGGGGAGTAGGGAGTAGGGTAGAAAGCCCCCCATCCTTCCGACCTTCGGTCGGCATTCCTGCCCCCACCCCACAAGGAGGGAAGGAAGAAAACATGCCCGCGACCGGCTCCCCTTCCCTCCGCTTGCGTAGGGTTGGGGGCAGGGGTCGGGGGATGGGGGGCATAGCGCGCGGACACAATGTCCGGCGTTTATACAACTCACCGCATCCCTCGGCGCATTTTTGTGTTACTGTGTATATGAAGCGCGAATATTTCGCGCCAAAGCCCAGAGAAGGAGAGCAGGATATGTCCGAACGGCAACTTGCATACGCCTTAATCCTTGTTGGTATTGTGGCGGCGCTGGTGTCGGTGCTGGCAGACACACTCGGCATCGGCGGAAGTGACGAATTCGGCTATCTGCAGATCATCGGGCTGGTTGCCGGAGTCGTGGTGGCGCTGATCGGCCTCTACCTGGCCTATTTCCGCCGCCGCCCCACGATGTAGCCGCGCACCCATGACTCCTCGCCACAACCCACGGGCCGGTCATCGCACCGGCCCGTTGCTTTTCCCGCTGGTTTGTCGCAACGATGGAGTAGCGAATATTACCTCTGCATACCTTCGAATCAGTAAGTAATTCTACAAGGTATCTTTTAAAATTTCTGATAATCAATATAATAAGAGTCTATCCGCCGGTGCTTCGCCCGTTACCCTGATCGGAGGCCACCATGATCCTCGTCGTTGGCGCCACCGGAGTACCCGGCACGGAGATCTCTCGCAGGCTGCGGGAGCAGGGAAAGCCCGTTCGCGGGCTGGTCCGCAACACGTCCGCCCCGGAGAAGGTCCGCGCCCTGGAAGCGATGCCCCGCTCGAAGTGGTGCAGCTTTTCGAGCAGGCAGCGGGCGCCCCGTTTGAGGTCCAGCATGTGCCCCTCGAAGCGCTGAGAGCGCAACGGGCGCAGGCTGAGGACTCCGTTCAGCAGACCTTCTCCGCGCTGGCGATCGACTACGCTACGGGCGGGCCGATCGACATGCAGCGAGTGGCCCGCTCCTTCCCACTACTGATGTGGACATCCATGCAAGATTACGCATTGCGGGTCATGGCACAGCCCCAACAAGCTGAGTGAGAAGGAGTTACCTGATGAACACAGCGCAGGAAAACAAGGCTTTTATTACGCAGTACTTCCAGGCGCTCAGCGGGGTTGCGAAAACCCCTGAGCTGTTCGATCAGTACATCTCGCCGGGCAATCAGGCGCTGCGCGACCACATCAATCAGGCTGAGGCGGCCTTCCCGCGCTACGAGATGATCGTCCGGGATATGATCGCGGAAGGCGATAAGGTCGCGGTTCGGGCGGACTGGCGCGCCACGCATCAGGGCGAGTTTATGGGCGTTCCGGCGTCTGGCAAGTCAATCAACGTGCCGTTCCTGATCATCTACCAGATCGGCGCGGACGGGTTGATCGCGGACCAGTGGCTTCAGGTGGACTCGGTCGCCCTGATGACGCAGATCGGCGCGATGCCGATGCCCGACGCGCCCGCCGAGGAGTAATCCGTTCGCGCAAGCGCGCCCTAAAGGCCGCTTGCCTAGTTTGCACAGGCTGGCGTCGGATCGGGTGCCAGCCTGTGCGCTGGCCTGCATAGGGGGCACCGGTCGGCGCAGCTTTTTTCCTTCCCCCGTTGTGGGGAAGGAACCGAGCGAAGCTCGGCAGGATGGGGGAAATTGCGCCTACCGGCTTATCGCGTGGTGCTGGACCTCACTCGCCACGCGGCGGATCGCTTTCAGGCTGCGATCCACGTCGGCCTCGGTCGTTGCCCAGCTCGACACGCTGATGCGCATCGCCGCCTGCCCATGCCAGACCGTCCCGCCCGCCCAGGCCGTGCCGTCCTGCTGGATCGCCGCGATCACTTGCTGCGTCGTCTCGGCGTCGCCAAACGACACCAGCACCTGATTCGACACCACCTCGTTCAGAACGGTGTACCCCGCAGCGCGCAGACCGTCCGCGAACCGCTGCGCCAGTGCGCACGTCCGCTCGATCATCTCCGCCAGCCCCGAGCGTCCCAACGACCGCAAGGCTGCCCACACCTCGACGCCCCGCGCCCGGCGGGACATCTCCGGCACGGTCAGGAACGGATCGCGCTGCTCTCCCTGGACCAGATAGCTTGCGCTGGACGACATCGCGGCGTAGAGCGCCTGCGGATCGCGGCAGAACACCAGCCCGCAGTCATACGGCACGTTCAACCACTTGTGCGCGTCGGTCGCCCACGAGTCCGCCAGGTCGTACCCCGCTATCAGGTTCGCCCCGTGCGGCGTCGCTGCCATCCACAGACCGAACGCGCCATCCACATGCATCCACGCGCCCGCCTCACGTGCCTGGGCGCAGATCTCCGCTGCCGGATCGAACGCGCCGGAGTTGACGTTGCCCGCCTGGATGCACAGTAGCGTGGTGTCGTCCAGTGGCGGCAGGCGATCCGGCCGCATCCGTCCCTGCTCGTCCACCGGGACGCGAATCACACGCTCCCGCCCCAGGCCGAGCAGGCTCAGCGCTTTGAGCAGGCTGACGTGCACCTCGTCGCCTACTACCACGGTGATCGGCGGGGCGCCGTACAGCCCCTTCGCCTCGACGTCCCAGCCCTGGCGCTCCAGCAGCTTGTGACGCGCCGCCGCCAGTCCGGTGAAGTTCGCCATCGTCGCGCCGCTCACAAACCCGACCTCGCACGACTCCGGCAGGCCGAGCACGTCCAGCAGCCAGCGGCCCGCGATCCGTTCCAGCATCGCGCCAACCGGCGATGCGAGATAGGGCCCGGCGTTCTGATCCCACGCACCCGCCAGCCAGTTCGCGGCCAGAGTCGCGGGCAGCGATCCGCCGATCACGAAGCCGAAATAGCGAGGCCCCGCCGAGGCGACCGTCGCCGGGGAGCCGTAGCGGTCGAGCAGGTCGATCACGTCCGCCGGATCGGTCGGCGCGTCGGGCAGCGGACCGCCCAGCTCCGCCACGCGCGCGACGTCTTCGGGCTTCGGCGCGACGGGGCGCGCGTCCAATCCAGCGAGGTAGCGGCTCGCAGCGTCGGCGGTTTTGCGCAATAAGTCGTGATTCATTACCGCACTCCTTAGTGTCTCCTGCGGATTGAATACAGGTAATAAATGCAAAACGCGCCCGGTTATCACACTCGGGCGCGAAGTCAGTGGAGTAGGATAGGGCAGAAAAGAATTCGCCCCTTCCCGGCTTGCGCGCGACCTCGCAACCAGGGCAAGGGGCTTGCTTTTTCCTTCCCTCCTTGTGGGGGCAGGAATGCCGAGCGAAGCTCGGAAGGATGGGGGGACTATCACCTACACCCCGCGCTCGGCGAGCAGCAGGGCGTTGCGCTCGGCGGATAGCCGCTCTGCATTGACCACGTTCGGAATGAACAGCACGACCGAGCCGAGTATGATGCACACGACCCCGCCCAGCACGTACCAGAAGCGGATGCCAAGCTGGTCCGCCAGCGGCCCGGCGACGGCAAGGCTCAGCGGGGAAATGCCGCTCACCAGGCTGTTGATCAGCGTGAAGACCCGCCCCTGCATTTCCGGCAAAACCGTCGCTTGCAGCACGGCGAACACGACGCCGTTCCAAGCCAGCATGAACCCCGCCAGGAACACCGCCGCTAGCGCCACGAAGAACATTGTCTCCGGCGTGACGCCCAGCACCAGATTGCCGATTCCGATGCCCACCACGCCCACCTGCGACGTGACGATTTTGCGCTTGAATCCGCCCCACAGGCTCAGCACAAGCCCGCCCGCGACCACGCCGATCCCGTGCGAAGACTGGATCCAGCCGAAGGCGTGCGCGTCGCCGCCGAAGTGGTCCTTCACCAGCAGCGGCAGCAGCGACCCGGCCGGGATCAGCATGAAGTTGATCATGACCCCCGTGCTGACGAGGATCATCATGCCGGGCATCGAGCGCATGTAGCGCAGAGCGTCCCCCAGCTCGCGATGGATGCGAATCGCGCCGATCGCGCCGGGGCGGGGCGGCTGCGGAATGCGCACTACCACCAGCGCGCCCACGCCCAGCGCGGCGGTCAGGATGTCCACCAGCAGAACCGTCTGCATTGGTAGCGCCTCGATCAGCAGCGCGCCCAGCGGGGGAGCGACGATCGTCATCGCGCCGTTGAGCGTGGAGTTCATCCCCTGCACGCGCCCCAGTTCCTCGTGCGGGACCATCAGCGAGGTCGAGGCGTTCATGGCAGGGTAGTGGAAGACGCCGCCCGTCGCGCGCGCCAGCATCGCGAGGTAGATGATCCAGGGGCGCGCCTCGCCCGCCGCGAACACGACGATCAGCCCTAGGGTGACGAGTGCGATCGAACTGTCCGCGATGAGCATCACGCGGCGACGGTTCCAGCGGTCGATGAGCGGCCCGGCGATCGGGCTGAGGAACACGTTCGGCAACAGCGCGATCAGCGAGGCGGTAGCGAGGACGGACGCTGACCCGGTGGTGCGAGTCAGCCACCACACCAGCGCGAACTGGACCAGTTGGCTGCCCAGGAGGGAGAATGCCTGCCCAATCCATAACGTGAAGAATGGACGCTTCCAGTCCATGCTGGCCCCTCGCGCGCGTGCGCTCTGAACCGGACGGGATGTGATTTTCCGCATACATAATGCGCGATGTAGGGAGCGAAGTCAATATTTTGGTCACAAATAAACCCATGTGCTAGCGCCGCCGTTTGACGTCATCCGGGCGCAGACGCACAACAGCCGGGGTCCAGTCCCCCCGGCTGCTGTGTGGAACTTTCTCACCCGCGTGCTGAACGGGTTGGCGCTGTCTGTTTGCTAAGTTATCCGCTGTGCTCGCAAGTCACCGGCATCGCTTGCGGTGCGGAACCTCACCCCTTAACCCCGGCCCCTTTTCCCCTCTCCGTAAACGGAGAGGGGCCAGGGGTGAGGTTTTCCCCCGCGACTACCTGGGACGCAGCGTGACAATGTACCCACACTCTACGAGGGTGTCTTAAAGCTTTCCTTGATTTATATCAAGTCGAACAGCGTAAACGCGGCGAACTTGCCGCGCGGGGTAGGGGGCGCGAAGTGGGAGTGCACGCCACGCGCTATCCCTGCATCCTCACCTCTTTTATAATGGCGCACGATGATCCTGGTCCGCCACGCAACGCCCGGATGTGCGTCACTTTCCGTCGAAGGTGATCTGATGCAACCCCTGCGAAGCTCCACCTCTACTCTGCGCCTGCCGCGCCAGAACGCGGCGCTGGTGATCGTGCTGTTCGCGGTGCTCGTGATCGCGTTCCTAGTCGGGCCGTGGCCGGGCGGCGACGATTGGGAGACGTTTCACGGCGCGGCGCGACGCGTCCTCTCCGGTGAGTCGCTGTACGAGACGCGCATCACGCACGCGTATTATTCCAATCCCCCCTGGCTGGCGGTGCTGTTTGTGCCGCTGGGCGTGCTGCCGTTTAAGCTCGGCTGGGCGATCCTGTCGGCGGCGTCGTTGGGCGCGGCGCTGCTTCTGCTGCATCGCTGGCAGCCGCGTGCGGGGATCGTCAAGCCGGTGCTGGTGTTGCTCTCCCCGCCGATGATCTACATCCTGATGCACGGGCAGATCGACGTGCTGGTGATCAGCGGCGTATGGCTCCCCGCGCAGTATTGGGCGATCGTGGCGCTGACCAAGCCGCAGGTCGCGATCGGCCTGATCGCCGGAGTGCCGCGCGCCCAGTGGATTCGCGCCGGACTGCTGACGCTCGGGCTGGTGGCGCTGTCGCTGCTTGTGTTTGGAAACTGGATCGCGGCGTTCCTCGACCAGCCCGCGCCGTACGTCGAGGCGGGTCATAACCTCTGGCGCGACCTGTGGCCGTTCCAGGTCCCGGCGGGGGTCGCGCTGGTGTTGCTGGGCATGTCCCGCAAAGACGAGCGGCTGCTCATTTCTGGTTCCCCGCTGCTGTCCCCGTATGCTGCCACGTCCACGCTGATCGGCCCGTGGATCGCGGCGATTACTCTGCTGTCGAACCGGCAGGCGACGGTCGTCTTCCTGAGCTGGTGGGCGGCGGTCGTCTACCGGGGTCTGGCAGGCGGATGACTCCCATCGCACGCCCGGCGAAAGTAGGGGGTGCGGGAAATTTATGCGTATAATAATAGCTGTATCAATGCCCCATCCTATCCTCGGGGGTTGGGCGCGTCCGTAGTTTTTCGTTCCCCCTTGCGCCTTACAGGTTATCAGTCAGTAGGAGCAGAGTTCGATGAAGAAACACTGGTTCTTAGTGACTTCCCTGATCGCCGCGCTGCTGGCCGGGTTTGTGGGGCCATCGCTCGCTACGGCACAGGGGCAGACGACCCTTGAGATCTACTTCCCGATCGCCGTGGATAGCCCGATTACGGAAATCCTCGAAGAATACGCCGCCGCGTACGAAGCCGAGAATCCGGACGTGGACATTGTCTGGTCGTACGAGGGTGGCTATCCGGACGTGAAGACCAAGCTGCTGACTACCATGGAAGGCGGCGGCGACCTGCCCGAAATGGCGATCATGCTGGCGACCGATATCTACGACCTGCGCAACGCCGAGGCCATCCAGCCGTGGGATCCGTACTTCTCGGAAGAAGCGCTCGCAGACTTCTTCCCCACTTGGCTGGCAAACAGCTACTACGACTATGACCAGGACGGTGAGCCGGAGCTGTACGGCATCCCGTTCCAGCGCTCGACCGTGCTGCTCTACTACAACGCGGACCTGCTTGAGGAAGCTGGTCTGGAGCCGCCCGAAACCTGGGACGAGCTGGCGGCCGCCGCCCAGCAGCTTACCACCGAGGGGCGCTGGGGCATCCTCGTCCCGAATAGCTGGCCGTACTGGGTGTTCCAACCGTTCGCGATTGGCGCCGGGCAGAACATCGTTTCCGAGAGCGACACCGAAGTGTTCTTCGACAGCGAGGGTGTGGTGTCCGCGCTCCAATTCTGGCTGGACCTGTTCCAGCAGTATCAGGCCACACCCGAAGGCGTTCAGAGCAACTGGGGCGACGCACCCGGCTTGTTCGCCAGCGGCGAGGCGGCAATGATTGTCCACAGCACCGGCTCGTTGCCGAGCATCGTCCAGAATGCAGACTTCGAGTTCGGCGTCAGCGGCGTGCCGGGGCGTGACGGTGGCTTCTATACCGTCACGGGCGGCGGCAACCTGTACCTGGTTTCGGACGTGGACGAAGCGACCGCGCAGCAGGCGGCGGACTTCGTCGCGTGGCTGACCAGCCCTGAGCGGTCGGCGGACTGGAGCATCCGCACCGGCTACATCGCCACCCGCATGAGCGCCCTGGAAACCGAGGCGTGGCAGGCGTATGTTCAAGAGGTTCCGCAGGCGGCTGAAGCGGCGGAGACTATCGAGCAGGCCGGGCGCGAGATGTCGGTGCAATCGCTGGCGGAAGTGCTCGACATCTTCCACGGCTACGTGCTGCGCGTGCTCAGCGGCGAGCTGTCGCCCGAAGAGGCGATGGCTTCGGCCCAGCAGGAAGCGGACGCGATTCTCAGCATCTATCGCGGCGGCTAACAGCCGATGTGAGCGCGGCAGGCTCCATCCCCCCATCCTTCCGACCTTCGGTCGGCGTTCCTTCCCCCACAAGGAGGGAAGGAAAAGGGCAGACAAGGACCTGCTCCCCTTCCCTCCGCTTGCGTGGGGTTGGGGGATGGAGGGATTCACCGGGTAAGAACCGATGACGTGCCCTGTTTGGCGCGCAACGCATCCACAGGAGACGCCTGCGCGCGGGCGTCTCCCTTTTCTGTCCCGGCTCCAGCGGTGTGAGGACGGCCCGTGACGACGAACACGTTTAACAACG
>Ga0134097_1002976_pt1 | contig 9775 bp, 7 predicted proteins | sample 8_3taG_FD_94450 | JGI IMG/M metagenome (GOLD analysis project Ga0134097, IMG submission 94450) | Switchgrass degrading microbial communities from high solid loading bioreactors in New Hampshire, USA - 8_30_10_142_A2 metaG | ecosystem: Engineered > Bioreactor > Semi-continuous > Anaerobic >... | reverse complement strand
GCCGGGTTGGTTAAGGCCTGCGAAAAACGTCCGATTTCCACTGAACAACTGGAGAATATGGTTTCAGAAATTGAAAGGGGGCTCAGGGATACCAACGAGAGAGAAGTGCCGAGCAAACTGATCGGGGAAGAAGTTATGAACAGACTTTTTACAATGGATGAAATAGCCTATATTCGTTTTGCTTCAGTATATAGGCAATTTAAGGATATACATAAATTTATGGAAGAATTGGAAGAATTGGTTAAACGTCGTCAATAATGCATCTCTAGGTAGCAAATGTTGGGGGAGTCAGATAATATGTACGTTATAAAAAGAGATGGGAGAAGAGAGGTTTTCAAGCCGGAAAAGATATTGCAGGCAGTGGCCAAAGCTTTTATTGCTACCAATACTCCTAACGTCGATGAGTGGGCCAAGATTGTAACCGACAAAGTATTAAGCCAGTTAAAAGAGTCTTATGGCGAAAACGAAGGGATAGATATCGAAAGAATTCAGGATATGGTGGAAGAGACTCTGATGCAAACCGGAAATACCAAGGTGGCCAGAGCCTATATCCGCTATCGTTTTCAACATGAGATTCTTCGCAATCAGCAAAAAGCCAATCACGACAGCAATAAACTGTTTGTGGAATATTTGGGCTTGGAAACCTGGGAGATAAAAGAAAATTCCAATATGGGTTTTTCAGTCCAGGGCTTGAATCGTTTCGTTACCAGCAAGGCCACCAACGCCTTTTGGCAATCCATTTTGCCCGGTGAGGTTGGCAAAGCTCATGATTCAGGAGCCATTCATAATCACGATATGGGGGATTTGGCTCCTTACTGCGTTGGTTGGGATTTAAAAGATCTCCTGTTAGTCGGTTTTCGAGGGGCGGAAGGAAAGACCACTTCCAAACCGGCCAAACATTTCCGTTCAGCCTTGGGCCAGATTGTCAACTTTGTTTATACCTTGCAGGGAGAAGCTGCCGGAGCCCAAGCCTTGTCAAGCTTTGATACATATTTGGCTCCCTTTGTGCGGGCCGACAAGCTGGATTACCAACAGGTAAAGCAGGGGATTCAGGAGTTTATTTTTAACGTCAATGTTCCTACCCGTGTAGGCTTTCAATCTCCGTTTTTTAATATTACGCTGGATGTCAAGGCTGACGAATCGGCCATAAAAGACGAACCGGCCATTGTTAACGGCCAATTTTTGGATACCCCTTACCGCGATTATCAGCAAGAAATGGATATGATTAATCTGGCTTTTTGCGAAGTGATGCTGGAAGGGGATGCAGACGGCAATGTGTTCAGCTTCCCGATTCCTACCTATAACATAACCAAGGGCTTTGACTGGAACAGCGAGGTAGCCAATGCCATATTCAAAATGACTGACAAGTACGGCATTCCTTATTTCGCCAACTTTATTAATTCCGATATGAAACCGGAAGATGCCCGCAGTATGTGCTGCCGGCTGCGTTTGGATAATAGGGAACTTCGCAAGCGCGGTGGAGGTCTGTTTGGTGCCAATCCTCTAACCGGCAGTATCGGCGTCGTTACTTTAAACCTCCCTCTTTACGGTTATTTGGCCAAGGGTAACTGGAATCAATTTATTGCCCTGGTGGATAACCATATGAATATTGCCAGGTCTGCCCTGCAAACCAAACGCAAGGCGCTGGAAAGATTAACCGAGAACGGGCTTTATCCTTATACCAAATTCTATTTGCGGGATATTAAAAAGCGTTTCGGCAAGTATTGGACAAACCATTTTTCTACAATCGGTTTGGTGGGTATGAATGAGGCCATACGCAACTTTACTTCCGATACGGACGATATTACAACTGCTTTCGGTCAAAATTTTGCTTGGGAAACCCTAAATTATATGCGCACCAAAATACGGGAGTTTCAAGAAGAGGACGGGGATTTGTACAATCTGGAGGCTACACCGGCCGAGGCCACCAGTTACCGGTTGGCCCGTCTAAACAAGAAGCAATATCCGGATATTATTACCGCCGGTAAAGATGAACCTTATTATACAAACTCCACTCATTTGCCGGTTGGCTATACCAGTGACCTTTTTAAAGCCGTTAAACTTCAGGATAAACTTCAAACCCTTTATACAGGCGGAACTGTCTTTCACGGTTATTTGGCCGAAAGCTTGGATGATTTGGCCGTGGCCAAGGCTGTTGTCCGCAAAGTGTTTGAGAATTTCGAACTTCCTTATTTTACGCTGACTCCGACTTTCAGCATCTGTGAAGATCATAAGTACATTAAAGGTGAACATTTTAATTGTCCCACCTGCGGCCGCAAAACACTGGTCATGACCAGGGTAACTGGTTTTTACCGGCCAATTTCGGCTATGAACCCGGGCAAACAGGAAGAAAAGAAGGAAACCGTCAAGTATAAAATCGCAGGGGTTACACCGAGTCTTTTTGACGGGGTAGCGTAAAAAAGAATATACGGTGCCTATAAAAGGAACAAACGGTACCGATAAACGAAATAAACAGACTAATGGGCGGTGATTGTCAATGCTGATAAATATTGAACCCTTTTCCTTGGTGGATTATCCCGGGCATATCGCCGCCACTGTTTTTTTTGCCGGCTGCAATTTCAGGTGCGGATACTGTCATAATTCATCTTTAGTGCTAGGCAAGGAAAAGCCGCAAATTACTGTTGAAGAGGTTATCGATTTTCTTAGGGAAAGAAAAGGTTTACTGGAGGGAGTGTGCCTGACCGGCGGCGAACCCTTATTGTCCCCGGATATGGCTGTACTTATCCCGGAGATAAAGGAAATGGGGTATAAAATAAAAGTTGATACCAACGGTACCCATTTGGCTCAACTAAAAAAGTACCTTCCTTATCTCGATTATATTGCCTTGGATATTAAGGCGGAGCCTGAAAAGTATGAGCAGCTCACGGGCTGTCCGGGAAGCTGGTCGGAAGTGGAAAAAACAATAGCTTGGGTGCGACAATGCGGTTTGGCCTATGAATTTCGAACCACGGTTTTACCGGCCTGGCATGACGAGGCGAGCCTGACCAGAATCCGCCTACTTCTCGGAAATGACGCTCCATGGGTCCTGCAACAATTCCGGCAGCCGCCCCATGGAGTGCTGGACGGCAAAAAATATGAAAGCTATCCCGCTTCTTGGCTTATGGAAGCGGGCAGCAAACTGAACTGCCGGGTCCGAGGAATAAGTTAAATAGTTTTTTTATATAAACAAATAATTATACTAATTATTGATATAATAGTATTTGATTTATATTTGGATATGTTATACTATGTATGCTGGAGCTATTCTATAGCTTTGGGGGATACCCAATAATTAATTTCTCTACTTTCTTTGTTTTAGGGGCCTTGACTGGAACGCACGTCAACGGCCCGCTATTTTCATTATTCAACAGGGGGTTTGGCAATGTCTTTTAGTGAGCAGGAAAGAATTTATACCGTAATTATGAGATCGGGTACAAGCAAAGGAATATACCTTAACGAAAATGACTTGCCGAAAGATAAAGAGTTAAGGGATAAAGTGATCCTTTCTATTTTTGGCAGTCCGGATCCCAGGCAAATCGACGGGTTGGGCGGAGCTGACAATTTGACCAGTAAGTTGGCACTTGTCTCCGTATCTTCTCATCCCGATGCCGATATTGACTATACATTTGGTCAGGTGGAAATTAATAAGCCCTATATCCATTATTCCGGCCTTTGCGGCAATATTTCCGCCGGTGTGGCTCCCTATGCCATAGACGAGGGCTTGATTAAGGCTGAGGAGCCTGTAACCAGAGTAAGAGTTCGCAGCGTCAATAATAATCAGATCTTTGTGACCGAAGTTCCGGTCTATAACGGCAAAACCAAAGTAATCGGGGATTATGCGATTGACGGTGTCCCCGGTACCTCGGCCCGTATCAATATCGATATGTCCACTACCGCCGGTACGGTCAAGGGACTGCTTTTACCTACAGGAAATGTTAAAGACAAGATTTATATCGATGGCTTTGGCGAAATAGAAATTTCCGTTGTGGATGTGGTCAACCCCAGCATATTCGTTAAAGCCGCGGATTTGGGCTTAAGGGGAGACGAAAACCCTCAAGAGTTTAACAAAATGGCTGATAAAATTGAAATACTGGAAAAAATCAGAGCCTATGTTGCGGAAGAAATCTTAGATTTTAAAGGCTGGAGCAAGGCGGAAATAAGAGATACCAATCCCTTTATCGGCTTTGTATCTCCACCCAAAACCTATATTAATCATTTAACTAAAGAAGAAGTCAGTGCCGATTCAGTGGATTTCCTGTCCAGGATCCTATTTATGGGCGGGATGCATCAGACTCATCCCGGCAGCATTTCTTGTGTTGTAGGAGCGGCATCCGTTATCCCCGGTACTGTTGTCAGCGAAGTGGCAAGCTTTAAGGCTATGAGTAAAACAGTGCGCATCGGTCATCCGGCCGGAATTATCGAAGTGGAAGCTGCTGTGGAAAAAACGGAACCGGGAGCCAAAGAGCCCTATAAACTGACCAGGGCTGTGTATAGCAGGACAGTTCGCCGGCTCATGGACGGCTATGCCTATGTTCCCAAGACAGTATTTGAAAAACCCTAAATAAGATAGAACTTCAGAGGACAGAAAACGGGCAACCCCAACAGTGTTTGGAGGCTGCCCGTTTAATGTCATATGTTTGGCCTGCTAGTATTGAAAAAGATCGCATTTACAATTATCCATTTGTTTTGTGGCTTCTTTGGCAATATTAATAAAGTTTAACATAATTTTTGAGAGATAATCGTTCTTGCGGTAACAAATATTCAGGGAATGGGTGTATTCATTTTTAAATCTAAAATAGGAAGCCGCAGGTTGTTGGTAATTAACCATTGATTCTAGGACCATGGTTAAGGCCATTCCCTGTGTCACCAGGCGATGGGCGAGTTCAATGCTGGAAGTTTCCAAAATAACCCTGGGTGTTACATTATGGTCACTGAATATTTTATCGGCAATTTTACGTACGTGATGTTCGGGTGAAATTATTATAAAGGGTTCGTCTTTGATTGCTTGCATATCGATAATAGGCAAATTGTGCCTGTCCAGGGTTTGTTGAGCCAGGGGATGCTCACGGTACATGGCCAGCAGAACTCTATCCAAGATAAGAGGGATGCTGTCTAATTCGGGGTTGTTAATCGGATTGGCCAAGGCCAGGTCTACTTTGCCGGTTAAAACCATTTCCATCAGTTTTTCGTTGCTACCTTCCTTCAAAACCAATTCTACCGATGGGTATTGTTTTTGGAAGATAGGGAAAACAATAGGAATAATATCAGTGCAGCGCAGCGAGGAGATCCCGATAACCAGTCTCCCGGATTTGCTATCGAGTATGTCTTCAACTTCCCGTTTTAATCGTCGTTCAATGCTGAGAATCTCAGAGGCGGCTTTGATAAATTTTTCACCGGCATAGGTTAAAGATAAAGGAATTGTACTCCGGTCAAAATAGGTGTACCGAGCTCTCTTTCTATGGCGCTGATACTTTGGCTTAAGGACGGTTGGGAAAGATAAAGCTTTTTGGCCGCGTTGGAAAAACTTCGTTCCTCGGCAACTGTTAGCACATATATTAGGTTCTTAGTATTCAGGTGCGGCACCTCCTTTCCTAATTTTTGCTAAAATACTATAAAGATTATATTATATTGATTATGGCCCAAATAGCATTTTGATTATACTTAGACTTATTATATTATCGGGCTAAGTTCGAAGTCAAGATCGGCAGATGGTTGACTTGACTTATTTGTGTGTTAAGGAACTTAGAAAATGCACGATTGTTATATGAAGTCAAAGTGCTTTTGCATTTAGTTATAGATAATGAGGCTTAAATAAGGTAGACTAAAGGATATAGGTTGAATAAAGCCGATATAGCCCAGAAAACCAAAAGCTCGAATCCTTATGGAGGCTTTAAACAATGAGTGATATCATAAAGCTTGTTCTTCTTATTATGGCTATTAATATAACTTATGTATCTTTGACAACAATCCGCTTGATCTTAATGATTAAAGCTTTAAGAGGATTTGCTTCCTTATTGTCTGTAGTGGAAGTGTTGGTTTATATTACCGGTCTTTCCATTATCTTGACCAATCTAAACAGCGTTTGGAATATAGCAGCTTATTGTATTGGCTATGGGATCGGGGTATATGTGGGGAGCAGGATTGAGGAAAAGCTGGCTCTTGGTTATATTACCGCCCAGGTAATTTTCGATACAGTTAACGATGATGCTCCTCAAAAGCTGCGCCAGGAAGGTTTCGGCGTGACAACCTGGTTGGGGGAAGGCCGGGACGGTCCACGTATGGTAATGCTGGTATTGGCCAAGAGGAACAGGCAAAAAGAATTGCTGAAATTAATTGACAGTTATTGTCCCTCGGCTTTTGTGCTCTTTAATGAACCCAAAAATTTCCGAGGGGGTTTTTGGACGAAAAAAATCAGTCGGCATGATTAAGCAAAAATAAACAGGTTAAGCAATATAAAGCGGCTGATTGTTAATAAATAACATTTGTCAAGGAATAACATATTTGATTAAGACACTTTTGGATAAGGAAAAGGATTATGAACAATAAATTATTAGGATTCGTTGCCTGTATTGTAAGCGCTTTAATTGGAGGGGCGATTTTTCTCTTCCTTAATTTGCCCATCCCCTGGCTTCTCGGTCCGATTGCAGCTATAGTGGTCGGCTCAGGCCTATTTAAGTTGAATTATTTTTGCCCTCCTTCCATAAGAAATATCGCACTTGTTCTGATTGGCTATTCGATGGGGGCTTCATTTAACAGCAATGTTTTGGCCTTGATTGTGGCCCAGTTGCCTTGGATGCTGTTAATGAACGTGATAACTTTGCTCTTTTGTTTTTTCCTGTCTTATATCAATTCCAAAATAGCAAAAGTTGATTACCTTACAATCTTAACCGGCAGCACACCGGGTGCCTTCAGTCAAATGATTATTTTGGGAGAAGAACTGGAAGATGTTAATCCGACGATAGTTACTTTATTCCATGTTATCCGTTTGCTAATGATTGTGCTGTTGATCCCGTTGATGGTCTTCAGCCCTTTATTTGATGCCGGTAATGCTTCGATGCCGGATTATATTGTCCAAGAGCAGGTATGGCAATGGGCCAACATATTTCCTGAGGGCATAATTTTTGCAGTGGTAGCCGTGCTCTGTGCTTTCCTGGGGAAGAGGATGAAGCTGCCGACCCCTTATCTGCTGGGGCCTGTTATAGGAACGGCGGTTCTATGCATTGCCGGGGTTCAAAGCTATTCCCTGCCTCCGGCGATTACCGATGCCGCCCAGTTTTGTATTGGCTGTTATATAGGGATTTTGTTAAAACCACAGCAATTGGCCAACAAGTCGACAATTATAGCTTGTGCAATACTAAACGGGCTTGTTTTGATTCTCTTTTCCTGGGCTTTAAGTCATGTCCTGGTCCTGTTGCACGGAATACCGCCTGTAACAAGTTTTTTAAGTTTGGCGCCGGGCGGAATGGATCAAATGGGGATTGTGGCCCATGAAATAGGAGCCATATTATCTCTGGTTACTTGTTATCAACTATTTAGAACCATATTTATTTTGCTGCTTATGCCCCCTGTCTTAAAACTGTTATGGAAGCATAAGCACCCTTTGCCCGATGATACCGGGCCTCCCTGCCAGAATGAAGACTAGGTATAAGACAAAAAGGAGATGTTTTGCCATCTCCTTTTGTCTTAAATTATTAAGTTTCGTTTAGCTGTTCTAATATCTAAAACCAAATTCCAAAGCTTTTATGATGGAATAAGCCGCTTCCGATCTGGTCATGGGCCGTCCGGGTTGGAATTTCCCGTCTTGGGACGGTGAAATAATTTCTAGCCCTGTTACCAGGGAAATATAACCTTTGGCCGCAGGAGCAAAGGTTTGGGCATCGCTAAAGGGGGAAGTGTAAATATGAGTGATGCGGGCAATTTGCTCCAAACCTAAACAACGAATGATGATTTTACTGAACAGCTCTCTTGTGACTACTTGGGTCGTGGAAATATCCTCTTGCACCCAGCCCAGCTTTTTGGCTTCTTTGATAATATCTTCGGGACTAAGGCTGCTGTCAGGAATTCCGTTTTTAATGGCTAAAAGAGCTTTAAGCAGGGGAATTACGGTTAAATTATCCTGCGGTTTAAACTGATTACCATATTCCCCGAATAAACCGGCCATTCCGAGAGCTGTTATTTCCTTGGCGTTCGGATCTGAGCCAATATCGTTAAAAATAAGACGTTGAGGCTGGCCGGTCAAGGGTTTACCCCGCCAATCGAGGAAGTTACCGTTTTTGGCGTCCATCATATCGGAGACGGCACTGCTGTCGGCCGAAGGCCTGTAGACTAAACGGGCTTCCTTAGGCTCTCCCCTGTCATAAACTATGGCATACTGCAATTTCATAGGCCTGGATTGGAAAAACAATTCTTCCGCTTTATTTTTGCCCATGGCCTCGGACAGTTGAGGGAAGTTAAGGTTCCACCAGTCTAATTGATAGGAAGTGATTTTTTTGGTATATAGATCAACGGTGACTAGAATTTGATTGGCAGGAAACAGAATATTGTTGACAATGCGTTGATAGTAAAAGGTTACAGAATTGGTATCCACGGGTAGGGATAGTTTGGCTGACAGGTCGCCGCTGCTATTGTCTGCGGAGATTAAATCGTCAGCCTTTAATTTCGTCTGCTTAAACTTTTCCGGCTGGATTTTTCGGATAAAGTCTTCAGCGATTTTTTTGGCCTGATCTTGAGAAATGGGTTTGGTTTCGGGAGAAATAACTGAGGATGAGTTATAGGAGCTAAAGCTTATCAGTTCGCCGTTTCTGGCATTGACTTTGGCATGGATATATTGAGTACCCTTTTGGTTTTCCCAACTGAAAGACCATACCCGGTCTCCGCGCAGGCTGCTGTCCTTGTAAAGATTTATATTTTTTATACTGAAGTCTTTGGGAATCTCTACCCACTTTTTGATGGCCGCAATGGCTTGTTCTTTGGTCAGTAACTGTAAATTTTCAACTATCTCTTGCTGTTCTTGAGGAGTCAAGGCTGCTTGTTCGGTATCAAGCTGGGCGGCACCCATTCCCCCTCTTAATTTGGCATCGTTGGCAGCCCAATATTGATCTTGATTAAGAATCACCGGTTTACCCGTTAAGGCATCAATCGTACCGTCGTTTTTTAACTGGTATACGAGTTGAACCTGCTCTTGGTTTCCGTCAGCGGTTTTCAGCGGTCTGATTTCAGGAGCCAAAAAATACTGCAGTTCAAGCAAGTTTGCTTTGCTAAAGGCTTGGGTCGCTTCAGTGGAATCAATGGTTTTGGCCGGGGCAAAATTAAGGTCGGTCCAATTGAGGTAATAGGAGGTCAATTGGCCTGTTTCAGCATCGATTTGGATACTGGCCCCATTATCCGGTACGGGAATATCGTTTTCGATTCTTTGCCAAGTAAAGCCATAATAGGTTTGCCCATAAGTATTAATTGGAATTATAGATTTATCTTCAATAAGCTTTAAACGTTGGTATTTGTCCCCGGTTAATTTTTTCAAGTATTGGTCCGCTGTTTTTTCTGCTTGCTGCAAGCTGACGGCCGGGGTTTTATAGTATTGGTCGGGATTATAAGGTTTGGAATAATAGATACTTAATATTTCGCCGCTTACAGCATCGACTTGGGCACTTAAGCTCCCTGCTTGCGTCCCGGTAGAAGACCAGTTTAAGGACCAAGCCTGACGGGAATTATAATCATTGAAACCGGAAGAAAAATCTATTAGTTCCGCCGGTATTTCAAAATTTTTCTTGGTGAT
>Ga0134097_1002970_pt1 | contig 9787 bp, 8 predicted proteins | sample 8_3taG_FD_94450 | JGI IMG/M metagenome (GOLD analysis project Ga0134097, IMG submission 94450) | Switchgrass degrading microbial communities from high solid loading bioreactors in New Hampshire, USA - 8_30_10_142_A2 metaG | ecosystem: Engineered > Bioreactor > Semi-continuous > Anaerobic >... | reverse complement strand
TTTATCCCTATGTACGTTTGCCCCTTCTTTTAGTTATTTGCTGCTGTCTTGTATATTCAGTTCTATATCCGCCTCCAAGTTTTCACCAAGTCCGGTGCAATCGGGGCAATCCCCAAAGGGGCTGTTAAATGAAAAAAGCCTGGGTGTTAATTCTTCTATGGCGATACCGCAGTCCGGACAAGCAAAATTTTCACTGAAAAGCAGTTCTTCTTTTTCCAAGATATCTACAATAACTGTTCCTTCACTTAACTTAAGAGCGGTTTCTAAGGAATCCGCCAGACGGGCACCGCTTTCTGCCTTTAATGATATCCGATCCACCACTACTTCTATAGAATGTTTTTTGTTTTTGTCTAAAAGGATTTCTTCATTTAGATCTCTGATTTCACCGTCCACTCTGGCCCGCACATAACCCTGCTTACGAATTTTTTCCAATAGCTTTTGGTGCTCGCCTTTTTTCCCTTTAATAATGGGAGCCAAGATCTGCAGACGTGTCTTTTCAGGATAGGTCATTATTTGATCCACCATTTCCTGAACCGTTTGCTGGCTTATTTTTTTACCGCACTGGGGACAATGGGGCTGTCCGATCCGGGCATAAAGAAGTCTTAAATAATCATAAATTTCCGTGACTGTACCCACCGTAGAACGGGGATTACGACTTGTGGTTTTTTGATCTATGGAAATGGCTGGTGAAAGGCCTTCGATATAATCCACATCCGGCTTATCCATTTGGCCCAAAAATTGACGGGCATAAGCGGAGAGAGACTCCACATAGCGTCTCTGTCCTTCGGCGTATATGGTGTCAAAGGCTAAAGAGGATTTCCCCGAGCCTGATAAACCGGTTATTACCACCAATTTATTTCTGGGAATATCTACGTTAATGTTTTTAAGATTATTGACACGCGCCCCGCGAACCTTGATATATTCCTGTTTCATTTGAACCTCCGGTCTTTAGCTCCTTTTTCTGGCTTTTTTACTGGCTTTGGAAAATGTTTTATCCTCTTTAAAGCCATTTCTTCCAGTTCTTATCTTCTTTAGTGGCAAAGGTTTCTGTCCTTTTAATTCAATAATGGCATCCCTTAATTCCGCCGCTCGTTCAAAATCCAGCTCTTTGGCTGCCTGTAACATTTCAGCTTCCAGTTTTTTAATAAGTTCTTCTTTTTCTTCTGCCGACAATTTATTCAGAGTGCTGTAAACACCTTTCTTTTCCGCCACCATGGTGGCTTCCGGCACTTCATGGACCTGTTTGCGAATGGTCTGAGGAACTATGCCGTGCTTCTCATTAAAGGCCATTTGTACGGCTCGCCTGCGATTCGTTTCATCAATGGCTTTTTGCATCGAATCGGTTATAGTGTCAGCATACATAATTACCTGGCCGTTGGCATTGCGCGCCGCCCTCCCTATGGTTTGGATTAGGGAGCGCTCCGATCTTAAAAAACCTTCCTTGTCCGCATCTAAAATTGCCACCAAGGACACCTCCGGAAGATCCAAACCCTCGCGCAATAAATTTATGCCCACTATAACATCAATTTCTCCGAGCCGCAGTTCCCGAAGAATCTCCAGCCTTTCCAGGGTAGTGATATCAGAATGAAGATAGCGCACCTTTATTTGAAGTTGTTTCAAATAATCAGTTAAATCTTCGGCCATTCTCTTGGTCAAGGTTGTTACCAAAACTCTTTCGTCTCTGGCCACCCGGGCATTTATTTGCCCTACAAGATCATCAATCTGCCCTTTGGTTGGCTTAACAATAATTTCCGGATCCAAAAGTCCAGTCGGTCTGATTATCTGTTCCACAACTTCCCGGCAATGTTCAAGTTCGTAAGGGCCGGGAGTAGCGCTGACATAAATTCTTTGCGGAACAAGCTGTTCAAATTCATCAAAGCGTAAAGGACGGTTATCCAAAGCAGAAGGTAAACGAAAACCATACTCCACTAAGGTAAGTTTTCTGGAACGGTCTCCTTCATACATGCCTCTAAGCTGAGGAATGGTCTGGTGGGATTCGTCAATAAACATTAAGAAATCTTTAGGGAAGAAATGGAGCAAAGTATATGGGGTTTCTCCGGGCTGCCTGAAGGTAAGATGTCGAGAGTAATTTTCAATGCCGTTGCAAAAGCCCATTTCCCTCAGCATCTCCAGGTCATAGCGTGTCCTTTGTTCTAAACGCTGGGCTTCCAAAAACTTGCCCTGGGAACGGAAATACTCAAGTCTTTCCTCCAATTCAGCTTCAATGTTTTCTGTGGCAAGCAAAAGTTTTTCTTTTTCCGTGACATAATGGGAATTGGGAAAAATGGAAACATGTTTGCGTTCGCCTAATATTTCCCCGGTCAAAATATTTACTTCATAAAGATGCTCTATTTCATCCCCAAACATTTCTATTCTAATAGCCTTTTCACTGGAAGCGGCGGGGCAAACTTCCACCACATCTCCCCGCACCCGGAAAGTTCCCCGCAAGAAAGAATGATCATTGCGGTCATATTGAATTTCGACCAGTTTGCGCAGGATCTGGTTTCTTTCAATTTCCTGCCCTTGTCTTAAAGAAAGAACCAAATCCCGGTACTCATCCGGAGAACCTAAACCGTAAATACAGGAAACACTGGCTACGACAATAACGTCTTTTCTTTCAAAAAGGGCCGCCGTAGCAGAGTGTCTGAGTTTTTCTATTTCTTCATTTATAGAAGCGTCTTTTTCGATGTAAGTATCGCTGGAGGGTACATAAGCTTCCGGTTGATAATAATCATAATAACTCACAAAATATTCAACCGCGTTTTCGGGGAAAAACTCTTTAAATTCGCAATAAAGCTGTCCGGCCAAAGTTTTATTATGAGCCAGAACCAGGGTGGGTTTTTGTACCTTTTCAATAATACTGGCCATGGTAAAGGTTTTACCCGAGCCAGTCACCCCTAAAAGAGTCTGGTGTTTTTCCCCGGCCAATACCCCTTGGGCAAGCTTGTCCACCGCTTGGGCCTGATCACCCGCCAATTTATATGGAGCCCGTAAACGAAATGCCATCGACAGTCTTCCTTCCGTTTTCTAAGCAACAGAATAACAGGTAAAACTATGCATTTTACCGCTTATCATAATATTATAACATTTTATTCTGACCCGAAAAAATAACATTTTTTCCCTAAGGCCATAGAACCAAGTCGGAAAGAATTTTGCTCAGTAATTCATGGCGAAGCTCATCCAGCCCACGGAAATTAATTGTATCATTGCATAAATTTTTTAATTCAATTCTTACAGTCTTATACTGTTCCAAAATCTCCCTCAGTTGCTCACCGTGCACTTTATTGAACCCTTGTTCCTCAATTTTAACCGGATTACCTTGCCAAACCGCCAGTTTTTTTTCGGGGAAAACAATGCCTAAAACAATATCCGGTCTTAAAGGGTTTACAATTATTTCTATGACTTGCCCCAGGCAACTTACTTCCTGGAGAATTTCGATCAAGATCTTGGATGAATCACCGCTCTCCAAACAGATGCGATCATAATCTTCAATATATTTTGGTGCCAGGTTAAGCCAACCATCGACCTGCAAAGCATGCAGGAAGCAATAGGAAAGGCAGTTTTCCCTAACCTTGGACAAAATCTCTATAACTTCATTATTGGTTGAACTTGTTCTGTGGGTATTGTTCTCCGGCGAAAGGATTCTAAACGGAATTGTAAATTTTTCCTCCTGGGAATGAAAGGGGTATTCCTCTTTAAGCTGCTGAATGACCTTTTCTTCGATAAGGGTGAGCCTTTCCGCCAGTTCGGTTATTCTGCTTTGATGTTCTTGCAGCTTGCTTTGTTGGCAAAGAGAATCCAAACTAATTTTATAATATTGTGATCCTAACGTAGCCGGCAAAACAAACTCTTTTTCGTTTAACAGGCAAAGTTTGCTTTTGGGAAGATATAGCCCGGCAACGGAATCTGGCTCTCTGCTAGAACGAATATAATCTACATCATAACCCCTGTCTGCAAGTTGGATACCGATAAATTTAATCATGGTGGATTTGCCTGTCCCCAGCCCACCGGACAGGATATAAGCTTTTTCTATTTCTTTCAGGGTCTCCCCCAGCAACGATATGTAACCGTAAGGGGTGAAGGCTTCCAGAAAATAATGTCTAATTCCAGCTGAATTTTTCACTGTGACTCCTCCCAGCCATTTGAATAATCGTGTTTTATTCTATGCTTTGAGGAGGTCCCAGGTTCATAATCGGCCCTCAAGAATACCCCTTCCGGATTCTATATTCTGTTTCTCTCAGGATCCCTTTCCGCTATCCGGTATTCCCTCTTATGTTTCCGGTCCCTTAGTTTATTGCAGCCTCTATTTGCTCATGCTATACTGTTTTTTAAAGTTATTAGTGGCATATACCGGGTATTCTAGTATTACTCTTGCCTTAGGAGGATAATAACATGAGAATTGAAACCAAATGTTTGCACGAAGGTTACCATCCTCAGAACGGTGAGCCTAGGGCTCTTCCTATTTATCAAAGCACAACCTATACTTATGATTCAACCGAACATATAGGCAAACTCTTTGATTTGACTGCCGAAGGGCATTTCTATTCACGAATTTCCAACCCTACTGTTTGTGCAGTGGAGGATAAAATTGCGGCTTTGGAAGGAGGCATAGGTGCGCTCTGTACCACTTCGGGCCAAGCCGCTTCTTTAATTAGTATCCTTAATATATTAAAAGCCGGAGACCATTTTATCAGTGTCTCTAAAATCTACGGCGGGACTATCAACCTCTTTGCCGTAACTCTAAAAAAATTAGGTATCGAATGTACATTTGTCGATCCAGACGCTCCCGAGGAGGAAATCCAAAAACAGTTTAGACCCAATACCAAGGCGGTATTCGGTGAAACTATCGCCAACCCGGCATTGAGCGTCTTAGATATTGAAAAGTTTGCCCGCCTGGCACATAAAAACCAAGTCCCTCTTATTGTAGACAATACTTTTGCCACCCCGATTTTATGCAGGCCTATTGAATATGGCGCAGATATTGTGATTCATTCCACAACAAAATATATGGATGGACATGCCGTACAATTGGGCGGGATAATCGTCGACAGCGGCAATTTTAATTGGAACAACGAGAAATATCCTGAATTTAATGAGCCTGACGAATCCTACCACGGTGTTATTTATACAAAAGATTTTGGCAAGTCTGCCTATATTACCAAAGCCAGGGTCCAACTAATGCGCGACATCGGCGCTTACCCCTCGGCTCACGCAGCTTTCCTGTTGAATCTCGGTCTCGAAACCCTGGCCGTGCGCATGGAACGGCATTGTTCAAATGCTCAAAAAGTGGCCGAATACTTAAACAGCGTAGCTAAAGTGGAAAATGTAAATTATCCGGGGCTGAAAAATGATCCTTATTATAACTTGGCTCAAAAATACCTGCCTCGGGGTTGCAGCGGAGTTATCTCTTTTACAATAAAAGGGGGCCGGGAAAGCGCCATTAAGTTTATGGACGGGTTACAGCTTGCTTCCAATGTAGTTCATGTGGCAGATATCCGTACTTGTGTGCTCCATCCTGCCAGTTCAACACACCGTCAACTGACTGACGAACAATTGATAGCTGCAGGCATCACCCCCGGTTTGATACGCCTCTCCGTGGGCCTTGAACATATCGATGATATTCTGGAAGATTTGGAACAGGGACTGGCCAGGATTTAAAGCTCAATTAACAAAGAAACCCTCCGCTACTTAAATTGCGAATACCGGAGGGTTTAATATTGCTTATCTTACAGCCTTTGATTCCCTTACATCCCCTGATTACAAGGTAAAATTCAATCAATCATTTGCTCCATAATCTCAACCGCTTTAGCCAACTGGCTGTCAAAAGGAGGCCCTTCGGGGAGAATGGTAGGTTTCTCGCCTTCTTTCAAAACTATCTCCACGTCAGGTTGAATTCCCTTATTGTGGATATCACTTTTATTGGGTGTAAGATATTTGTCCGTCGTCAAGCGAACACTGGTATTGCCGTCGAGAGGGAAGACCGTCTGCACCACTCCTTTGCCAAAGGTTTTGACTCCAACCAAAGTACCGCTTCCATAATCTTTAACCGCCCCGGAAACAATTTCCGCCGCCGAAGCCGTATATTCATTGATCAAAATAACCAAAGGCTTATCGATATATTGCGCAGTTGATTTTTTGGTAGTGATCTCCCCTTTATTGTTGACAATATGGACAATATCCTCTTCGGGCACAAGAAAGCCGGCAACATCGATCGCCGAATTTAATTCTCCTCCGGGATTAAAGCGCAGGTCGACGATCAAGCCTTTGTATTGATCAATATTTATATCCTTCAACAGCTGGGCAAATTCATCTTTGGTCTTGGCAGAAAAGCTGGAAATATCAATGAGGGCTATATCCGGCCTACCGGGAAGGCTGGATCCAAAAACTGTCGGCACATTGATATCTTCCCTGATCAAGCTCAATGAAAATTCCTGATTGGTTTTGGGGCGATATACCGTAAGGGTGACCTTAGTACCGGGTTCTCCCCTCATCATGGCAACCGCTTGAACTTGACTGATGGTGGAAACACTGGTCCCATCAATTTTAATGATTACATCCCCCGCTTCCAAACCCGCTCTGTCGGCGGGAGAACCTTTAATCGGCCGTACGATCACTAGTTGGTTGGGATCGGCAGTATTTACAATTACGCCGATGCCCCCAAAGCCCGCTATCCCTTTTATGGAATTCATCAATATTTCATTCTCTTCTTCATCGAGAAAAGAAGAATAGGGATCCAGAGAGCTTACTATACCATCGATCGCCCCGTCAATCAGTTGGGGCATGGTGGTCTCATGCAGATATTTTGTGTCGATAAGATAGACCACCCGGGCCAGCCTTCCCAAGTTATCAAAGTTGGTAACCAGCAATACTCCCAAAAGAACAGCCAGCCCCAGACAAAGGATCAGGCCGACAGCAACGGCCTGTTTAAATGCTCTTTTCCAATTAACTTGATTTGACAATAGTTTACTCCCTCTTTTAAAAATAATTTAGTTATTTATTTCTTGAAATATAAAATTCTGACTTTATTATATGCGCATTATGACTTAGAAATACTGCAGGGGATTTACCGGCTCCCCGTTTTTACGAACTTCAAAATGCAGGTGAGGTCCGGTGCTCCAACCGGTTGAACCGACTTTGCCAATGACTTGACCGGGAACAACTACGTCATTTTCTGACACCGCACGGGATGACAGATGCCCGTACAAGCTGGAAATTCCATTGCCATGGTCAATAATAACTGTATTGCCATAAGCCCCGTACCAGCCGGAAAAAATAACTATGCCTGCTCCGGTGGCTACAACGTTTGAACCATAAGAAGCCCCAATATCCACCCCGGTATGTAGCTTGTGTTGACCGGTTATGGGATGTATCCTATAGCCAAAAGGACTGGTGATATACTTGCAGTTGGGAGTAGGCCAAACACTAATGGAACCGTTAATATTGCTTCCCGCATATTTTTTCTGTAATTCTCTAATCTTTGATTCTAATGCTTTAGAATCCTTTTCCAGCTTTTCGATTTGTTCTATCAGTGCAGCCTGATCCTGCTCATTTTGAGCCAAAGCTATTTCTTTTTTGGCCTTAACGCTATCCAAATAGGCCTTGGCCTCTTCAGCTTCTTTTTTCAGTTTCTCCGCATGCTCCAGTTTAGCCACCAATTCCTCTTTCTTTTTATCCAACTCCTGCTTTTGAAGTCGGATATCGCTAAGAATATTCTGATCGTTTTCCACCAAACAGCTCATATACTCGACTCTGGAAATGAAATCGGCCAAATCGGTGGCTTGGAAAATAACCTCCAAGTAGCTCATTTGTCCTTCTTCATATATTGTGCGTACCCTTTGGCGCAAAACATCCTGCCGTTTATTTAATTCAGCTTGTTTGGCATTTATTTCTCTTTTTATGTCTGCAACATCCTGTTGGGCCTGTATATATAATTTTTCTTTTTCCTTCAAATCGTTTTCAGCAGCCGAAATTTGGACGTTTAACTGTTGGATTTGTTTTTTTATGGTGTCTGCTCTGTTAGTCAGGTTTTTAAGCCTACTGGCAGCTTGATTTTGTTGCTCAATCAGTTCTTGCTGCTTTCGCAAAGCATCATTTAACTCGTCGGCTGCTGCCGGAATTACAAAGGCAATAACAAAGAGAAAGGTTAATATTATTATCTTCGCTTTAGAAAACCCGGACATCTCTTCCCTCCTAAAAACATAGAAATTTTCTTACGGAGATCATACTGGCTAGAGCCCCCATCAACATGCCGCCTAACACCATGATCAAGAAAACCATAATTATAAATTCTTGATTGGCAACAACCGGAATGAAAGCTAAGGAAGAAATTATATATTGGAGAAGCCAGTTATAAGCAAAGCCGACTGCCGCTACGGCAATCAAGCCTCCCAAGAGTCCAATAACTAAGCCTTCAATAATAAACGGCCATCGAACAAAAGAATTGCTGGCTCCCACCAGTCTCATGATTTGTATTTCTTTTTCCCTGGAATTGACATTGGTCTTAATACTAAGTGAAATCAATAACAGGGCTATAAGCGCAAATACTGCCACCACAGCCATGCCAATCCAGCGCAGCCAATTGGTAAAGGCTAAAAGTTTTTCCAAAAAACCTTGTCCATAACGGACATTTTCTACTCCCGGGATTTTCTCCACTTGGGAGGCAATGTCCTTAACCAAATTGGGATCAGTGGCGATTATGGTGATTTTATCGGGGAAGGGATTTATCCCTCCCAAATCCTCTAACAGCGATGTTGTATTCATTGACTCTTGAAAATCCCACAAGGCCTGTTCTTTGGTGGTAAGAGTCACGCTTTCTATACCCGGCAAATTCTTTATTCTATTTTGAATGGCGGCAACTTGCCCGTCATCTAAATTATCGTCCAAAAAAACAGCAATCTGTACCTGTGATTCAAAAGTTTTGGCAATAGTGGTAGCATTGGCCAGAAAAATTATGGAGCTGCCCAAAAGAATTAAGGAAATTGCTACGGTCAGAATTGAAGCCAAACTGAGCCAAACGTTTCTTTTTAAGGAAACTAGGCCTTGAGCTAAAATATATTTCAAGGAATTAAATGCCAATGCGTACTTCCTCCTCTGCTCTGTCTTCGACAATCCTTCCTCCTTCGACCCGTACAACCCTTTTATTCATTTGCTCCACGATATGAAGGGCATGAGTGGCCATAACAACAGTTGTGCCATACTTATTGATTCTGTCCAATATCTCTACAATCCCCCAGGCAGTATCGATATCAAGATTCCCGGTAGGCTCATCGGCAATTAATAGCTCAGGACGGTTGACTAAAGCTCTGGCAATACAAACTCTTTGCTGTTCGCCACCCGAGAGTTGGGCGGGAAAAGCATTTGCTTTCTTGCTTAATCCCACTAAATCTAATACACTTAAAGTTTTTTCCTTGATTTCTTTTTTGTCTTTAGCTATTACTTGCAAGGCAAAAGCCACATTTTCAAAGACCGTTTTGTTGGGCAATAATTTAAAATCCTGAAAAATAACGCCCATATTTCTTCTCAACGCTGGTACCTGGCGGTTTTTTAGCCTCACTAAATTGATGTTATTTATAAAAACCTGACCCCGGGTAGCAATCTCTTCTCGATAAAGCAGTTTAATCAAGGTGGATTTACCTGCTCCGCTGGGCCCGACTATAAAAACAAATTCACCCTTGGCAATATCTAAATTAACACCTATTAGAGCTCGCGCTCCATTAGGGTAAATTTTCGACACATTCCTTAACTTTATCATTCTGCCCTCCTAACAGGTTATATATCTTTATGCCTA
>Ga0134097_1002950_pt1 | contig 9836 bp, 10 predicted proteins | sample 8_3taG_FD_94450 | JGI IMG/M metagenome (GOLD analysis project Ga0134097, IMG submission 94450) | Switchgrass degrading microbial communities from high solid loading bioreactors in New Hampshire, USA - 8_30_10_142_A2 metaG | ecosystem: Engineered > Bioreactor > Semi-continuous > Anaerobic >... | reverse complement strand
CTGTTTTTAAACATCATAATGAAAATGTTGGAGTTCACTTTCTTGAACCCCAACATTTATTATAGAACCTTTTTATTATCATCTTCCTTTTAATTTAACTTTTCTGAAACCCGAGACTTAAACATTGGCGGTGTCAAACAGGAATATGATTTTGCCGCCAAAAGTTTGCGTTTTCCACAGTTTGCGCCTCTCCTGCCACTTTTCTCTGGAGAATGATCTGATCCGGCCTTCCGGATCACTGCCCTTCTTTTCCTGTTTTGCAGAGGCACAAAACAGTTGACAAAACAAAGACTATATATTATACTTTAATATCGTCGGACGCCTGATACGGCATCATGAAGGGGTATAGCTCAGTTGGTAGAGCAGCGGTCTCCAAAACCGCGTGCCGAGGGTTCAAGTCCTTCTGCCCCTGCCAATACGGCCCGGTAGTTCAGTTGGTTAGAACGCTAGCCTGTCACGCTAGAGGCCGAGGGTTCGAGCCCCTTCCGGGTCGCCACCCGCTGCTATAGCTCAGGAGGCAGAGCGCGTCCTTGGTAAGGACGAGGTCTCCAGTTCGAATCTGGATAGCAGCTCCATATGAAACCCAGTAACAAGAGGTTACTGGGTTTTTTATTATGTATTGACGAAGCATCACGAGCATGGTATAATACTTAAAATTATTTATATAAATTTTGTTATATAATTTTCCCTGCCAGAATATATTTTAATGGTTATGGGACACCAGTTTGATCCAAAGCTTTCATGAGTATTGTTAGTCACTGTTTGATGAAACTGACAAGCGCGGCCATATACCGAATTATATAAAAAGGAGTAATTCTATAAATGGGTATAACGATATTGACAGACTCGACATCAGAGATCCTGCCCGCCGAAGCCAGGAAGCGAAACCTCGTGGTGATACCTATAAAAACCGTGTTTGAGGACGGGGTGTATCTCGACGGCATAGACCTGACAGCGGAAACTTTTTACGAAAAGCAGGCTGCAGCAAAGAAGCTTCCGAGCACTACGCAACCGTCGCCGATGGAATTTGAAGATCTTTTCCGCGAAGCGGTCGAAAGAGGGGATTCGATCATCGCGATATTGATCGCGGAATCGCTTTCCGGTACGATCCAAAGCGCAAACATCGCCAGGAGCAATTTCGAAGGAGAGATCTATGTGATCGACAGTGAATGTACGACCATAAGCCTACGCCTGCTGGTGGAATTAGCGCTTGAGCTGAGGGAAAAGGGATTGAGCGCGGGTGAAATCGTGGAGGAACTTGAGAAGGCTAAGAAGCGCATCAAACTGTATGCTTATGTCGATACTCTGGAATACCTCAGGAAGGGCGGACGCCTGTCAAAGACCGCCGCATTTGCAGGGACCCTGCTGGACGTAAAGCCCATAATATATCTGAGGGATTCGGAATTGGGGGTAAAAACCAAAGTGCGCGGAGTGAAGAACGCGCAGAAAGAAGTCATCAGGCTGGCACTGGAAGACGGGATAGATACCGATATGCCAATAGCCATAGGTTACTCGGGCAACCGCGATACATTCGAACCATTTTATGAGCTTGCGGTCGATACCGTAGGAAAAATCGACTACGTAAGCGCCATAGGCAGCGTTATCGGAGCACATGTTGGTCCGGGAGCGGGTGCCATAGCTTACTACAAAAAAGACTGCTGACTACTCCCTTAATCGCTGTCCGCATAGCAAAAAACGCTTTGCCAAAATATGATCCTCCTGACGGCAAACAGCTTTTTATTGCTGTCAGCCGGAAAGAGAGGCATATCATGACGGCAGGGCGTTTTTTGCATGTTTTCTTGACATCATTCAGGGAGTCAAATGCGGCAGGGCCGGTCACCTGCATGCCATGCCTGTTGACGGCACCAGGTCAGAACGGCCTGCAAATCTGTTTTGCCTTGTCATTTAATTTAATATTCGATATAATACTGTAAATTGGTAAGCTGCATAGAATGCGAGTGAGGAACATGATACGTGTAGCGGTTATCGATGATGAAAACCATCACAGGAGAGTAATCAACCGACATATCAAAAAACTGCAGACAGAGATCGAAGAGAAAATCGACGTATATGAGTTCAGCAGCGGTGAGTCTTTGCTGAAGTCTCTTGACAAGGGCTTCCACATCATTTTCCTTGACCAGAAGATGCCGGGGCTGAGCGGGTTTGAAACCGCCGAGAAGATCCGCGTTCTGGACAAGAAAGTGATCATCATTTTCGTTACGGCGATCGAGGAGCTGTGGGAGGACGGCTACAGCGTCCAGGCTTTTTATTACCTGACGAAACCGATAGGTGAGGGTAAGTTCCGAAACGTGTTCAAACGCGCCGTCGATAAAATCCAGGAAGAGCGGAGACCGGTTACAATACAAACGATGAGCGGTCTTTTTGTTTTTGACATAATGGACATCCTTTATCTGAAAAAGAACCAGCGATATACGGACATTTACTACTTTGAAAGGGAAAGCGGTTCCGTCAAGGTGGAAAAGATACGCAATTCTATCAAAGCCGTGGCAGACCAGTTTGAAGCCTTTGACTTCGTGCGCCCTCATGTGTCTTACCTGGTAAATCCCTTGCACATCAGGCGTATAACGGAAGAAAACAGGGACAAGTTCATAGAGCTTGTGACAGGCGAAAAGATATACATATCAAGGGACAGGCTCAACTCCGTGTTTGAAATCGTCATGAAGAGCCTTGACAAGCGGACTTACGTAGTCCTTCCGTAGTTTGATATGGAGCGTTCTAGGCAGGGGTTTTGTTATGCATAATGAAGAACTGATAGTTACGATAACCAAGATTCTGACGGTTGGGGCTGATGCCTACATAGTGTTTGACTATTTTGACGCATTCTACCAAAGGAAGGTCAGCCAGCTAAGGTTTTACATCGGCGTATTGTCGTATATGGTCCTTATGATGATTTCCAGCTACATATCGGTCCCGAATATCCATTCCGTTATTGCAGTCATAATGATAGTCTCTTTGGGGCTGCTGCTTTACAGGGGAGCGATCCGGTCGATCATCATAAGCCTGGCGATCTACCTGCTGTTGATGCTGGCATGTGAGGCTATAGTATATTTTTCGGTGAATTTGCTGACCACGGTTTCGATTGTGGAACTGCAGGAAACTATCGTGAATAATATACCATTCCTGGTATATGCGAAGATCGTCCAGTTCGTCCTCTTCAAAAGCATACAGCAGATGAAAAGGACCAGCCAGAGCCGCCTTATGGCAAAGGATTTCCTGTCATTGATCTCGATTTCCGTCATCTCGCTGTATACGATGTTGTTTTTGCTGGTAAGGGACAGCCTGGGGCGCCAATATGTAGACATCTCAAATTTCCTGATAAGCATTGGACTTCTTGTGGCAAACCTTATCATATTCAACCTTTTCTTAAAATCAACGAAGTATGCGAAAATCGAAATGGAGCAATCTCTGATCCTTCAGAACATGGAATCATCCGAAAAGCGTTATGAAGAGGTCGTTGCCATTCAAAATCAGATAAGAAACATGTGGCATGATATCAACAACCATATTTCCGCTGTCAAGGGCATGATCGCTCTGAATGACGAAGAGGCTGAAAGATATATCGGTGAACTCGAGCAGAAAATGCGCGAATACGCCACCCACACAGCATTCGGCAACACGGTCCTGGACACTGTTATCTATACCAAAACTGCAAAGGCAAGGGAGCTTGGAATCGAAATAAGCTCGAGCCTCGATATGGATAAAAACATCAAGATCGACCCGATAGACCTGTGCACGATTTTCTCCAACGCACTGGACAATGCGATAGAAGCATGCATGGAAATAAAAGAAGGCAGGAAGTTCATATATATAAAAGCTGTCCAGAGAGAGGGGATACTTTTTATAAAAATAATCAACAGCTCGCTGGACCGTGTAAAGAAAGGCGACGGATTTCAAACGACGAAAAAAGAAAAGAAGCTGCATGGCATAGGATTGAAGAGCATACAGAATGCGGTTGAAAACTATGCCGGAAACATGCAGACCGAATATAAGGACGGCATATTTGAGTTGAGCATAATGTTAAATGCGAAATAAAGAGAAAAATGGAAATATATGGAATATAAGATACGAATTTTGACGCGATTTCGACGAAGTTTGCATTTCCTATGTACAAGCTTTCGCAAATGTGGTAAATAGATTACACAGTGTTAACTCAAACCATATTGTGCATAGGAAAGGATGGTAGATCATGAAGAAGAACATCAAGATCCTGTCAGCACTATCGTCAGTCCTGTTCACCGCGACAGTGGTATTAGCCGCCTGGCCATGCCTGTTTATTTTCAACCAGCCGAAGGCCCCTGAAGGCTTGAAGGAGTTCAGGAAGTTCTAATGTTTTATCGACGCATTTCCGTTGGTTTGACTGCCAGGATGATATCCGCCGGGGTGGTAAAGGAAGAGGACCGCGATGTCTATCAGTACAGCATTGAGGTAGTCGCGGCTCTGATCGTCAATTTCGTATCGGCACTTATTTTGTTCTTGGTATTTGGCAGGTTATCGGAAGGGTTAATATTCTTTGCAGTTTTTTTCCCGCTCCGTACATACTCCGGCGGATACCATGCGTCGACCCACCTGAAGTGCTACCTGATATCAATGGCATTGATGCTGGCAGTTATATTCTGCCTGAACAATACCTCACAAACAGATTATTACATGTTATCCGCCGTGCTTGGTTTGTTCTCGATTCTTACGGTTTTCATGCTGGCCCCGGTCGAGGACAAGAACAGGCCCCTCGATGATAAGGAGATAGCGGTTTACCGCGGGAAAAGCCTTAAACTTCTTGCGGTGGATGGAGCGGCGCTGATACTTCTTCTCATATTCCGTATGGAGTTCTACGCATACGTCGTCTCATTGGGCCTATCAGTAACGGCAGCATCCATCATCGTCGCCAAGCTGAACAGACTAATATCAACTAAAATAATTATAGAAAAATGAAAATCCGCATTTATTTGTAGGGAAGAGTTGAATGATAAGCATCGCTGTGGTTGACTATCTGGAGCCTCGCAGAGCTGCCCTGGTCAGTGTGCTGAAGGAATTTGAAAGGGAAAACGGCCACAAGATCGAAGTTTTCGAATTTGGCTCAAGCTCCGAGGTCGTTGAATCCATCGGCATCGGGTTCGGACTGGCGATAATCGAACATGATATAACAAGCAACTATAACGGTTTGGTTATCGCTGATAAAATACATATACTCAGCCGTGAGACGCTGATTATATTTCTTTCGTCCAAGGCCGACCGGTGGGAGGACGGATTCAAGGTTTCGGCATTCAACTATCTGGTCAGGCCCGTATCGAAAGCCAAACTGAAATCAGTTCTTGCAGAAGCCCTTCAGAGGGCAAGCGAAATGAAAAAGACAGTGCTCATTACAGGGGACAAGAACTTTATAGCACTGCCCAGCAGGGATATAATCTGCTTCTGCTGGCACAAAAGCCGCCAGGTTTACGTTTACTATTTCAAATCGGGTAAGATCGTCAATGCCAAAATGAAGGCCGATCTTTCGGCAGTCGAAGAGCAACTGCTCCCGTTGGGATTTATCAGGTCAAAGGGTAACTGCATCATAAATCCCATTCACGTCCGTAAAATATGGGTTGAGGGAAGCAAAACGCATGTTGAAACATCTCTTGGGGAAGAGATTATGATACAACGCACTATGGGGATGTGCTTGTTGCAAAAGGTTAAACGGTAATTCTCTGCAGCCAGGCCCTGCCGGAATCCTCCTAACCGGCGGGGCGATTTTTTTTGCCGGTTAACCGGGCCGTGGCAACCATGCATATAGTACCCCCGGTAAATAGTACCGTTCAGATTGTAAGGCCGTAAAGTAAAAGTTCCAAAGGGCCTTGCAGTCCTATGGAACCTGTATCATGGATTGATTTGCTATAAGAAATTCAGGAACAAAACGATCATAAAAGAGTCATAGAGAACGGATCTTCCGGAAAAGGAGCGTGTTCGAAAGAGTGCGCAGTACGGCCGCATATGCCGGAACGGAAATTATAACGGCGATAGCGGCGTTTATGAGCGAAGCACGGGCTTTTGCAAGGACATCTATCATTGCGGTGGCAACTGCTGCATCCAGGAAGTACACATCGAAAATGAATGTCTTGGTCAGATAAAGCAGGACATATGTCAGTGCGCCCAGAACACCTGCAATAATGCTCCGCAGCAGGTTGAAACCGGTCCCTTTCCTGGTGAAGGAAATGCTGCCGCAGACAAGTCCCATCATGAATTTATTGAAAAATGTTATCGGTGCGTCCGATACATACGCAGGGTTTACAAGATCGAAAAGCATCGAACCTATGCCTGCTGCCAGACCGCCCCTGAGACCGCCGAGAAGAAAGCCCGAAAGAAGGCAGAATGCGTTTCCCAGATGTATCCTGGTGATGCCAAGGATCGTGGGTATTGGGATGCTTATCTGGGAGGCTACAAATACGAGAGCCGACATGAAGCCAACGCCGATTACGTCATACATCGTCAGTTTGCGGCTATGCATGCTGAGATCCTCCTTTTTAGAATATTTTTAATATTAAAAGGCAGGTGGGCAATTGTCAAGCGCTTTATGGTACAAAAAACCGATAAGAACTTAACAAAAGCATAACAAAAAATAATGCTCAAGTTTGCATTCTATGATATAATAGGAGAGTAAGACTCCTTTGGGAGTTGTTCGGAGGAGATATATGAGCAAAAAGCTACTTATTGTCGAGGACGAGAAGTCGATCATCGATATATTGAGCTTTAATCTTAAGCGAGAGGGTTATGAGACGATAGAAGCCATGGACGGGGAAACCGGCCTTGAGCTTGCGAGATCGGATAATCCCGATTTGATTTTGCTCGACGTGATGCTTCCAAAACTTGACGGCTTCGAGGTGTGCAGGAAGCTCCGCCAGGAAGGCGCCACAACGCCGGTCATTATGCTTACCGCACGTGAAGAGGAGTCGGACAAAATACTGGGACTGGAGATCGGAGCCGACGACTACATAACAAAGCCGTTTTCGATGAGGGAACTGCTTGCCCGCATCAAGGCAAATATCCGGCGCAGTAAAATGGAGGAGAGTGCTTCCGGCACTTCCAGGGAGGGCGACCAAATCGTCGCAGGCGATCTGCGCATAGATTTGGGGCGCCTTGAGGTTTTTAAAAGCGGGAAGCCTGTGGACCTGACACAGAGGGAGTTCGAACTGATAAAGTTCCTTGCTTCGGCACCGAACAAGGTGTTCAGCAGGGAAGAGCTGATGGAGAAGGTTTGGAACTACGACTACTACGGTGACATAAGGACAGTGGACGTAACGATTCGCAGGCTGCGTGAAAAGATAGAGGACGATCCGGCGAATCCTCGCTACATAATAACTAGACGGGGCGCAGGATATATGTTCACGGAGGCTTGATGCATGTTCCGGAGTCTTTATCTGAAGCTCGTATTGATAATGTCGCTGCTCATGATCTCAATTATGGCGGTCGTCGGAACGTTCCTGATAAGCAATGTGGCTGTATACCATTTGGACGAATTCTCGGGACAAATGGCAACGATGTTCAGCAACGAGGAATTCGTTTCAAGACTGCGAATCGCCGTCAGCGAAGGTGCGGATAGCCTGCACGAAGTTTTGGAAACATACAGCGGCAATCTTGGGATCGACCCCAATAACAGGAACTTTTATATACTGGACGCAAGATCCGGGCTGCGCCTCGCCGGTTCCGACGGTGATACCGGGGAGGCCATCGACCTTACGCCGAATATACTCGCCGCCATGAACGGGGAAATAGGCGACACAAGATCGATCACGGCTTCATATATAGACATAGCTATACCCATATCGGCAAATGCCAATAGCGAACCGGAATATATAATTTACATCCGAGACCTGAAACAGAGGCAACAGGAACTAACGACGCAGCTCTTTACAATTATCCTGGAAGCGCTGCTTTTTGGTCTTGTAATCTCAATATTGCTCAGCTTTTTGCTGTCCAAGACCATGACAACGCCCATCGAAGGCCTGACCCGCCTGGCGGGCGACATAGCCCGGGGTGAATTTTCCAAAAGGATAGAGGTGCACTCCGGCGACGAGATCGGAGTGCTGTCCGAAACATTCAACGACATGGCTGAAAAGCTTCAGACGACACTTGAGACGGTCGAAAACGAAAGGAACAAGCTCAACACGCTGTTCCTGAGGATGACGGACGGAGTCTGTGCGTTTGGAAGGAGCGGCGAACTGATCCAGGTGAATACGGCTGCCGTCGAGCTGATAGGAAGGCAGATGGACACGGACATACATTACGATGACCTGTTTGGCGGGATACTCCCGCTGAATGATGCCCTATCCATAAAGCCGCCCGATTTCTTCGAAACGAATTATACGACATCAGACCGTTCGCTCAAACTCTTCATCGCCCCGTTCGGAGAAAATGACCGTGAAGGCGGGGTCATGGTCGTCATCCACGATGTAACAGAGCAGACAAAGCTTGAAAACGTAAGGCGGGAATTTGTGGCCAACGTATCTCATGAGCTGCGGACCCCGCTGACCAACATAAAAAGCTATACCGAAACGCTGCTTGAAAATGACGACATTGACCGGGAGACACAGCGGAACTTCCTGGGCGTCATCATGAAAGAAAGCGACCGGATGACCCGCATCGTCTCCGACCTGCTGACATTGTCGCGGTTTGACTATGGCAATGACGGCCTGAAGATCCATCGGGTGCAGACCGTCAAGCTGATCGAAAGGGTCTACCAGGCAATGTATCTGGATGCCATGAAGAGAAAGCATGTCATGACCATGGAACTGGTAGGCCAGTTGCCCGATGTATATTGCGACAGTGACCGCATCGAGCAGGTACTGACCAATATCCTGTCAAATGCCATAAAGTATACGCCTGACGGCGGTGAAATCTCCATAAAGGCCTGGTCGGAGGACGACACTGTTTTGATTTGCGTCAAGGATAACGGGATAGGGATACCCGAAAAAGACATCGGCAGGCTTTTTGAGCGCTTTTACAGGGTCGATAAGGCCCGCTCGCGGGAAGCCGGAGGGAGCGGGCTGGGGCTCTCGATCGCCAAGGAGATCATAGAGCGCCACGGCGGCAGGATAACCATAGAAAGCAAGTACGGGGAGGGCACGACGGTCACAGTTTACCTTCCTATCGGAGGGGAAGACAGGCAATGAGGCGTTTCAAAGAGACTGCCAAGACGATAGTCATCATATTGCTGTTGATCAGTGCGTTGTGGCTTACGGTTTTGACATGGGTATATGATCCGTCGATCCTCTCGGCGGATTTTTACGGGAAGGCCGGCAAATTGCTGGCTTTGATCGGTATAGACATTCCGGGAGCAGTAACGGTTCAGACTAAAAGGGTGCATGACATCAAGGAGGCAGCTGTTCCTGTCAGGTGTGCGATCACGCTTGATGATGGCAGATACGGTGCCGAATATGACAGCACGCTCGTCGCACAGGTCGTGGACAGGACGAAGCGGCTGGTGGGAGAAGCGATCGGCTCGGCGTCAGAGCCGGTCGAGGTATCGGCCGGGGAGTGGCGTGCGGCACTGGGGCGAACCGGTATATATTATGATTATCTTGAAGACATACCGCTGTCCGCGATCGCGCTTTGGCAGAATTTCGAGCCTTCACCGAACGTCAGGGGCAGTGTGCGGCATCTGCTTCTTTCGGTGGATGACGGTGTTGTCGGGCTTTACTATACGGCCGGTGAAGACAGAAAGTACATGTATTCAAAAACAGCCGTAAACCCTTTGGACATAGCGGAAGTTTTGTCGGGATACAGCCCAAACGGATGTGTATTTGCATTCGAGCGGGGGGATATCGATCCAAAGCCAATGGATG
>Ga0134097_1002937_pt1 | contig 9867 bp, 9 predicted proteins | sample 8_3taG_FD_94450 | JGI IMG/M metagenome (GOLD analysis project Ga0134097, IMG submission 94450) | Switchgrass degrading microbial communities from high solid loading bioreactors in New Hampshire, USA - 8_30_10_142_A2 metaG | ecosystem: Engineered > Bioreactor > Semi-continuous > Anaerobic >... | reverse complement strand
CGTACATGGGGCGCCCCTCGGAGTGGACCATGACGCCGTCCGGCACGCGGCAGTTCGCCCTTGAGATGGCGCGGCTGAAAGACAAGTACGCCGGCATCATCGACGTTTTCTGCGGCGTCGAGCAGGACGTCCTCGCGCCGGTGCCGGAGGTGAAATTTGACTTTGTCATCGGCGCCTGCCACGCGGTGGACGCGGGGGGCGAGCTCGTCTACGCCGACGCGAGCCCCGAGCACCTGCGCGCGGGCGTGGAGCGGCACTTTGGCGGGGACTACTACGCCTTTGTGCGGGCGTATTACGAGACCGTCGCCGCCATCGGCCGCGATTTTACCCCCGATTTCGTGGCCCACTTCGACCTTGTGACAAAGTACAACGAAGGCGGATTGTTTTTCGACGAGGACGACCCGCGCTACCGCGCCGCCGCGATTTCCGCGCTGATTGCCGTGATGGAGCGCGTGCGCGTCTTCGAGATTAACACGGGCGGGATGTACCGCGCGGGGCGGTCCGTCCCGTACCCCGCGCCTTTTATCCTGCGTGAAATCCGCGCCCGGGGGGGCGAAATCCTCCTGACAAGCGACAGCCACGACGCCGCCTCCCTCGGGTACCGGTACGACCTCGCCGCGGAACTGGCCCGCAGCGCCGGTTTCCGTTACGCGAAGGTGCTCACGCCGAGAGGGTTTATCAGCGTCCCGCTGTAAAGCGCCCGGCTTGCGGCGCCCTTCGCGCCGCGTTTCGACAGATTGGCGCGCCATAAGACGGTTTTGCCCGATAAAGGCCGCTTGCCGACTTTTCCCGGTAAAACACGCGCTTCGCGTTGACAAACCCCGCGCCGTCCGGTAAAATCTAGTTAAAGTAAATACCGCCCTTCAAGTGCCCCCTTGAGCGCCTTTAGCTTTTGGGGGAGAATAGGAAATCGGGTGCAAATCCCGAACGGAACCGCCGCTGTGAGCGCGGAGGGCTTGCCTTTGACGAAAGTCGGTCACTGGGAAACTGGGAAGGCCCGGCAAGCCCGCAGGCGTATATCGCCGCACGCGCAAGTCAGAAGACCTGCTTGAAGCGCCGCCTTGGCCCGGGATTGGCCCCACGGCGGCATGTCTGAGTGCAGAAAAACGGCTGCATCAACTTCTCGTTGATGCAGCCGTTGTTTTAACTAAAGTCCTCCCGCATATCCATGCGCTCTCCATATTGTGATTGTTTCTCCTCTACAGGGCAAACGCCAGGCGGCAAATTCTGCCGTTTGGCGTTTGCTTTTTTGCTATGATGCCGGGCGCGCGCTGGAGCGCGCGTAATGGAAGATATACTGCTGCGCGATACCGGCGTACGGCGCAAAGCGGCTCACATCCGCCCGCCCGCCGTACTGGCTCTCCAGGGCCTTCTTCATCCACGTGTCGACGGGGAAGGCGTTGAGCTTGCCGAGCCCGAACAGCGCCGCGCAGTGGGCGACTTTGTCGCCCACGCCGTCGAGCGCCTTAAGCGATACAACCGCGTCGCGCTCCGGCGCGTCCTTGAGCTTTTCCAAATCAATCCGCCCTTCCGCGACGGCCCGCGCCGCGCCGATGATGTACCGCGCGCGGTAGCCGCACCGCAAGGGCGCAAGGTCCTCCTCGCGCAGCGCCGCGAGCGTTTCCGGCGCGGGGAAGGCGTAAAGCGTCCTCCCCTCAAACTGGACCGGCGCGCCGAACAGGCGGCAGAGGGCCTCGACAATCTGCGTGATGCGCGGGATGTTGTTGCACTGCGAGATGATGAACGTGCACAGCGCCTCCCACGGCTCCTGCCGCAGGATGCGGATGCCCGCCCCGTGCTCCGCCGCCCGCGCCATGTAGGGGTCGACGGAAAGGGCGGCGCGGATGGCGGCGTAGTCGCGGCCTAAGTCGAAGTAGTCGCGCCAGAGGGACTCAAACTCTTCCCTGCCCCCGCTGATAAAGACGCTCTCCCCAATCTGCCGCGCGCGGGCGGCGCGCCCGTATGCGACGCCTATGTAAGAGCGCGCCGCGCCCTCCTCGGGCCGCCAGCGGAAGCACTGGCCGCAGTTAAACGTCTTATCCAAATCGAAATCCGCGGTGCGGACTTCCGTTTCCGTCTCGTGAAAGATGATGTCCATATTATCCGTAGGTAAACCCGCGTTTGGCGTCCTTAAACTCGGCAAGGCGCAGTTCGTACGCGTCCATCGCCGCCTTTTCAAACGCCGGCGGGCGGTCTCCCGCGCCGATAAGGCGGAGCATGTAGCGCGCGAAAGGCGGGTTTAGGATGAGCAGCGGCCCGAGCACATACGTGGCCATAAAGTTTTTGCAGCGGATGCCTTCGCGCTTTTCCTCGGGATTGCGCCCCGCGCCGCGCACCGTCTCAAACAGCGCCGGCACGTCCTCGCCGCCAAAGGCGTGGGAAAACTGGCTCTTAAAGCCGACGATGTCCATGTCTTCAAATTTGCCGAGGTAGAGCCCGTTGTAGCGCCTTTCCATCGCGCGGCGGGCGACGAGGTCAAACAGGCCCAGCATGGGCGTCGCGCCCCCGCCCTCGTCCACGATTTCGCGGATGAACAGCTCCATCGCGTTTCCGGTGGCGAGCACCGGCATGCCGTCTTCGATTTTTGCTTTGAGCGCGTCAAGGTGCGGCATGAGCGCGTCGCGCGCTAAAAGCTGCGCCCGCTCCGTCATGGAGCTGATGTAGACGAGGCTGACGTCGCCGTCTAAAAACCTCGGGCGCGCCTTGAGGGACGTCTTCACAACCTCCGCTTCCGGCACGGCGCGGCGCAGGTACTCGACGTTCATGAGGTCCCCGTAGAGGTTGCACACCTCGGGAAAGAGAATTTCGATGGTCATTTCGCCGCCGCCTCCTCCGCGCACCGGATGATTTTCGCCTGGACTTTATAGACAAGGTCGAGCGCGTCCGTCCCGTAAAACAGGCACACGCTCTCGCCCGGGTTGTACGCCAGAAGATCCGGCGCGTCAAGCTCGGACATGGTGCACCGCAGCTTCTACTCCGGCACGCCGGCGATGAGCAGTCTCAGGTAGTAGTCCTTCGCGCGCGGGCCGGTGCACACGATGCGCGTGATACCCTCCCGGGCGAGGAACTCAAAGTCGCAGTCGTACAGCCACGTCGTGTTCTCCGACCACTTTTTCTGGTCCTCCATGCAGTTCATCATGAGGATGATTTCCTTCTCCCCGGGCAGTTGGCTGATGTAGTCGAAGGCGCGCGAGCCGGCAAGCGCGTTTTTGTCCTTGGACATCTGCATCACCACGCGCACATTCCCCGCCTGCCGCGCATTGTACCGCGTCTCGACGATTTTCGTCCGGCGCAGGCTCCCGGCAATCTCCTCGTGGGACAGGCCGAATTCGTGCAGGGCGGCGGCGACGGTGACGACGTTGTAGATGTTGAACACGCTGTCGCTGAGCAGCGGGTAGACGGCGCGGCCGCCCTGTTTGTCCGTCACCGTCATGGTCATGGCCGCGGTGTCCACGTCCGTGCCGAGGTAGTCCGGCTCCGGGGACTTAAAATCGCAGTCGCGGCAGCGGGCGCGCCCGATGTGGTGGTAGCGGCGGTAGTCGTAGACGAGCTCGCCGCTGCATATCGGGCAGATCTGCAGGTCGTTGATGAGGTTGACGCACTCGACCACGTCCGTGTCCATCCTGTCCACGGCGAAGTACACCCGCTCGTTTTCCGGCGCGATGCGGGAGGAGATGAGGTCGTCGGCGTTGAGCACGAGCTTCGTCTCGCGCGGGACGGCCTGCTCGATGAAGCTGGCGATGTACTCCGGATGGGCGTTGCGCATGATCGAGTCGCGAAACAGGTTCGTTATCACCAGCAGCTTCGGCTTGAGGTATGGGTAGATGCGCTTGGACGAGCGCTCGTCGATTTCCAAAACGGCCGTCTTATAGCGCGCCTTCCCGGAAAGAGAGCTGCCGCTGAGAAGCGTCGTCGCGATGCCGGCGGCGACGTTTGAGCCGAGCCGGTTGCTCAGGACCTTGTGTCCCCGGTCCGTCAGGACGTCCGCGATGAGGTTTGAGACCGTCGTCTTCCCGTTCGTGCCGGTGACGGCGATGATGTTCTCCGGCTTGCCCACCTGTCCGAGAAAATCGGGGCAGATTTTCAGCGCCACGACGCCGGGGAAATACGTGGCGTTGCGTTTAAGGACGCGCAGCGCAAGCCGCGCGCACTTTCCAAGCCAGAGCGCGAGTAAAAACCTTAACTTCCGCATCATTCATCTACCTTTTCTGTCCGCCCGGCGCCGTCGTCCTGCGCCGGCTGTTCGCCTTCACCTAAAAATGTAGCCACGCAGCGGCAAATTGAAACGCCCTGCGCGTAAAATTTCATCTCGTAATCCGTCATCACGCCGACGGGGCCGTTTTCGTGCAGGTTTCGCGTGATTTCCGAGAGGGCAAACCCCGCCTCGCGGAACGTCCCGAGGGAGTAGTCGAAAAGTTCGGGGTTGTCCGTCTTGAAGTGAATCTCTCCGCCCGGGCGGAGGATTTTCTTGTAGATCGGGAGAAAACGCTCGGAAGTCAGCCGCCTTTTCGCGTGCCGCTTGCCGGGCCAGGGGTCGCTGAAGTTGAGGTAAATGCGGTCGACCTCCCCGTCGGCAAAAAACTCAAGGAGGTTGGACGCGTCCTGCGTCATAAAGCGGATGTTCCGGAGGCCCTCCGCCATCGCCTTTTCCAGGCCGATAATCATGGCGTCGGCCACGCGCTCGAGGGCGACGAAAAAGACGTCGGGGTGGAGCTTCGCCGTCTCGACGGTAAAGCGCCCGCGCCCGCACCCGATTTCAAGGTGCAGCTCCTTGTATCCGGGGAATTCGTCGCGCCACCGGCCGCGGAGGAGCCACGGCTCCCTGACCAAAAGCGCGGCGCAGCGCTCCATACGCGGGATGAGGTTTCGTTTTTTGCGCATTCTCATATCTTTAGTTCACCGTTTGCGAAAGGTTTTAAGCGCCGGGCTGTGCGCGCCGCGAGCGTTTCTGGCGGACCGAGGCGGCGAGGGCCAGCCCCGCGGCCACGACGAGGGCGACGCCCGCGACGAACTGGAACCTAAACACCGTCGAGCCGGGGCGGATCGCCTCGGTGATGTTCGTAAACACGATGGGGGACAAATACCCGCCGATGCCCGGCAGGACGGAGTTGACAATCGCCACCGCCGTCGCGGAGTTTTCCGTACTGACGCAGTTGGACGTGCCGAACAGCACCTGCGGGACGAGCAGGCTCATGGACATGCCGGCGATAAACACGCCGATGAATACGACGATAAGGGAGAACGTCCCCACGCTGATGAGCGTGTACCCGACGGCGTACAGCACAAACGCCAGCGGCATGGTGTAGTCCTTGAGTTTTGCCGAGATGCGGCTGAAGAACAGCCCCATGACGACGCCGCCGGCCATCTGGATGGCGGTGGCGACGCCGGCCGTCGCGGTGTTGCCGAGACGGGCGTTGTCCAGGTGGGTGGAGATGTTCGTGCCGTTGACGTTGTTAATCAGGGCGTTGAGCATGGCCGCGACGCCGTAGAAAAACACGGCCGCCGGCAGGTTCCACTTCTTCCTCGGCGCGCCCTCGGAAGGCGGCTCCATCGGCTTGTCGCGCGGGACGTATTTGACGGCCACGAACACGAGCGGGACGGCCAGCAGCAGCATCAGATAGCCCCCGTACCAGACGGCCTGCGCCAGCAGCCCGCCGCCGACGCTCAGTACGATGGCGCCGCCGTTGATAAACGCCGACTGGATGCCCATGCTCAGGCGGCGCTCCTCTTCATTAAACTGGTCGAACATGACGCTGGACAGCGGCCCGACCAGAAAGCCCATGCCCACGCCGATAAGGACGCTGAAGAGCTTAAGCTGCCAGAAGCTCGTGTGCAATACAAGGGCGGCGACGGCGGTCAGCCCCATCAGGGCCGTTCCGATGACGACGCACGCCTTCTTCGAGAGAATCCGGCGGGCTATGAGCGCCGACGAGAGAATCGACGCGAAGAGCGCCACGACGCTCGGCAGCATCATGGCCGCCTGGATATCGGCAAGGCTCCTGTCGGTAAATTTCTGCGTTTTGATTTTCTGTATGCCCGGCGTGGGCGCGAACATCGCCATCTGAAGCGTGGAGATAAACATCGAAGCGATGAAAAACCGCCGCTTCTCTGGGGACATTGCCTTCATGGTCTTCCTCCTGTCGCTTAAAGCTCCGGCATCGGGCGGCTTTTTTGCTGAACAAGCGCATATTTTCCGCCGCGCGGGTATCTTTTTACGCGCGCCCCATCTTCTCGCGGCGCGATGCCAGGGCAAACAGGATGGCGCCGAAGACAAGCGCGAGCGCGCCGACGAACGCGAAGCGGAAAACGGTCGAGTCGGGCGAAAGTGCCTGCGTGAGGTTTGTAAAGACGACGGGGGAGATGAACGCGCCGAAGCTCGGCGCCACGGATGTGGCGATGAGCGTGCCCGTGGCGGACGTCGACTCATCCACAAGCTGCGAGACGCGGAACGTGCAGTGCGGGAGCATCATGCTCATGGACATGCCGGCGATAAACACGCCGAGAAGGGTCATCACAAGCGTGCGCGGGAACAGGGCAAGGAGCATAAAGCCCACGAAGATTGCAAGGCACGCGAGCGCCATGATTTTGTCCTTGAGTTTAGTCGAGAGCTTGCCGTAGAAGATGCCGGCAAACGCGCCGCCGCCCATCTGCAGGGCGGAAGCGACGCCCGCGACGGCCGCGCCGTTTTTATCGCCGAGGTAAGCGGAGATGTGCGTGGAGATGTTCGTGCCGCACACGCAGTAGACGGCCATGAACACCAGCACGACGGCGGCGTAATAGAAAACGCCGGAGTGAATCGGCGCGCGCTTTTCGCCGGTCGCCCTGCGCGCCGGCGTCTTTTTGCCCGGGACGGTGATGAGGACGAGCGCCATAATCGGCAGCCCGATAAGGAAGAGGAGATACCCGCCGTACCAGAGGCGCGCCGCGGCAAGCCCGCCGGCGACGCCGAAGAGGACGCCGCCGCCGTTGATAAACGACGTCTGATAGCCCGTGATGGCCTGGCGGGGTTCTTCCTCGAAGTTGTCGAAAAGGAGGCCGAAATTGTTCGTCATGTAAAAGCCCGTGGCGACGCCGAGAAGGACGTTCATCAGGACGAAGCACCAGTACGCCGAGTGAAAGACGGCGGCGAAGGCGCCCGTCAGAAACAGGACGAACAGGCCGAACGCCACGGCAAACTTTTTGGATATAACACCTTTGTTAATCAAAAACGCCGCGATGACGGACATGATCAGCGACACGAGATTCAGCGACGAAATCACGGTCTGGATTTCGGCAAGCGTCCTGTCGGGGAACGCCTTTGTCTGAATCGTGTCGATGGCGGGGCTGAGCGCGAGGTTTGGCATCTGGACGAGGGCGACGATGAGAATCGTCCACATGAGCGCTTTCTGTTTCTTCGTCAGCTTCGACATACTCTCCCCCCTGTATTTCCGCAAAGAAGGAGGCCGGCCAAGGCCTCCCAGCGTCCCATAAAAGTTATTTTATGCTATTCCCGCTGTCTTTTCAAGCAGGCAAATCTTACATTATGCGCCCGCGCGGCCGCTTAATCCACGGGCTCTCCCAGCGCGCGCAGCACGTCCGTAAAGTACGGCGGGAGGGGCGTCTCAAGGCGGATTTCCTCCCCCGTCCGCGGGTGGGTAAATTTCAGCGCCTTCGCGTGCAGGCACTGGCCAGAGAGCCCTTTTTCCGGCTTTTTGCGCCCGTAGACAAGGTCGCCGAGGAGGGGGTGGCCGATGTACGCCATGTGTACGCGGATCTGGTGCGTCCGCCCCGTCTCAAGCCGGCAGCGCACGTGCGTGTACCCGTTGTACCGCGCGACGACTTCAAAGTGCGTCACCGCCTCGCGCCCGCCCTGCTTGAGGATTGCCTGGCGCTTGCGGTCCGTGGGGTGTCGGCCGATGGGGGCGGAGATGGTGCCGAAATCCTCCCGGATGCGCCCGATGACGACGGCCTCGTACACGCGCGAGAGCGTGCGGTCTTTCAGCTGCTGCGAGAGGCTGCGGTGCGCAAAGTCGTTTTTCGCCGCGATGATAAGACCCGACGTGTCCTTGTCGAGCCGGTGCACAATGCCCGGGCGCATCGCGCCGCCGATGCCGGAGAGGCTCTCCCCACAGTGGGCGAGAAGGGCGTTGACAAGCGTGAGGTCCGGGTGGCCCGGCGCGGGGTGGACGACCATGCCCCGCGGCTTGTTCACGACGATGACGTCGCCGTCCTCGTACACTACGTCCAGCGCGATCTCCTGCGCCGCAATCTCAAGCCGCACCGGCTCGGGGAGCGTCACGTCGAAGACCTCGCCGGCGGTGACCCTGTGGTTTTTCCGGACGGGCCGGCCGTCAAGCAGCACGCGCCCTTCCTCAATCAGGCGCTGCACGGCGCTGCGGCTGTACTCCCCGCCGAGGGCGCCGGCGAGAAACACGTCGATGCGCGCGCCTGTCTCCGCCGCTTCAATCTTCGGCATGGCCGTCAGGCCCCCTCATTGGGTTTTCCGTCGCCGCCTTCGGCGGCAGTATCCGTGTTTCCGCCCGCCTCTGCTGGCGTCTCCGGCTCTCTGGCCTCGGGCTTTTCGCCGCCGTCCGCCGCCTCCCGCGAAATATCTCCGGCGGGCGGCGCGCCGTCCGCCGCCGCGCCTTCGGCGGCTTCCATAATTTCTCCGGATGCCGGCTTTGCCTTGCCGCCCGCCGGACGGAGCGCGAAAAAGAGGGCGAAGGCGATGCCGCCGACCGTGATGAAAATATCGGCCACGTTGAACACGGCAAAGCGCACGAACTCAAACTCGAAAAAGTCGGCCACATACCCGAACAGGATGCGGTCGACGAGGTTTCCCACCGCGCCGCCCAGCACAAGGGCCAGGGACAGGCACGCGGCCTTCCCCAGCTGGCGGGGGTAGCGGAAGAGCGCGACGAGGATGGCGGCAATCGCGACAAACGAGACCGCGACAAGCGCCCACCGCATATCGGAAAAGAGGCTGAACGCCGCGCCCGTGTTCTCGACGTACACCAGGCGGATGACGCCGGGGATGAGCGGCTGGCTTCCGCCTTTTAGCAGAAGCGTCAGGAAGTGCTTGGAGAGCTGGTCGAGCAAGACGACGGCTGCGGCAATGATGAGGTAGAGCATGGCAGTCCTCCCGTTGGATTAAAGAAAAGGAGCCGCCCGCTTATTTGGGCGGCTCCGCAGCGCTCGCTTAAGAAATCGCGGCGGCGCACCGCGGGCAAAGCTGAGGATGCTCGGCGCACTCGCCGACGCGCTCGTCGTGCACCCAGCAGCGCACGCACTTGGGCGCCGTACTCGCCTTGACCTCAATCACGGCGCCTTTGAACGCCTGCGCGGCGTAGCCGGCGCCGGAGCCGCGCACGGCCGTGACCTTCGACACGATAAACAGCAGGCTGAGGTTTTCGTCCTTGATCGATTCAAAGGCCTTCGCGCCTTCCTCGTCGAGGTAAATCGTAACCTCCGCGTCGAGCGGCTTGCCGATGACTTTCTCCGCGCGCGCCAGTTCCAGCGCCTTGTTGACGTCGTCGCGCAGGTTAAGGAGCTTTTCCCACTGCTCCTCCCGCTCCGGCGCGAGGACGAGGGCGGGGTTAAAGTCGGGCATATCGTTAAACAGCACGCTCTCGGTGTCGTCGCCAGCGCGGTGGGGCATGGCCGCCCAGATCTCCTCCGCCGTAAAGGCGAGAATCGGGGCGAGCAGGCGCACGAGCCCGTCTAAAATCGTGAAGATGGCCGACTGGGCGCTGCGGCGCGAGAAGCTATCGACCGCGTCGCAGTAGAGGCGGTCCTTGATGACGTCGAGATAGAAGCTTGACATCTCCACCGCGCAGAAATTGTGGATGCCGTGGTAAATCGTGTGGTACTCGTAGCGGTCGTACGCCG
>Ga0134097_1002934_pt1 | contig 9871 bp, 10 predicted proteins | sample 8_3taG_FD_94450 | JGI IMG/M metagenome (GOLD analysis project Ga0134097, IMG submission 94450) | Switchgrass degrading microbial communities from high solid loading bioreactors in New Hampshire, USA - 8_30_10_142_A2 metaG | ecosystem: Engineered > Bioreactor > Semi-continuous > Anaerobic >... | reverse complement strand
CGCAGGTGCGCCACCGCGATATTCGTGCGATCCATCTGGTAGATGCGCCCATCCAGCCATAGCGAGGTGATCGGGCGCGGAAACAGCACCTTGTCCCGCGCGCCAAGCTCCTCGATCAACCCGAGGATGGCGTCGTCGTTCGCGAACCAGTGGTGATAGAACTTTTCAAGCGTCCAGTCCCAGCCCTCGTCGCGGAAGCCCGCCGCCAGCCCGCCGACCGAGTCGGACGCTTCGAACACGTCCACCGTGTATCCGGCCCGCGTCAGGTCATATGCAGCGGCCAGCCCGGCAGCGCCCGCCCCGATAATGGCGACTCGTCGCTCACTCATGCGATCACCTCTTGCTCGCGCGCAGGCAACCCCAGCTCGTCTACTTGCTGCGCGGCGAGTTCTTCAGCGCGGCGGAAGTCCCGCCAGCTCAGGCCCTGGCGCCACAGGTAATAGAACCCGAGCAGCGTAATCGGCAGCCACAGCGCCGCGTGCAACACCAGCGTATACGACGCGGCGATCGACTCCGGCACGCCGTACGCGGTCAGCGTCTTGATGCCGGGGGTGTCAAACGTGCCGACATAGCCGGGCGAAGACGGCAGCGTTGTTGCGAGGTTCACCACGGCGGTCATCACCATCAGCACGAAGAAGCTCACCTCGAAATCAAACGCGTGCATCACAAACCAGTACTTCGTCGTCTCGGTCAGCCAGATGAAAACCGACGAAACGAGGATCATCAGCAGGTCGCGCGGGCTGCGCAGGTTCTCCAGGCCGAGCATGAAATGATCCGCCATCCGGATCCCTGCCGCGCCAACCTTCCCCGGCAGCAGGCGCTCGAACACCCACGTATAGATCGCGCGCATCCGCGCCGGGCGGAGCGCCATCGCCAAAAACGCGAGAAACGCGCCCCAAAACAGGATCGTCGAGAAAAACACGACGTCCCGCAGCCAGTCCTGCCGAAAATCAGCAAATGGCAGCGCGACGAATACGAACAGCAGCATCACCAGCCCGTCGAAGATGCGCTCGACCACGATGGTTGCCAAGCTGGCGGGGATGTTTACCCCTTCGTTTCGCCGCAGCACGTACGCGCGGATCACTTCCCCGGCGCGAAAAGGATAGACGTTGTTCCCCATGTAGCCGATCACGACGACCGGAAAGAGCCGCCGCAAGGGGATCGGCTGCAATGAGCGCAACAGGTAGTGCCAGCGCCACGTCCGCCCCCAGACCGCCAGGAAGTAGACCGCGACACCGGGGATCAGCCAGCCGATCCGCGCGTCGCGCACGCCTTCCCACACTTCCGACAGTTGCAGGCCGCGCAGTCCGATGTACAGAAACACAGCGCTGACGATCACGCCCACGGCCAATGCCAACCAGCGGCGCGCCAGCCCTGTCATCGCCTGTTTCGTCAACTGCCGAAAGCCCTTTCGATCATCACCGGGAGCGGTCGCATTCTACCAGAAAGCCACACCTTACTCTACACCTGAAAACCGGCTTTTCCCTACCCTACGCGGGGGAACAACGGATTTTTTACGGCTTTTTACGATCTTTTAGCAAATTATGAGCGGCGCACCTACCGCGCCGCTCACTATTTCGCTTCGACTGGGATGCTCGAGGTAGAAGCTAGTTGCTGGTCATCGCAGACTCAGGCAACATCCCTTCCAAAACACGCTCGAGAGCCATCGAGTGGCTGCACACGCCACGCGATTTGAAGAAGCTGCAATCGCAGTTCCACTCATTATTCTCGAAGGTGACGGTGTGGGGGTTGTTCTCACCCTGGAGGGTAACGGTAAACGAGGTGAACTTGATCCGATCGCGCTCTTCTGCGTAGCGTTTCGCCTTCTCGATCTTGCCAATCATCCCATAATCCATGTCGAACCTCCTCATCTCCTGGCTAGTACGGCACTGCAAGCGGACTGAAGTGGAACTCAAAACGGGCGAGCATTTCGATCAATTCCTATCTGAATAGCAAAAAAGCACACCGGCGTCTCCCCAGCGTGCTTTTGCGGGTCTCTAAAACCTGTTGTATGCGAAAGTAGCTCATAAGCGGGTAACCTCAGTTTATGCCAGTATAGGAGATGTCAAAAGCAAAGTCAACTTCCCCAACTGGCCGCCTCCCCGCCTGTTTTCCTACGATTTTCGAGCCTGCGCAGCGGCGGAAAATACGTTTCAAAATGCTACTCAATATCGACTACGCGCAGCGTCGCGCCACTTTCCAGCCACACCGTCAGGCCGATTTGAAATTCGGTCGCGTTTTCGAGTTTCAGCGTGCCGTCGCGCAGCAGGTCATAGCGCAGATCGTCGTAAATGTACGACGGTTCGCCACTGCCCTCCGCCAGACTGACCGTCATCGGGATCCCCGCCGGGACGCGCAGCTCCAGATTGCCGCCGCGCACCTCCAGCCGCCCGTTGAGCGCCTCGCCAGATGGGAGTGTTACCACCAGCGAGCCATCCGACAGCGCCGATTCGAGCCGCTGAATCTGCAGCGCGCGCAAGTCAAGCTCGGCGTCACCCGCTTCGGACTCGACACGCAGCAGCGCAATCGGCGTCTTATCTGGCAACGACAGCTCGAACGTCGCGCGCCCGTAATCCTCCAGGCGCGGGATCGACCCACCATTCGTCTCGACGACAGCCAGCGTGCCCGTCTGCGCCTGAGCGGCCCACTCCATCGTCACGGTATGGCCGCGACTCCCCGCGTAGCGCGCGGCGATTGTCTGCACGCCCGCTTCGCCAGGTCCGACCGTGATAGCGGTGCGCTCTAGCTGCGCCGTTACCTCGAGCGCGCGGATATCCTCGCCCAGCGGCTGCTCGAAGGTCTGCACGTTTTCGGCGCGAACCGAGTCCGCCTGCTTCTGGTAGGCCAGCGCGACGATCACGCCCAGCGCCACGACCACCACCAGCACAATCAGCGCGCTCGCAGGCAGGCGACGTGCGCCGATCGCAAGCTGGCGCCGCCCGAGCAGCGCTTCCAGCCCGATCAGCACCAACAGCGCGGGCCACGCACGCTGCAACAAATCCGCGAACGCATCCGGCACGGCGTCGGTTGTGACGAACAGCCAGACCACACCCAGAGCGAGAATGAGCAGAGGCCAGAGGAAATTGCGGCGCGCGGCGATCATGCGGTCCTCCGAAGCTGCTTCACCAGAAACACCAGCCCGAACGCAATCACAACCACCGGGGCGAAGATGTCCCCTTCGCTCGTAATCAGCACGCCGAGGTTGCGCGCCAACACAATCAGCCCGATCGCGATCACGGCCACGCCAAGCAGAATAACCGTTTCTCGCTGAACCGCGCGCATCTGGACGTGGTCGCGGCCAGTCGGGATCGACGCCAGCCGCTGCGGCGGGATCAGCAGCCACAGCGCCAGATAGATCAGCGCGCCCGTGCCGAGCGTAAAGCCCACCACCGCAGCAAACGCGGCGCGCACCCACCAGGCATTGATCCCGATCAGCGCGGCGATCCCACCGCACACGCCCCCCAGCACGCGATCGGTCAGGCTGCGTGTCAGCCGCTGTGCTCTCATGGTCCGTCTGCCCCTGTACGCATCCCGTTTCTGCCTGACACTATACCCGTTCTCTGCGCTGGCGCAACTATTTTGCCGGGGGATTCTGCCCCCTCAGTCCGAACTATGCGTTGCGCCAGACGAATCGCCGTGCGAAAATGGGCAGCCAAGATCTCACCCCATAGGAGCCGTGCCGATGACCGTTCACTTGCGCCCGCTTTCCGAAGTCGATTTCGGAGAATTCACCGAGGCCTTCAACGCTGCGTATTCCGATTATTTTGTGCCAATCCGGATGACACAGCCTGCCTTTCGCGCGCTGTTCGAGCGCGACGACATCGCGCCTGAGGCATCGGTCGCCGCGATTGAGGATGGGCAGATCGTAGGCACTGGCTTGCTCGGCGTGCGGGACCGGGCGGCGTGGATCGGTGGGATGGGCGTCGTCCCGGAGCATCGGCGAAACGGCACCGGGCGGATGATGATGGAGCACCTGATCGCCCAGGCGCGGGCGCGCGGACTGGAGCGCATCGACCTTGAGGTGATTGAGGACAATCGCCCCGCGTGGCGGCTCTACGACAGCCTCGGCTTTACACACCGGCGTTATCTTCTGATGCTCGACCGCGAACCAGAAGACGTGCCGGATATCCTGCCGGATTGCCCGCTCCGCGAGCAGGACCCGTTCGACATTGTCGAGCAGTACGACGATTATCACCCGATCCCGAACTGCTGGCAGCGCGGCAAGCGATCGCTCGAAGGTATGGCGCCGTCTCTGCTCGGCTGGGCGCTGGAAGGTGAGCCGGTCGAGCGCCCGGCCGCCTGCGCGCTTGGCTACGCCGACGACTCCGCGATCCGCCTGATCGATCTCGCCGCCACGCCCGAAGCCGCTCCCAGCGCCGCGGTGTGTCTGCTCGCCGCGTTGCACCGCGCCTTCCCGCTCGCGCGCGCCAACGCGTTCAACATCGCGGACAACGACCCGGTCCTGCCTGCTTTCGAAGCGCTGGGTTACACCGTCAGCCTGCGGCAGATCGAGATGCAGCTTGTGCTGTGAGCGAACCGCAGCCTTAATGCAGCCAAAAGCAGCGGAAGGCAGCCCAAACGGTTGGCTGTTCTTCTGCTGCTTTTTAACTGCTTGTTCGCTTAATACGAGGGATAAGGAGATCGGGCGAAGCGCAGCGTGATCGTGAGATCGCCCAGGTCGAGGCGATCGCCATCCCGCAGCCGATAGCGTCGCCCTGCATCCAGCCAGAAGCCGTTGAGCCGCGTGCCGTTCGTGCTGTTGAGGTCTTCTACGTAAAGCACCCGGTTCTCGTCGTCCCGCGTGATCGCAATATGTCGCCGCGAGACGCCCGCTTCCTGCCCACCGTAGGGCGTCAGGTCGAGATCGGGCTGCACGTCCGCCATCGGATCCACGCGCCCCAGAATCAGCTCGCCCTTCACTTCCAGCCCGACCGTCGTCTGGCTCTGCTCGCCGATCTGGACCAGCAGCCGCCACGGCGCCGGAAGGTGCCCGGTCTTGGCGCCAGGGGCGGCGCCAGCCGGTAGCGGCGTTCCGCGCGCGCTATCAGGCCGGAGTATAGATGTTTCACGCTGGTCAGTGTCGTTCGGGTTCTTTTCGGCCATGGCGCACCCTGCCCCGCATCCATAGACGGACTTTGTCTTTCATTATAACAGCAGCGACCGACCTACGAGCGCACAGTTCTGTTCGGTGCAAGTCGAGCGACGGGCAGCCGGTGGGTGATCAAGAGCATATCATGCGCTACAATAGCGCCGTTTTGCCGGGACTTCCGTTACCCAGTTCAATCGACCGCACCTGTGTGAGGGAAATATGCCGCGTGAGTTTCGTTTCACTCGACCGCTTGTGATTTATGCCGCGCTAATTGTGGCTTTGGTTGGCACTACTCTGGGCGGGGCAGCCGTTCCAGTTGACGCAGGATCACCGCCGCGAGCCGCAGACGGGGCGACGCTCCGTCTTGCGATGCCCGCGCCAGAAACGCTCGACCCGATTCGCGTCTCGCGCTTTGATTATGCCGCCCGCGATCTGGTGGAAAACCTGTACGTCGGGCTGACCCGCTTTGACCCGGTCACGCAGACGGTCGAGCCTGCCGCCGCGGAGTCGTGGACGGTCAGCGACGATGGGCTGACGTGGACCTTCACCCTGCGCGACGATTTGCAGTGGGTCCGCTACGACAGCGAGACGGATGAAGTGGTCGCCGTGCGGCCGGTCGTCGCAGGCGATTTCGTCTACAGCGTGCAGCGCGCGTGCGACCCGCTCCGCCCCTCGCCCATCACGGCGAACCTGATGGTCATTCGTGGCTGCCAGACGGTCGCGCAGGCGTTCCCCGAAGTGGTGAACGACCTGTTCATTGCGCGCGAGATCGCGATTCGCGCCACCAGCCCGACCACGCTTGAGATCGAGCTTCTGTTCCCGACGAGCTATTTCCTCACGCTGACCAGTACGCAAGACTATCGCCCCATCCCGCGCGAGCAAGCGAGCCTTTCCGACGAGTGGTGGGCGAAGCCCGGCGTGATGACCAACGGCCCGTTTGTGCTGCAAGACCTGTCGGAACGCAGCGCCACGCTCGTCCGCAATCCAGAGTGGCCGCTTGCCTTCGATGGAAACGTGTCGGCGGTGAACGTCACCTTTGACGACGCGCCGCGTCCCAGCACATCGTACGACTGGGTTTCGCTGGACGGCGAGCAACTTAACGCGGCGCGCTCGGCGTCAGCCGGGCAGGTCCGCACCGCCCCGACGGGTCCGGTGGTAGTGCTCGGCTTCTCAGATGATCGCGCGGTCGTTGATACGGACCTGGGGCGCCGGGCGCTGTCCCTTTCGCTAGACCGCGCCGCCCTTGCGCAAGCCATGCCCCTGGGCGACTCGCAGCCCCTGACACAGTTCACCCCACCCGGCAACGTGGCACAACCGGTCTATGAGGGCATGCCGTTTGACCCGGCGCGCGCGCAACAGGCGCTGGCCGAGGCCGGTTTCGAGGGCTGCAACGCCATCCCCGAAACGCTGCTGGTGCTCGTGCCGGATGATGACCCGGCCTGGACGCAATTGGGTCAGGCGATTGTGGACCAGTGGGCTTCCAACCTGGGCTGCAACCCGGCGCTGTTCGAGGTCCGCGCCCTGCCCCGCACGCTGATGATCGAACTCGCGCACAATACCTACGACGTCGAAAAGGTCACCCGCTCGCACATGTGGCTGGCGACGTGGAGCGCGGACTATCCCGACGGCGTGGCGTGGATCAACGACGCGCTTCACTGTCGCTATGGCTACATCCAGCCCGCGCGGGAGTGCAGCCGGGGGGACTCGCTGCTCGACCGCGCCGCCAGCGCAGCGGACGATGCCACGCGCGCCGAACTGCTCGCCCAGGCGGAAGAGGCATTCTTTGGGCCGCAGGGCAGCTATCCGGTCGCGCCGCTGTTCGTCATGAACCACGCCTGGTACGAGCAGCCGTGGCTGACGCAAGTCAACGAGTCCGGTCCGGCGCGCTATGACCTGTGGTTGGTGGACACCTTGGCGCAGGCGGGATAAGGCCAGAGAAGCGCAGCAGAAAAACAGCAAAGAGCAGCTAAAGGCGTATTGCGTGACCCTTAGCTGCTCTTTTGTTGCCTTATCGCGGCTCTCTCTACTTCAGTTTGCCTGCTGTTGGAAGTTGATCCGGTACGATGTCGTCACGGTGACCGTCTCGCCGCCCGACTGCGCCTGGCAGGGTTCCGCCGTCAGACTGCGCGGGTCGGACACCAGCCCTGGAATGCTGACCTGATACGCCCGGCCCTGCTCCATCTGGAAATCGGCGTAACCCGGCTCGCGACCCGGTTTCAGTCCGGTGAAGAACTGATCCCGGACACCGGTTCCCGACGTCACCAGCACCGGCACGCCGCGCACGCCCTGCCCGCGCGCGTCGAACACGCGCACTTCGAGCAGGCCGTCACGCGAGGCGTCGCAATAGCTCTCCACCCGCGCGATGATGTAGCGATCGGTTGTCGGCGGGTCGGTCGGCAGCGGCGCGGGAGACGCGGTTGGCGCGGGCAGATCGGGCACAGGCGTCTTCGTCGGCGGCGGAGGGAGCACTGGCGCCGTCTGCACGGGAGTCGGCGACAGGAACACGACCGGCGCGGGCGTCGGATACAGCCCATCGGCGCACCCCGACGCACCCTGCGAGCGGTAGAGCCGCTCCAATGCGCGCATCACCAGGATGTCGCTGTTGCTGGCGATCTGGATCGACTTGTGACGCTCGCACGCGATATCCGCCACCATCTGCCACACGTCCCGATCCGGCGCGACAGCGCGCAGCCGGTCGAAGGCGCGCGCCAGATCGTTGTTGTACGCGTAGCTCATGGCGACCGCGATGACGTAGTCTTCCCGTGCGGCGGCGTTCAACTGCCAGGGCGCAGTATTGAGCTCGATGACCGGGTCAAGCTCCCACGTGTAAAACAGCCCCAGCCCGAGCCCGATCGCAATCCCCACGACGAGGGCGATCCACATCCCTCGCCTGCTGGTGCTGCCGGTTCCTGCCATACTGCTACTGTCCTTCGACGACGGGAGACGCAGGCGCGGTAGGCGGCGGCATGCGATAGACTTCCATCAGCGGGGTCAGGCGGCCCATCGCTTCAGCTAGCGCCACCATGCTGGGGATCGCGGGGACATTGCTCTGCGTGATGTATCGCTCGGTGAGGTCCTGCACATAATCGGGGACGTTCTCTTTGCCCAGCACAGCCAGCCGCCGCAGCGCTGCCTCGGCGTCGCGATCCACCAGGTACGCCTCGGACACCATCACGGTGTATTCATCCTGGTAGCGTGGCGCGAGCGCCTGCATAGAGCTGTTGGTGTATTCCACCGGAAACTGCACCCAGCCCAGATAAACGCCCACAGCAAGACCGATCAGCACGCCAATCAGCAGCGAGCCAAGCGTTCGTTTCGACATATACGATCAGCCTTCTCGACCTCAGGAACAGCACCTGTTATAATCCGAAGGGTCACGATCGCACAAATACGAGTGGCGCGACGAGAGCGAATAGCGAGTGGCTAGCCGCTAACCGCTTGTGTAAGAAAAAGCCGGGTCGCGAGGATGCGCCCGGCTTTCCAATGCCAGTGCCGAAGGTGGGAGTCGAACCCACACGGGTTTCACCCCGCGCGATTTTGAGTCGCGTGCGTCTGCCAATTCCGCCACTTCGGCATGTGTGTAGCGCCAAGTAGTATAGGTTTTTTTGCGGTTGACGTCAATCCTCAACTGCCGTCATGGGGCGTGAATCCAGGGCCATGCAAGAGGAAAAGTGGATCGCTGCGGCCAAGCGTGGCGATGTCGAAGCCTTCAATCACCTGGTTCTGCGCTATCAGGACCTCGCCTATACCGTCGCATACCGCATCACCGGCGACGCCGCCACTGCCAGCGACGCGACACAGGAAGCGTTCATTGCCGCATTCAGAAAGCTGCACCAGTTTCGCGGGGACCGCTTTCAGCCGTGGCTGCTGCGCATCGTGACCAATGCCTGCTACGACGAGATACGCCGCGCCAAACGCCGCCCGACTTCGTCGCTGGATGACCTGTACGAAACCGCCGCCGAGCCCGACACCACGCTGAACCCGGCGACCCTCTCGCCTGAGGCCGCCGCCCAACAGGCCGAGCTAAGCGCCGCTATTCAGGATTGCATCAGCGCCTTGCCCGAAGACCAGCGCACCATCGCCGTGCTCGCCGACGTCGAAGACTACAACTACGCGGACATCGCAGCGATCACCGATCTGCCGCTCGGCACGGTCAAATCGCGCCTGAGTCGCGCACGCGGCCGCCTGCGAGACTGCCTGCGGGGGATCGGGGAACTTCTGCCTGCCGAATTTCGTCTGATCGATGAAGAATCATAGCGCGCCGCCATTGCTGCGCGCCCGATGCGAACTGAACGATGACTTCTCACCCGAACCTTTCCGAGCGCGACCTGGAGCTGCTCTCCGCCTACCTTGACGGTGAGCTAAGCGACCGCGATCGCCACATGCTGGAGCAGCGGCTAGCCGCCGAGGCCGATCTGCGCCGCAGCCTGGACGAGCTGCGCGCAACCGTGCGGCTGGTCGGCAGCCTGCCACGCCTGAAGGTGCCGCGCAACTTCACGCTCGATCCCGCCCAATTCCAGCGTCCCGCGCCGTGGTGGCAGCGTCTGTTTGCCAGCGGCATGGCGCTCCAACTGACCGGCGCGCTCGGAACAGCCGCCTCAATCATCCTGATCGTGCTGGGCCTGGCGCTCAGCGGGCAGGAAACGCCCTCGCTTCAGGACGCCGCGCCGTCCGCGACGCTCAGCGAAGCTCCCGCCGCCGCCAGCCTGCCGACCACCCTGCCCGCGACACCGACGCTCGCCCCTTCGCCGCCAATGCCGCTGATGGCCGACGAGGCGGATG
>Ga0134097_1002921_pt1 | contig 9901 bp, 10 predicted proteins | sample 8_3taG_FD_94450 | JGI IMG/M metagenome (GOLD analysis project Ga0134097, IMG submission 94450) | Switchgrass degrading microbial communities from high solid loading bioreactors in New Hampshire, USA - 8_30_10_142_A2 metaG | ecosystem: Engineered > Bioreactor > Semi-continuous > Anaerobic >... | reverse complement strand
TATACTGTCCCTTTGCCGCATCCGCAAAAATCATATCATATTCCTTATCCAAATTCGGCAGCACATCTTCCGCATCGCCCGCTATAACGCTTATGACTTTCTGCAGGCCGGCTTTTTTTATATTTTCTCTGGCTCGATCTATCATTACATCATATCTTTCTATTGTATCTATCTTGCCTCCGTCAGCAAGAAACGAAGCCATAAGTATAGCGGAATACCCTATGGCAGTTCCTATTTCCAAAACCCTGTGCGGCCTGTGGATCCTGCCGATAACGGTTATCAGCTTTGCGACTTCCGGCTGTATTATCGGAACATGATTTTTTTCGGCAAATTCCTCCAGTTCCTTCAGCAAACCGTCGTTTTCTCTTATAGTATTCCTAATATACTTATTAATAAAATCATAATTTATCATTTAAGCACTTCCATTTTAATATTAGTTATTTTTATTTATCTTCATTTTTCTATATATATTTTACTTCAATTTCTTTAAAGAAAAATTATAATTTTATAAGCAGCTAAGTTATGCGATCCAAATTTATAAACAAAAACTCCCTTGACAAGGGAGAATTTTTTACATATCATCATCTCATACAAATTTATACAGGAATTATATTAATAATTTTCTTTTACATCATACTGTTTTTGTTGCTTTTCATATTTACAGTTTGGACTTGTAAACCAATAAACATCAACAGTGTGGGTAAAAATGAAAGCATTATCATAAAGAAATGATAGATTTTATAGTTATACATTTTATAAACAAATAAATTATAAAATACATCCTGCAAAGGTACGAACGGCATATTATAGGCTTTATAAACTACATATTCAAGCCCGTTATTAAGGAATTCATTAAAATACAATGCATTCAATAAATAAACTGCCACTCCTATTATTGAAGGCAATATTACTGAAAGTATATTTTTTATAAAAGATGACATTGGCTTTAACAGCTTTACAGAAAAAATATACAAAAATATTACCAACAACAATAATATTACATAGATTACTATTTTTCCTGCTCCGTTTTCATTATACATATCTGTTCTGTAAAATAAAAAATACAAAATAAATGATATAAATGCAATGCATATATGTGTTAGCACTGCCAATAAATTATTCTTAATCACCGTTTTTTCTCCTTTATTGATTTGCTGCATACATAGCTTTTGCTGCTTCGTGTTCTGCTTTGGTTGTCGAGAAATAATGGGTGCCGTCACCTTTTGCGACAAAATAGAGGTATTGATGGCTCTCAGGATACAATACCGCTTCTATGGACTCAAGCCCGGGGTTGCAAATTGGTCCCGGAGGCAATCCCTCATACAGGTAAGTATTATACGGATCATCTATCCTGGTATCCTCATCAGTAATTTCGTTCTTGACCGTACCATACTTTTTATAATAAATATATTGTATTGTAGCACATGATTCCAGCTTCCTGCCTGTTGAATAATTGCCTGAAAGCCTGTTAAGGAAAACGCCTGCTATTCTTGCTCTTTCTGATGATATTTTCGCTTCTTTTTCTACTATAGATGCAAGAATTATTACCTGATCCACAGTCAAACCCAGATTTTGGGCTTGCTGATAATATTTCGGGGTAAACTTGTTGTCGAAATTCTCCAGCATCCTTCTGATAATTTCTCTTTCCCCCGCGCTTAAATCAAATTCGTAAGTGTCAGGGAACAGATATCCTTCCAGCCTGTTTTCCCTTTCAGGTATACCTGAAATAAATGAGAAATCAAATTTGCCATTATTAATTTCATCATAAAACTTATCACTGTCAATAAGTTTTTCCTCAAGCAGTTTTTCTTCTATCTGCTTTAAGTTATATCCTTCTGGTATGGTAATCTTTATACCGTCCGGATTGCTTGCAAGTATACGCATAATATCATAATACTCAAGTTTACTGCTTAATATATGGGTTCCCGATTTATAAGCACCATCATAACCATCAAGGTTTGATAATATCCTGAAGATCAGAGGATGCTTTATTACACCTTTCTCATGTAGAATTCAGCAATATCCTCGGTGCTTGAACCCATCGGAATTCTGACTTCTATTCTGTCTTTCGCTTTTATCTCAGGTATGGGTCTGCTCTTTTTTGTGTCACTGACCAAGGCAAATCTGAATGATACTATAAAGCATATAAAAAAGATTAACAAGAATGCAGTAAATGTAATAATTATTCTTACTGCTTTAGTATTGTTATCGCCCATTTTATAGTTTCTGTTAAGATAAGAATTAGTCTGTGACATAGTTCAGTATCACCATACCTTACAAATTATCTTATATTTGTTGCATTTTATTTCTAAGTTTTGCCCTCTGTTCATTATTCAAAACCTTTTTTCTAAGCCTGATGCTTTTTGGAGTAATTTCCACCAGTTCATCGTCAGCAATAAACTCAAGGGACTGTTCCAGACTTAATATAGTAGGCGGTGTAAGCCTTAAAGCATCGTCATGGCCTACCGCACGCATATTTGTAACCTGTTTCTTTTTGCATACATTTACAACTATGTCTTCATTTCTTGAATTCTCGCCCACAATCATTCCTTCATATACCTTGGTACCGGGAGTAATAAACAGGGTACCCCTTTCCTGAGCATTGTACAGTCCGTAAGTAACCGCTTCTCCTGCCTCCCACGCAACCATGGATCCTCTCTGTCTTGTCGGCACATCACCTTTATAAGGTTCATATCCATAAAATACATGATTCATTATACCATTACCTTTTGTATCCGTCAAAAATTCAGAACGGTATCCGATAAGTCCTCTTGCAGGTATCTTGAACTCAAGCCTCATATATCCCTGGGTAGCAGAATGCATATTCACAAGCTCAGCTTTACGAGGGCCTAACTTTTCCATTACGGGGCCCATAAAGTCTTCCGGCACATCAATTATAAGATATTCTATTGGTTCATGAATCTGACCGTCTATTTCCTTAGTTATTACCCTGGGTTTTGATACCTGAAATTCATACCCCTCACGTCTCATTGTTTCTATAAGTATAGAAAGGTGCAATTCTCCCCTTCCCGATACTACAAATGAATCAGGGGAATCAGTTTCTTCAACCCTAAGGCTTACATTAGTTTCCAGTTCTTTAAACAATCTGTCCCTTAAATGCCTCGTTGTAACATAAGTACCTTCAAGGCCCGCCATAGGACTGTTATTGACACTAAACGTCATGGACATCGTAGGCTCTTCAATTTCAATGAAAGGCAAAGGTTCCGGACAGTCAACCGCACATATTGTTTCTCCTATTGTTACATCTCCGACACCTGAGACGGACACTATATCGCCTACTTTTCCTTCAGGTGTTTCTATTCTTTTAAGCCCTTCAAACTGGTATAACCTGCTTATTTTTATATTCTGTATACTTCCGTCCTTTTTGCATATTACCGCTTGCTGCCCCATCTTTATGCTTCCTCTTTCTACTCTGCCTATCGCTATGCGTCCCACATATTCATCATAGTCTATGTTTGATACCAGCATTTGCAAAGGCGCATTAAAATCACCTTTTGGAGGAGGCACTTCATTTATTATTGTATCAAGAAGAGGTTTAAGATCCTTTTTCTCATCATTCAGATTATACATGGCATATCCTTCTCTTGATGACGCATATATAACCGGAAATTCAAGCTGATCATCATCAGCCCCAAGCTCAATAAATAATTCCAGAACCTCATCGATAACTTCATCAGGCCTTGCTTCAGGCCTGTCAATTTTATTGACAACTACTATTGGACGCAGGCTAAACTGCAAAGCTTTTTTTAATACAAATCTGGTTTGGGGCATCGGCCCTTCAAAAGCATCCACAAGCAAAAGCACACCGTCCACCATTTTTAGCACACGCTCGACTTCACCGCCAAAATCCGCATGTCCCGGTGTGTCCACTATATTTATTTTTATATCTTTATAAATAATAGCTGTATTTTTTGAGAGTATTGTTATTCCCCGTTCTCTTTCAAGATCATTGGAATCCATTACCCTTTCCTGCACCTGTTCATTTGCCCTGAATATACCGCTCTGCCTTAGCATTCCGTCTACCAGCGTAGTTTTTCCATGGTCTACGTGAGCGATAATAGCTATATTTCTTATGTCTTCTCTTCTGTTAACCACTATAAATATCCTTCTTTCTAAAAAAACAAAATATTGACCATATAATTCTAATTTATGGTCAATATCTTGTCAACAGCCATGTTATACCTTATCATATTTTGTATATTTCATTTAATCTGACATATCTATTGCAATAAATTCTTATATATAGTCGGTTAAAAGGTTTACTATCTTTCCGTAATTGATGCATTGTTATATGTATTAATAAGTTGATCCAGTTCTTCACTAGCAGCTACTATTTCAGGGTCAATCATATCAGATTTAGTTTCAATGAGGCATTGAAGAATTTTTCTGAGTTCTTCAATCTTTTTTTTAATATTAAACAAATCTTCTCTCATACCTAACCCCTCCCCTTTACTTGTTTGCGCTAGTCATGCAAGTATTCTGCAATACTTAGAACCTGGATTTAACTAATTATGATTAGCTTACATCAAAGCAAACTTTGCTGTCTAATTATGTTATATTTACCAACTATAACACTGTTATTAACACGTTTTTGATTAAATTTGCTTTTTTTATATAAAGACAGCTTATTTGGAACTATAGCGAAAAGCAAGCTAAGAAGAGAGTTCATTTAAATTTTACTATACACTGCCGTTAAATAAGCTGATCTGTTTCAAAAGTATTTTTTACTATACCCGGCAGAAGACTGTATATGGAGCATCCTATTTTACTTTCAAAATCTTTCTTAATTTTAAATATCTGTTTCCATTTAGATACCGTATAATCTGTCGTACCATATCTTAAGGCTACATCCACCATTCTCTTTTCAAGCAGGCAAAATCCGGATGGCAAAGCTAACGCATCACAAAGCTGAATAATCCTGTCATAGTCATTATATTCAATCTTTGAAAGGAATTCATGTGCAAATTCATATTCCTCACGAGAACAGTCCCATTTGCCGCATACTGCGTTTATATCCTTATACGCAAATGAATGAGTTATACATATCCTTGCCGCATCTTCATAGCCCATATTGCTTAAATATTTATACCCATCCATACTGTGTCTCATGTGAAATACACCTTCACGTCTTCCAATGTCATGGAGCAGTCCAATAACATATGAAGTGTCCCTGTCCATATCGGGATGCCTTTCGGCAATAAGTGCAGCTGCTTCAGCCACATAATATGAATGTTCAACCCATGGCCCCGGATTCATGCGACGCGCTTCTTCCAGAAAATTCTTTGCCTGGTCAATCATCGGTACTTTCATATTTTACGCCACCTTCCGGCTGTAATAGAACGGAATTATAGAAGTCTAACTTTATTTTAACAGCAACATAAATATACTTCAATAATTATCTTGCAATCCTGTTCTGCATATATTCTATATATTGCTGATTCCTTACTGAAACTGATTATATGTTATCATATTTATTTAAATGCAAAATCGATATTATCTCCTTCTTATACCATACCTGATTTTATTCAGTAATAGAAAATATTAATTTATCATCTATTGAATTATAAACCTCCAAGTGCTATTATATTTCATGGTTTGCGAAAAAGTACCATATTCACTTGAAGATACAGCAACAGTCAGAACGGAGGTTTTTATCATGAATATTTTTGAGGCAATTATGCTTTTATGCTTTGGCTCTGCATGGCCGTTTTCAATCTACAGATCATATAAATCCAGGTCTGTTCAGGGCAAAAGCCTGACTTTTCTGATAATCCTGATTGTAGGATACATTGCGGGTATCCTGAATAAACTAATAAATCACTATGATTATGTATTATACTTATATATCCTTAACATGATTATGGTATCAATAGACACTTTATTATATATACGCAACCTGAAATATATAAGAAATAAAAAGCTCAATGAAAATATGTAATTAATTGCATTATTTTCATTGAGCTTTACAATCCATTTATAAATATATCCTAATTTAATATTCAATTTATAATATTATCCAAAGCATTGATAAGAGCATTCATATCCTCATCAGTTCCAATTGTAATCCTAAGGAAGTTGTCTATTCTGGGCTTGTTAAAATACCTTACAAGTATTCCCTTATTGCGTAATTCCCTATACAGCTGTGCTCCCTGATATACAGGATGGCTGACGAATATAAAATTAGCCTTTGAAGGCAGAACGTTAAAGCCCATTTTTATCAGCTTTTCTGTCGTTTTCTCCCTCGTTTGTATAACCATATTCCTGGTTTTATCGAAATATTCTCTGTCTTTCATAGCTTCAGACGCTGCTGCCATGGCAATACGGTCAACAGTATATGAATTAAAGGAGTTCTTAACCCTTTTGATGCCTTCTATCATCTCTTCGCTTCCTAATGCAAAACCCACCCTTAATCCTGCAAGGGAACGAGACTTTGATAATGTATGCATTATCATCAGATTAGGATACATATTAATTAAACTTATTGCAGATTCACCGCCGAAATCTATATATGCCTCATCTATGATAACCGCTCTCTCTGTATTATGTTCAAGTATTTTTCTTATGGCAGACAAATCCAAATATTTGCCCGTAGGCGCATTAGGGTTTGCAAGGACTATGCCTCCATTAGGCTTTAGGAATTCATCAACCGGCACATTAAAATTTTCATCCAAAGGTATTAGCTTTGGAGTGATATTAAAAAAATTGCAATAAACTTCGTAAAATGTATATGTTATATCAGGAAAGAAAACTGGATTACCGTTATCAAAAAAAGCGGCAAACGCAAATGCAAGTAGTTCGTCAGAACCGTTACCTGCGAAAATCTGCTCTTTTTTCAAGCCATAATAATCCGAAGCTGCTTCGCGAAGCAGGTCGCAATCAGGGTCAGGATAAAGCCTCAAATCGTCATTTGAGGCTTTTCTGATGGCTTCCAGAACTTTAGGAGACGGCGGATATGGATTTTCATTTGTATTTAACTTTATGTACTTTTTATCTTTTGGCTGTTCACCAGGTACATATGGTTCAAGTCTCTTTGCCAATTCACTCCAGTATTTGCTCAATTGTAACTTCCTTTCTAATTATCATAAAATAATACATATCTTACTCACAATATTTTATAAATATAATAACACATTACACAGTACTTTCCAACAAGCTATTGCAGCTTAAAAACATCAAGGGAACAGGCGCATAGACATTATTACTCGTCTATGTACCTGTCCCCTTTGAAGTGTACTGTTTTCTTCCTATCTCAGTGGTATTGCTATATCTTTTACAATAATCGAAGATATTTCATCTATGTCGATAAATATTCTTCTGTCTTTAACCGTTCTATTCCCGTCAGATATTTCTTCACCTATTTCTAAGTTTGAATATGTGAATTTTGCTTCCATATTACCGTATTCTGATTTATTAGTTTCTCCATAACTGCCTGTTAAATGCAGAATTTGTCCGTTGTTATATACAAGATATACTCTGCCTAATGCATCTTCCAAATATGCTTTTGCTGAAAGGCCTATTGGCAATTCAGTATCATCATAATTTACAAAAGCACCATTTAAATAGACACCCAGCGGAGTAACGGTTACTTTTTTCAATATCATTTTTTTATCAGCCAGGATGTAAGTTTTATTTATATCTTTGCTTATCACATCTGCAGCTTTCAGTTTTATAGGTACCTCCCATGTACCTGCAACAACCACATTTTCCTTATTATAACTTATTATGGGATTAAGGCCAGATAAATCAGTACCTTCATTTATGCTAAAAGATAATTTGTTAAACTCCTTTGATTCATCAGGATTAATAATCTCTCCTGTTTTCATATTTTTCAAACCTATAATATGCGGAGCGGCACTAAGTTTACGAATTCTTGCCGGGGTGTCCCCTGAACCTCTTACAGTTTCATAGGTATAACCACATTCTATTTTAACCTTTCCGTTATATACTTCAGCTTTTTCAACAACAAATCCCTGAGCAATATCGGGTATTAACTCAACAGGTTGATTCTTCACACCGTTGATTATTTGATTTAGGTTTAGCTTTGACACTTCTTCTGCATGTTGTCTTGTTATCAAATCAGTTATGGAAAGAGTAAGATTATAATCATTTATGCTTTTGCCATTTTCAATATTCAATTTTGGATTTATATAACCCTCCAGCTTTTTATTATCATCAGTTAAATCCAAACGATCTGTATAATCTGCTTGCGTTAAACCATCCAGCTTGATTATAGATGCATCTATTCTCTCATCAAATGCAGAACCGTCTTTCATTGTTAAGTTATATGAAATAATAGCCTCTATGCCGTCGTTTACCGCTGCTTCAACCGTCAATACAACACCGTTTTTCTCTACTTTGGCAGATACATCTTGTACATCATCTTTCATCATCTGCACAATACCCGGAAAATACTTTTCAAGAGTACCAAAATAGTTCATCCCGTAAACTGATGTAGAAATGATCAATACCGCAGCTGATATTATCACAGCAAGCTTCCTTCCGCTTATTTTCTTTCTTTTCTTGTTAATATTCACTGAATCTGTATTTACACTTATTTCATCAAAAACAATTTTTTTAATCTTTTTCACAGAAATCATCCTTTCCACAGAAAATTTATCTTTCATACCATCACTCATTTCAATATTATTAATCTCAGCAGGATCTATGTTATCCAAACAATCAGAAATCTTTATATCTTTCATTGTGCAATCCCCCTTTCAACAAGCATTGATTTGAGTTTTTCTCTTCCTCGCAGCAGCCTGGTTTCAACCGTCTTGTTGTTCATAGAAAGATGCTCTGCAATTTCCCTGATTTTTTCAAAGAAAAAGTATCTCCTTATGAAAATTTCCCTGTCCGGTTCCTCCATTTCGCATATTGTCCTGTTTACCAGTTCATAGGTTTCCTTTTCGGCGATTTCGTCACTCATTAAAATATCCGTAAAAAGAATGTCTTCATTTAGCGGCAGCAGCTCCACTTTTTTCGAGTACAACACGGTTTTTGTCTTGTTTCTTGCTATTGCCCCCAAATATGATTTCATGCTGTTACCGATTAAATTTATCTTTTCAGCATTTTGCCAGACTGAGATAAATACATCTGCAGTAATTTCTTCAATATCCTGTTTACGTAATGATTTTCCTCCTACAAGAGTAACTATTTTTGCTATATATGAAGTGTACTTTTCAATAAACTGTTCAAGGCAGCAAGTATCTTTTTGCTTTATTCCTTCAAACAGCTCCCTGTCATTCATTTCCTCACACCTTTCATTCAGTACTAAGAAATTAAATAAAGCTTTCACTAATATATACTGGTAAAACATAAATTTTCCTTCAAATTTTATAAAATTTAATATGCTCAGGAAACATATAATTTTAAATATCTTTCATATTGACAAATCTATAGATATGTAATATCTTTTTATTGTTATTGTTAACTATTTCATAAATTTCGGTTAACAATAAAAAAAAGGGGGGGACACTTTATGAACTCATTTAAGAAAAGAATCGCATTAAAAGAATTGATTTTAGCGGCAATATTTGCTGCAATCACAGCTATAATGGCGCAAATAATTATACAAATTCCGTTTTCGGAAGTACCGATAACACTTCAAACTCTGGCAGTATTTCTTTCTGCCGCAGTATTGGGAAGCAGAAGCGCATTTTTATCACAATTGACATACATATTGATAGGAGCTGCCGGCCTACCTGTATTTGCCGGCCTTAAAGGGGGAATACATGTATTGATAGGATATTCGGGAGGTTATATTTGGAGTTTCCCTGTTGCTGCATTTTTGACTGGATTTATACTTGAAAGAAAAAATAATCCTTCACGTATTTATATGATGATTGCAATGGCCGTCGGGTTGATAGTATGCTATACACTC
>Ga0134097_1002917_pt1 | contig 9921 bp, 10 predicted proteins | sample 8_3taG_FD_94450 | JGI IMG/M metagenome (GOLD analysis project Ga0134097, IMG submission 94450) | Switchgrass degrading microbial communities from high solid loading bioreactors in New Hampshire, USA - 8_30_10_142_A2 metaG | ecosystem: Engineered > Bioreactor > Semi-continuous > Anaerobic >... | reverse complement strand
TTCCTCCGCTTAGTAAGCTGGCTAGATTACTTATAGAAGCGTTATTAAAGCCAGACTATGTCCAGTTGAGTTTCCTTATTTAACCATTTGTCAAGGTTCTGTTTGCACAAAATTTAGGTAGTTTGTTAAGAAAAGAATCATATAGTACTAATCTGTATTCTGGAATATAGGTCGACCTTGCACATCAAGGAGTTGATAAACCAATTCAGTTGGAGAAGTGCTTGCTTTACCTGTAGTATAACAAATTCGCAGCCCTTTAGCTTCTACAATCTTTGTCTCCTTACCATTAAATAGTACTTTGGCGACAGAGCTATCTCTGACGATACCCCAAAATATCCATGCCCTACCTTTATTGTACTTGTATGAGCTGAATAAAAAATCGGCAGGATCTTTACTGTTTGTCGGCCATATTCCCGAACTGATTCTCAATAAACCATATGACAAAAGCTTCTTTTTAATGATGGCACAGGCAACAATTCCTCTTTGATCTTTATAGAAAATGAGATATTCCCCTTCATCTATATTTACTTGATAAAGCATTTCAGCTGGTGTACGTGCATTGTCATTTTCCATTTCTTTTACTAAGAAATCATATGGTGAAAGAGTAGCATTTCTAACTATAGAAATGATACCAATAGTAAAAACACATACGATTGCGATAACTAAAATTAATGTGCCCTTTTTCAAGTTATTACCTCCCTGTAGGTAGCAAGCCACCGTAATTATTACGGTGGCTTGCTAAACAATTGGCAAATTTATTATATCATATATCATAACGTTTTAGTAGTAGAGGCCGTTCATAATACATATGATGCTCCATTGTTTAGGAGTATTTTGAAGTACGAAGCCAGCACCTACATTGCCAGGAGCAGCCGAGATTTCAATACCGCCGGTAGGTTCTTGATACGTATGAATATATTTAAGAATAGCCTGTGTCGTGTTGCCACCACCAGTCTTACGATTCTTAGAGAGGGTAGCTCTGATATTTACTTCTTCTACCCAAAGCATAACTTTGCCAACCTCATGCAAGAACTCGTCAAATTCCCACACGACAGCTGCATTAGGTACAGCATCAGCAAGGTATATAGTCGCGGACGGGCCGTGAATCCAAGTACCAGTAGCATATAAAATCGTAGAAGTAAAGCCACCTCCCCATGCAAAGCCGAAGAAATCTTCACCAACAGCAGGATTCTCCACAGCATTGTACCACCAGTTTAAGCCAGACCAATTTGCCTTACCATAGAGCTCATAGCGGGTAGAGTTACCAGACGAATTATCATAGCAAGAGAATGTAATCGTCAAAGTGCCCCTTTTATTAACAGCAGTAGCTTGGGTTGTGATCGGTGATTCCATTTGCATCTCTAATGACTCGAAATTCTCAATGCCGATAGCTTCTACCTCGTCTTTTGGAAGGAGCCTGCTGTTTGTAATAATGATTTTGCCATCTCCTATCTCATATGTTTCTTCAACGAAAACTGTAGCTGTCACTAGACCAACGAGTTTCCCTTTAGCTGAAGACGAAGCAATTTTGAAGCAAAAATGACAGGACGTTATTTTTAGCGGCACTTGAACAGGACGTTCAATTGCTGCGTGTGAAAAATTGCAAGTCGAAGCGTTGCTCTATCAAGCAAACATTCCGCAAATGGAGTTTTTGCAGCAGAATCAATTTTAAGCTATCAAATATAGCTTTGCGCCGATATAACTTTGCACCAATTTTAATCTAATTTTACAATGTTGGCAGTTTTAATGCAATTTTAAAATTCATTTCTTGCATAATTTTATTTTATATCAAATATAAGCATTATTGATTTTACTTGCGTAAAAAACTTAAATATAATGTTGCATACGATAAATTCTAGTTATATCAATTAAACGAATTTGTCCTAAATTGTATACGGTTAAGTAATTTGTGTAAATTTTTGCAAGTTAAAGTTTTGTATATTTCATTTTGTTATAACGTTTATTGTTAAAAGTTACCTTGTTTTATACAAAACCAGAAATATCCTTAAGGAAGCAGGGTGATTTGAAATGCTACTTCGTGAAGGTAATATAAGGATTCCGGCAGGATGCGCTATATCGGGCATTATGAATAAAAAAGGCCTTCTGTTTTCAGGGGATGACATAGTAAAGTCCATCGCTCTGATGCATGAACGCTCAAACGGACTGGGAGGAGGCTTTGCCGCATACGGGATATACCCCGAATACAAGGACTTATACGCGTTTCACGTGTTCTATCACCACAGCGGCGCAAAAGAAGATACCGAGACATTTTTAAAGAAACATTTTGACATAAAATTGTCGGGAGAAATCCCCACCAGAAAAGTCCCCTCCATAAAAGATGTTCCCATAATCTGGAGATACTTTGTCCTGCCCAGAGAAGATAAGCTTATGGAATGGGGCTTGGCCGAAGAGGAATTCGTAGTAAGATGTGTCATGAGGATTAACTCAAACATTGACGGCGCTTTTGTGGTATCTAGTGGTAAAAACATGGGAGTTTTCAAAGGGGTGGGGTATCCCGAAGACATAGGCGAATTTTATATGCTGGACACATACAAGGCATACATTTGGACGGCACACGGGAGATTCCCCACCAACACTCCTGGATGGTGGGGTGGTGCCCATCCCTTTACCCTGCTTGACTGGTCAGTGGTCCACAACGGGGAGATCTCATCCTACGACGCAAACAGACGGTGGATCGAAATGTTTGGTTACAAATGCACACTTCAGACCGACACCGAGGTCATCACCTATATATTCGACCTTTTGATACGCAGGCACGGACTCCCCCTTGATATTGTTGTAACCGCACTGGCCGCACCGCTATGGGATGAAATACAGAGGATGGATGACGAGAGACAGGAACTTGTGAAAGCGATACGGGCAGTGTACGGCAGTGCCCTGATCAACGGACCATTTTCCATAATACTGGCCTGCAAAAACGGTATATTGGCTTTAAACGACAGGATAAAGCTTCGCCCGATGGTGGCGGCAACCAAAGGCGATTTCGTGTTTGTCGCCAGCGAGGAATCGGCCATCAGAGCAGTATGTCCACAACCCGACAGGGTATGGGCCCCCATGGGCGGGGAGCCAGTAATTGCTCTACTGGAAGGAGTTGAAGATATATGGCCATAAGCCTTCTTACACCGGAATTCATAATAGAGAGAAACGACGCGCGCTGCATAAGGTGTCAGGTATGCGTAAGGCAGTGCGCAAACCTCGCACACATATATGACCAAGAAGAAGACAGGGTTTTAGCAGACGATTCCAAGTGCGTCAACTGCCACAGATGCGTAACCCTGTGCCCCACCAGGGCAATTACTATAAGGAAAATCCCCTTGAGTTTAAAGAAAACGCCAGCTGGACGGCAACTGCTATAAGGGAAATATATAAACAGGCAGAAACTGGCGGCATACTGCTTACCGGCATGGGCAACGACAAACCCTACCCCATATACTGGGACAGGATGCTCATAAACGCCAGCCAGGTAACCAATCCATCAATAGACCCGCTGCGCGAGCCCATGGAGCTCAAAACCTTCCTGGGGCGAAAGCCCGAAATGCTTAAGGTTGAAAACGGAAAGCTCAAGGAAAAACTACCACCTCAGCTGGAACTTGAAGTTCCCATCATGTTCTCAGCCATGTCGTTCGGCTCGATAAGCTTTAACGCCTGTCAAGCCCTGGCAATGGCAGCATCTGAGCTGGGCATCATGTACAACACAGGCGAAGGCGGACTTCATAAGAATTTGCGCAAATACGGCAAAAACACCATAGTACAGGTGGCATCGGGTAGGTTTGGCGTTGACCCAGAGTATCTAAACGCCGGAGCAGCCATTGAGATAAAAATCGGCCAGGGCGCAAAGCCCGGCATAGGGGGACATCTCCCGGGTGAAAAGGTGACCGCTCAGATATCCCAAACCAGGATGATCCCTTTAGGTTCCGATGCCATATCCCCTGCTCCCCACCACGATATATATTCAATAGAGGACCTGCGCCAGCTCATATTCTCCCTAAAAGAAGCCACTGATTATCGGAAACCGGTGGCGGTTAAAATCGCAGCGGTCCACAACGTCGCAGCCATATGCTCGGGCATAGCAAGGGCCGGGGCCGATATCATAGTTATCGACGGGTTTAGAGGCGGCACAGGCGCTGCTCCCTTGAGGATACGGGACAACGTTGGAATACCCATCGAGTTTGCATTAGCCGCCGTAGACACCAGGTTAAGGCAGGAAGGCATAAGAAATCAGGTATCGCTGGTTTGTGCGGGAGGCATAAGAAACAGCTCAGATGTTATAAAAGCGATAGCCCTGGGGGCCGATGCCGTCTATATTGGACAGGCAGCCTTAATTGCCATGGGATGCCACATGTGCCAAAAATGCTACACCGGCAAGTGTAACTGGGGTATAGCCACTCAGGACCCCAACCTGGTAAAAAGGCTCAACCCTGAAATTGCCGCCAGAAGGCTTGTCAACCTCATCAAAGCCTGGGCTCACGAGATGAAGGAGATGCTGGGCGGCATGGGGATCAACGCCATCGAAAGCCTGCGCGGCAATAGGTTCATGCTGCGGGGAATAGGGCTAACCTCTAGAGAGCTTGACATACTGGGCATAAAAGCAGCCGGAGAATGAGTCATAGAGGCTTTCAATATAAAATCTAGTTAACCATTGCCATTCATCGCAATAAATAAAACATAACCAAAATTACCGTCTCTAGACTTTAAAATTTTCTCGTGCGGTGCCTCAAAGCATATCCTTTAGTAGGTTATTACAAACCAATCGCCTTTTTAGCAGAAAAATTAATCATCACCGCACAATATATATTTTATAAATATCCTGGTAAAGCGAGGAGTGTTATAGAATGGATAAATCCAATATCACAGCTCCAAAGAAGATATACGCAAAGGAAGATGTGTGTATAGGATGCAGGCTATGCGAGATTCACTGTATAGCCGCCCATTCCAAATACAGACATGACCTTATTAAGACATTTAAAAAGCTTTCCAAAAGGCCGCTTCCCCGTATAGTAGTTGAAGAAGATGTACCCCTATCCTTCGGTCTTCAGTGCAGGCACTGCGATGAACCTGAGTGCGTTAAAGCCTGCATAACCGGTGCTATGCAAAAAGACCCAAAAACAGGGCTGGTAATCAACGATGCCGAAAGATGCATAGGGTGCTGGACCTGCATACTGGCGTGCCCGTACGGCGTTATCAGGCGCGATTACACAAACAAAAAAGTGGCCTCAAAGTGCGACTTTTGCCTGGAAAGCGGTTCAGAGCCGGCATGCGTTAAAAACTGCCCCAACGAGGCCCTGTATATCAAGAGTCTCGTTTAAATCCAACAATTTAAAAAAAACAAGAGCACTGCTTGAATGAAAAGGGGGACTTAGAAATGAGCTATGTTATCATAGGTAATTCGGTTGCTGCCGTGGGTGCGGTCGAAGGGATAAGAAAGATCGACAAAGTAAATCCCATAGTCATCATATCCGATGAACCCTACCATACCTATTCCAGGCCTCTGATATCCTACTACCTGGCAGGAAAGGTTACTCAGGACAACATGTACTATCGCGGTAAGGATTTTTATAATACCAATAACGTAGAACCTATATTGGGCGTAAAAGCGCAGCACATAGACTTTGATAAAAAGGAAGTAGTTCTTGAAGACGGACGGAAAATAAGCTATACAAAACTTCTAATAGCCACCGGCAGCAAACCCCTGACCCCTCCCATCGAAGGCGTTGAAAAGCAGAATGTTTTTAACTTCATAAAGCTGGATGATGCGAAAGCCATTGAGAAGGTAGCAACCAGGGGCTCAAAAGCCGTGGTCATAGGTGCCAGCTTCAGCGGTTTAAAAGCCGTAGAGGCATTAGTACAGAGAGGCGTAAATGTTACGGTGATAGACATCATGGACAGGATCATGCCACGGGTATTTGACGAAACAGCCTCTTCAATGGCACTGAAAATGCTCGAAAAGTACGAAGCCAAAGTGTTGCTCAAAACCAGTGTGGAAAAAATCCTCGGCCATCAGGCCGCCATCGGCGTGCTTCTCAAAGACGGAAGGGAAGTCCCCTGCGATTTTATTGTTTTGGCAGCGGGTGTAAGATGCAACACCGACCTTGTCAAAGGCACAAAGCTTAAGATAAACAGAGGAATCATAGTGGACACCATGATGAGGACAAATATCCCTGACGTCTATGCCGCAGGCGATGTGGCCGAGGGATATAACTTCATAGAGGAAAGAAATGCCGAAATCCCAATAATCCCCAACGCTTATAAACAGGGAGAGACGGCAGGGCAGAACATGGCCGGAGCACAAAAAATATTTGATAAGGGGTTTATAATGAATTCAATGCCCCTGCTGGACCTTTCAATTGTGAGTGCCGGCGTGTCAACCCCCGGTGAAGGAATAACCGTAAAAACCATATACAACCAGGAAAAGAACACCTATAAGAAGTTTTATATCAGAGGAAATAATCTGGTCGGCTATCTTTTAATAAATGACATCGACAGAGCCGGTATATATACCGATTTAATCAGGAGAAAGATAGATATATCCTCATTTGAACACCAGCTTGGGAGAGATGACTTCGGCTTTATATACTTACCCAAAGCGCTCAGGAGCCAATTAATACTGGAAGGATGATTGTTTATGCTATTTTCAATCGATTATTCTAGCGGTCATTAACCGATGATTTTCCATAGAAAATTCAATTTGCTGGATGCCTGCATAACACAACAACTTCTCGACTTTCTTTTTCAGTGCGCATTCAAGCAAATTCGTTTAGCAGCAAAATCGGCTTTTACACTAACATCAACAATCAATTGAGGAAGGATGATTCGTATGAAAGTGATAGATGCCAGCGGCATGCACTATAAAGACCTGAATGCCATGATTAAACAGCTTATAAAAGGCAATGCTGCTGAAATACTCGTCAAGAACGTACAAGGCCAGCGATATATAGGCGACGGGATAGGAGGAGACTGCAAGGTCATAATAGAAGGGACCCCTGGCAACGATATGGCGGCTTATATGGACGGCGCAACAATTGTCGTACACGGAAATGCCCAGGACGGCGTAGCCAATACCATGAACGACGGCAAGGTGGTCATACACGGAAATACGGGTGACATTCTAGGATATGCAATGAGGGGTGGCGAGGTCTATATAAAGGGCGATGTGGGGTACCGGGTAGGCATACACATGAAAGAATATTTGGACAAAAAACCTGTCATCGTAATCGGTGGAAAAGCAGGAGCTTTCCTTGGAGAATACATGGCAGGAGGTATAATAATCCTGCTGGGCTTAAATGTGGATGACACACAAAAGATAGTTGGAAACTACTGTGGCACCGGAATGCATGGCGGCGTCATATATTCGCGCATCCCCATCGATAGCTACAAACTGGGAAAAGAGGTAAAACAGACGCAGGCCGAGGATGGCGACATGGAGATTATAGGTTTATATGTAAAGAAGTTCTCTGACTATTTCGGATTTGACTACCGCTCAATAATGGACAGCCAATTTGTGAAGATATATCCGTACAACCATCGCCCTTATGGCAATCTGTATGCTTATTGAGTCTGGGGGTAAAATACAAAAATATTTTAAGCTTGTACAAAACAAAAATATAAATTATTATATTTTTGGGAGATCTTCCTAATGATAATCATCCGGAAGGGGGAATATAATTGTTTTCTTTAGCAGAATTAGCGGCGTGGCTTACTCGCGCCGCTTTTTGGTCTATTGAAGAGGTTGAAAGAGAGATGCAATTAAGAAAATACATTGGAAGAAATAATTATATTAGTGCGATTCCAGTAATTATTACATCAGTTTCAATTTTGTTGGGAATATTCAACGGATTAAGTTCAAGCTCTAATAAAGAACTTAGTGATAGCATTTTAGATATTTTAGTGCATATAGGCTTGTTTGATAAAATCAACATTGGAAATTCACAGCAATAATTTATATTTCTATTTTTTGCAAGCCTGAAATAGCACATCTGTTTGTTGGCATAAAATTATCGCTTATGCCGGGCGCACATAAAAAAAGCGGCTTATAAGCCGCTTCAAACCCCATGTAAACCAATGCAATAATATTAATTTTCATTATTAAGCATCATCAGCATCCGATCCCAGTTCATGTTTGATTTCCGACGCCAACTGAAACTTGCAATATCGATTATACTGCGTTTCCACTCCCATCGAGAACCATTTGCTGCGGTGTATATTTGGCTACTAATAGGCATGGGCTTGCACGGAAATTTATTCCCACCTGATTACTGCAATCCTTTCCGTTCAGGAGCAGGAGACTCACTTTTAATCTGTACTGTATACCGCATTTTATCGCCCTGCTGTGCGGTTGTGAATAAGTTTATTCTTAAATAACTACCATCTTCGCCTTTCCACATCACACTTTTCCCCTGAGCACCTATATTCTTTGTGTTATTAAGTACGCTTAAATCATTTCCAAACGGTTCTGGAAGCGATTTTTTCAAACGGGTTTTAAGCTCCTCACAAAATTTGATAAATTGATCCTGGTTGGTAGTTGAGAATAGATATTCACCGGATACAAATTTGTCGTCGTCAAATACAAATAACACCGTTTGCTCCAGCGAGGAGTTGTTAAAAGGAAAAGTTCCCTCTATTTTCAATACGTCTTCTCTTACCGAATGACTGTCATTCAATTGCTTTTGTTTCATTACTTCTTCTTTGGATATCAGCCATGGCAAATCTTCAAAAACGTATTTCCCCCCTTGATGAAGGCTTGTTAATAACTGATCAAAATCTTTCACTGTAGTTGCAGGACCTCCATTAGGGGTACAACCACTACTAATTAGTGCAATCCACAGGGTAAAGAATATACACAAACTGGTCAATCTTTTTATCTTCCTCATAAAGCATAACCCTCCTTAATATTTCACCTCATTATCGATATACATAATAACTTACATCATCCGTCCTAGATTTTCCATTCACACTGTATTGAAGTCTTATATAGATAAGCCCACCATGATTCCAATAATCAGTAAGCAAAACGACTCTGTTAAGTGGCATGGTGTGGCTGCCATCAATATATACAGTCCCTTTAATAGGATTGCTTCTTTCAATACTACTTCTAATGAAATAATCGTTTTGAACTTTTGTACTAGATAATGGTTGATCCATGACTTCTGGATACTTGTACAGATCCCTACAAGTATCATACCATACTCTCATATTTGATACAGTTACTGTAGAATTACTCGAAGACCACCAGGCTTCTATTCCAGCATGGCGATAGAAATTCAAGAAATGATAGGTTGAAAAATAATGCGCATAGTAAGTTCTAACTGTTACTGTAACATCGACAAATGTAGATGGAACTTCTACAATGGCCATAGGGCTAACTTCGTTCTGTTTTCGTTTGTTAAACTCAGATAAATATTTAAAACTATTTACTAAGTCACCATTTTCGTCGACTTTGTAGGGAATAATAGTTGTTAACGCTTTTTCATTTTTTCATTTACACTTTCATACTGTACTGCATATCCATAATCTGTTTCAATAACTTTAGGTTCGCTAACATCCGAAAAGGAACCCAAGGAAGAAAATTGCTCGGATATAACTTCATTCACAATTAGGTCAGCATTTAGAGGAAGATCTGTCTTAAATCTGATGAGTGCTTGCCGTTCTATCTCATTTGCGGATACTACAGATGTAAACAAAATCAACATAATAATAGCAGCCAGCACAAGAACAAAACTCAAATTGATTTTTTTCGTTTTTGTAAGCATTCGTATTAAAATCCTCCTTTCAATATCTCCCTTGTTTTTTGCAAGAGAAAATTCCCCATTTTTGCAAAGATTTTTCCCCAGGCACCGGTGGGGAATTTTTTTGTTAACTTAACTGTCTCATCAGTGATTGCTTCATGCGATAGCTTTGTCCATC
>Ga0134097_1002913_pt1 | contig 9932 bp, 6 predicted proteins | sample 8_3taG_FD_94450 | JGI IMG/M metagenome (GOLD analysis project Ga0134097, IMG submission 94450) | Switchgrass degrading microbial communities from high solid loading bioreactors in New Hampshire, USA - 8_30_10_142_A2 metaG | ecosystem: Engineered > Bioreactor > Semi-continuous > Anaerobic >... | reverse complement strand
CGGCTCTCAGCAAACGCCGAGAAACCGACGGTATTTGGCCCTTGCGGAATCGCTTTCACCGTCACGGAAAGCGACTCCCCTGGCTGGATCGTGCGGGAATGGTCGAGGTAGACCTGCCGGAAGCCGGTCACCTGCCCGTCGCGGTCGAGCAGCGTCAGCGTGACGACGATCCGGTCGGCGGGATAGCGGCTCTTGTTGACGATCGACAGCGTAATCTGATACTGGTCGTAGACGAAGATGCCGGACGTGTGGTTGAGCTCCAGCTCCGCGTAGCGCCGCTCGACGTTCTGCGCGATGCGACCGGACGCGACGTATGCAGCGGCGTGGGTGTACCCTTCGGGGATGTGGTCGAACATCACGCGATAGGGGCCTTGCAGCCCGCTTGAGAGAAGCTGCCGGGCAAGGAACGACTGCCCGCTGGCGAGCACGGTGCCATCTTGCGCCAGAAGCTGCACGGTGACGACGATCTGCTCAATCGGCTCGTCGTGCCGGTTTTGCACCTGGCCTAAGCAAACGAGGCTGCCGACAGGGGTTTCGTAGCAGGCGGGGCCGCTGACGGTCAGATACACCGCCAGCGGCGAAAGACCGGTGATGCCGTCCATATTGAGCAACGGCGTGGCAGAACCAACCGGCCACAGGCTCGGCGTCAGCGTTGGCGGCAGCAGGGTGTAGCCGAAAAGGGGCAGCGTCGGCTCGCGAGTTTCTGGCGCAGGCGTCTCGGACGACCATAGCTGGCCGCAGCCTGCCACCAGGACTCCCACCCAGATCCATAACCATCGCCAGCATCGCCGTTGCATGGCCGGACGAAAATCCCTCATTTTCCAAAAACGGGCGAATTTATCCCACATTATAGCCGATGTAGAGCGGCAGAACAGCGGGAGAAAAGGCCAATTTCCCGATATATGGGGGTATCTTTCCCACCGACTTCCCAACGCTGGCCCCTGTCGCTCAGCGGACGGCGCATTTGACCAGGGCCTGCGGATATGATAAAATTCCGGCTGATGGCGCTGTTGTAATTTTGACAGCGTCCACCAGCGTAAACTGTGTGTGAACCCTAATCGTGTCTGACGACGTTCCTGACCAACCCCCCTACAGTAGTAACCGCATAGCGTCCGGGCGCACTGCGCGTGCCCCGTATAGCTCTGGACGGCATTGGGCCGATCAGAGCCGCTGGTGTTTGTCTGGCGCCAGCGATCCACTCCCACCAAATGTGAAGGGTACTCTCCCGTGGACGATAGCTTAACCGGCTTAGCCGTGCTGGGCGCGTTTATCGTGCTCAACGCGGCTTCTAAAATGGCGTACGTCGCGCTGATCAATGCCAACCGCGCGGCGCTGCGCGATCTGGCCGAAGACGGTAGCAAGCGCGCGCACGATGCGCTGACGCTCGCCAACGATGCGACGCGCCTGCTGGCGTCGCAGCAGCTTGTTGACCTGCTGTTGCGCTTCGCGATCGCCTTGGTGACCGCGATCGTGCTGATCCCGCCGCTGCGTGATGCACTGCTCGATCTCGAATTGAGCGCGACGCTGGCGAACGTGATCAGCTATGGCGGCGTGTTGCTGGTCGTCGCCCTGTTCACGCTGATCTTCGGTGAGATGCTCCCGGCGACGATTGCCCTGGGCCACGCTACGAGGCTGGCGCTATGGTCGGTCGGGCCGATCAACTTCCTCTCGCGCTTGCTGGCGCCTGCCCTGCGCGCGATGCAGTGGGTCAGCCATCGCTTCGCCGCGCCCTTCGTGGAGCGCCGGGCGGCCTCGCTTGTGACCGAGGAAGAGATCAAGATGATGGTCGACGCGGGGTCCGAAGGCGGCGCGATCGAGGACGAAGAGAAGGAGATGATCTACTCGATCTTCCAGTTTGGCGACACGCTGACGCGCGAGGTGATGGTCCCGCGCATCGACGTGGTCGCGCTGGATATCCGCACGCCGCTGCAAGAAGCGCTCAACGTGATCGTCGAGGCGGGCCATTCGCGCATCCCGGTCTACGAGGAGTCGATTGATCACATTCGTGGGCTGCTCTACGCGAAGGACATCCTCGCCGCGTGGCGTGACGGCCAGCTTGACCGCCCGATTGGCGAGATGCTGCGCCCAGCCTATTTTGTGCCGGAGTCGAAGAAAGCAGGCGACCTGCTGACCGATCTCCAGCAGCGCAAGATCCACCTAGCGATTGTGGTAGACGAATACGGCGGCACGGCGGGCCTGGTGACGCTCGAAGACCTGATCGAAGAGATCGTGGGCGAGATCCGCGACGAGTACGACGTCAACGAGGAAGAGATCTACCAGAAGATCGACGAGCACGAGTACATCTTCGACGCCGGGATCGACCTCGATGATCTCAACCGCCTGCTGGAAGTCAACCTGCCGACCGACGAGGGTGACACGCTGGGCGGCTATGTCTTCAGCAAGCTCGGCCGGGTGCCGCTGATCGGTGAGGTGATCGAAACCGAGCATTTGCGGATCGAGATCCTGGACGTGGACGACCGGCGGATCCGCAAGATCCGCGTGACGGTCGAGCCTGCAACCATCCCACCGGAGGTGCAAGACGCCCGCGACGAAATCGCGGCCGCCCCTGACTGAAGAGCAGGCGCACGGCGGGAGCTCACTCCGTCCGGATGGCGCTTTATCCTCTAACTCCATCTGGCCCTGGATGCTGTCCGGGGCCAGTTTGTTTCCCGTAATGGAGCGGTAATTCGAGGGGCGCAAGCAGGCGGAATTGGGTATACTTAACGGTCCCTAGCAGTTAGCTGTTGGCCGTTCGCCAGAACCGGACGATCAGTTGCAGCTTCTATCCGCTCGTCGAGCAGGTTCAGGCGTCTGGAAAGCCTGCTCTTTCGCTAATTGCTATTCGCTAATCGCTGAAATGATCCGTTTCAACTGAGCGATCGAAGGACTCTCATGAGCGACCACACCGCAAACTCTCTGAGCGACGAAACCCGCCAGCGGTTGATCGCAGCGGCGGCTGAGGCGCGCGCCAACGCTTATGTCCCCTACTCCCATTATCCGGTCGGCGCCGCGATCCTGACCGCATCCGGCGCGGTGATCACCGGCTGCAACGTCGAGAACGCCAGCTTCGGCGCGACAATTTGCGGCGAACGCACCGCGACGGTGAAAGCGGTCAGCCAGGGCGAGCGCGAGTTTCAGGCGATCGCGATCGTGACCAATAACGGCGCGTCGCCGTGCGGGATCTGCCGCCAGGTGCTCTACGAGTTCGCGCCGGAAATGACCGTCATCCTGGCCGATGAGCAGGGTGAGGTCTGCTGGGAAGGCCCGCTGACCGAGCTACTCCCGCTCGGGTTCGGGCCTAAGAAGCTGGCGGAAGGCCAGCCGGGGGCGTCGAGCGACTGATGCCCCGGCCGGAGCGTGTCTTTCGCAGCGACGCCGTGATCTTGCGGCGGCAGGACTTCGGCGAGGCCGATCGCCTGCTGACGCTACTCACGCCCAATCACGGCAAGCTGCGCGCGATCGCGAAGGGCGCGCGCAAGCCGACCGCGCGCAAGACCGGCCACGTCGAGCTGTACACGCTGGTCGATATGCTGATCGCGCGCGGGCGAGAGCTGCACATCGTCCAGCAGGCCGAGACGAAAGATCCGTTCCTGCGCCTGCACGAAGACTTGTTGCGCGGCTCGTACGCGAGCTATGTGGTCGAGTTGATGGATCGCTTCACGGCGGAACAGGACCCAGGGCGCGGCGAGTTTCGCCTGTTGGTGCAAACGCTCGGCTGGCTGTGCGACGAAGAGGATCCGCGCCTGGTGACCCGCTTTTATGAACTCCGCTTGCTGGAACTGGCCGGGTTCGCGCCTGCGCTGCACTCCTGCGGCATCGGGCAAGAGACGCTTGAGCCGCGCGACCAGTTCTTCAGCCCGGCGGATGGTGGCGCGGTTTGCCCGGAGCATCACGCCGGGTTCGAGCGCGGGGTGCCGCTCAGCCTGAACGCGCTCAAGGTGATGCGCCACCTGCAAACGCAGCCGTGGCATGTGGTGCGCGGCTTGCAGGTCCCCGGCCCGCTGCACCACGAGATCGAGCGCCTGTTGCTCGCCTACATCGCCTATTTGCTCGAACAGCGCCTGCAAAGCGTGGAATTTCTGCGCAAGCTGCGCCTGGAAGAAATGTAGCTAGAAGCGATTAGCGGTCAGCAGTTAGCGGTTAGCTGAAACCCTGACAGGTGCCCGCTTTTTTGAATCCTCTGCTAATTGCAAAAGTAGAGGGTGAGCCGCTACCACTCCCCTGTTACGACGTGAGGGGATTGTCTGGCTCGCTGAGGATTTCTTCGAGTTGCGCGATCAGCCCGGGTAGGTCAACCTGTACCGTATCCCAGAGAATATCGTGGTCGACGCTCACATAGTCGTGAATGACTTTGTTGCGCGTGTCGATTATTGCTTTCCAGGGGATGCCCGGATACTGCGCTCGCGTTTCGGCTGAAACCCGGCTCGCGGCTTCCCCGATGATTTCGACAGCACGGACAAGCCCATGAAAGAAGGTCGTCCGTCGTGGTCCAGATCGGGCCGGACGCGCCCCTGTGTGAACTTAATCGCTTTGCGCGCTGCATCGAGCATGTCGCGCAGGCGTGTCTTATCCCGCTCGTTCATAAATGATGCGCGTCTCATCTGTCACGCGCTGGCGAAAGTGAGGGCTAAGAAATCCAGCAGTGTTCAGATCGACCGGCCAGCCGAATAACCTGCTCAGTTCTTCTTCAACAGTGACAAATGTGAACAGCCCGACCGGGACGCCCGATTCAAACTCGATCAACAGATCGAGATCGCTGTCTGGACGAAAATCGCCATGCAGCGCGGATCCAAAAACGGCCAGCTTGCGGATGTGGTGCTTCCGGCAGAACGCGTTAAGCTCGCGGGCCGATGGCAGAGTGATTTGAGACAACATCAAGGCTCCCGTCTTCTTTTCCCTGATTCTATCACACCGCTCAATCCGCGAAGCGCACCGCATACGCTTTGGCGTCTGGCTCGGTGAAGCGGAGCAATCCCTCACCTTCCTCGGCCAGCGCATCGCGATCGGATGGGGCGATTGGCTCGAATGGCTCGATCACCAGCGTCGCGCCGGACTTGTTTTTCTCGATCGTCGCCACGCCGCGCACAAAGCCATCAACCAGAAACGTGATGCTTCCCCGCCCGTTGACCTTCATCACCGGCATGCGATATTCGTCCGCGATCACGCGCCGCCGGTCGTCGTGCCCGATCAGCAGATTGTCGAGCTCCGCCACGAAGCGGACCGGCGCGGGCGTATCTGCGCCGGGGAGCGGCGCGTCCGGCAGGTCGTAGAGCGTACGCCGCTGCTCGTCGCGGAACACACATAATTCGTCGCGCCATTCGCCGAGCACCGCGCTGACGCCCGTCAGGCCGGACCACGCCTGAAAGTCCGTTACACTCGCCGGACCAAACGCCGCCAGGTAGCGCATGAACAGGTCGCGCAAATCGCCCTCTGTGTTCAGCGGGTGGTCGATCCACTGGGCTGCCAGCGCGAATCGCGGGCTGCCGGGGTAGCTCCAACGGGTGTCGGTTGGGACCTGCACCAGCGGGATCAGCAGGCGCGCCGGATAGCGCATCGCGCCGACATCCACGCCCGGATAGCGCGCGGTGAGGAAGTCGCTGATCTCTTTGAACGAGCGCGGCTGCTCTGCGATGAACTGCTGCACCGCGCCTAGCATTTCTTCGAGGTCGATCGTCACGCCACGCATCTGGCGGATTCCGTCGGCGATCCGCGCCTTCAGCGGGCGTAGCGTGGCGAGATGACGCGCGAAGTCTTCGACAGTTAAGAAGTGCAGCGTGCCGCGCATCAACGTGGCTTTCACGATGCGCCGGTCCGCGATCGCGGCAGCCAGGTCCTCGCGCCGGAAGTCCTTGAGGCGCGTCCACAGCCCCATGTACGGTGCGCGGGGGATCTGCGCCTGCATGCCGACCAGCTTCTCGACGGCGGCGGTAACGGGCAGGGCTTCCCGTTCGAGCAACATCTGGCGTGCGAGCAGCGCGCGGTTCAGCTCGCGCAGCGTGAGCGTGCGTTCGGCCACGGTGAATTCTCCCCTAAAAATCGCTCGTTTGTTCTATGGGGGATTTTAGCGCAGAAGGAATCAAACGCGCCACCTGAGCCCGTCGGGTGGCGCGCAATGAGCGGTTAAGCGCCGACTGTCTGGTAAAACAGGGCAAAGATCAGAAGCGCCGAGATCAGCACGGTTAATGCAATCCAGGCGGATACGAAGCGGAGTCGCTGTGAAGTTTGCATGGCCGTCTCCTCTCCCCGGGCGATGCGGTCGTCTATCATGGTATACGCACAGTTCAGCAAAAAGTCGCCAGCTTTTTAACCGGAGCGCTGATCACCCGTAGAGCGTCCGGCGCCCGCGCGACGCGTTTCCGTATAATTAGACGCCTCAACGCGCTGAAAAGTTCCCTGATTTTCCGACGCGATGCCCGGCTCGCTGTGTTATAATGCTCCGGCTAGAACAAATCCGCTCTGCCGCAGATCGCACTTTCCAAGGATGTAGTCGATGGCGAAGCCGCTTTCCTTCCAAGACGTGATCATGGCGCTCAACCGCTTCTGGATGGACCAGGGCTGCGTGTTGTGGCAGCCGCATAACGTGCAGCTCGGCGCGGGGACGGGCAACCCCGCGACCCTGCTGGCCGTCCTGGGGCCGGAGCCGTGGCGCGTCGCGTATGTCGAGCCGAGCGTCCGCCCCGACGACGGTCGCTATGGCGAAAACCCGAACCGCATGCAGCTTTTCTACCAGTATCAGGTCATTCTCAAGCCCGATCCTGGCAACCCGCAGGAGCTTTACCTGGCGAGCCTCGAAGCGCTGGGCATCGACCCGCGCGCGCACGACATTCGCTTCGTCGAGGACAACTGGGAGTCGCCTGCGCTCGGCGCGTGGGGCCTGGGCTGGGAAGTGTGGCTCGACGGGCAGGAGATCACGCAGTACACCTATTTCCAGCAGGCTGGCGGTCTGACGCTCGACCCAGTCAGCGTCGAGATCACCTACGGGCTGGAGCGGATCGTCCTCGCGCTGCAGGGCAAGGACGCCGTCTGGGATATCGACTGGAACGATCAGGTCACGTATGGCGATCTGCGCTTGCAGGGTGAAATCGAGCACTGCCGCTATTATTTCGAGATTGCGGACGTCGACGGGCTGAAGCAGACCTACGACGTCTACGAGCGCGAGTCGCAGCGCGCGCTGGCGGCTGGGGCGATCCTGCCTGCCTACGACTACGTGCTGAAGTGCAGCCACCTCTTTAACGTGCTGGACGCGCGCGGCGCGATCGGCGTGACGGAGCGCGCGAACTACTTCCGCCGCATGCGTGACATGACGCGGCACGTCGCCATCGCCTACGCCAAACAGCGCGAGAGCATGGAGTATCCTCTGCTCACGACGCGCAAGGGTTGGTCCGAAACCACCATGCGGATCCGCACCCAGCCGAGAATTGCTCCGCCGTCCGAACCGGCCGATTTTTTGCTGGAGCTCGGCGTCGAGGAGCTTCCCGCCGACGACGTGACGGCGGCGCTGTCCCAGCTTGAGACGGCCGTTCCCGCGCTGTTGAGCGAACTGCGGCTGGACCATTCCGGCGTAAAGGTGATGGGCACGCCGCGCCGCCTGGTGGTCCACGTGAAGGACCTCGCACCGCGCCAGCGTGATGAAGAGTCGTGGGTGAAGGGGCCGCCCGCCAACCGCGCCTTCGACGCCGAGGGTCGCCCGACCAAGGCCGCCGAGGGCTTCGCGCGCGGCAAGGGGGTGGACGTCAGCGCGCTCGAAGTGCGGGCGATGGATGGCGGGGAGTATGCGGTCGCGCTGGTGCGGCAGGAAGGTCGCCCTACGGCGGACGTGCTGGCCGAGGCGCTGCCGGAGCTGATCGCGGGCGTGAAGTTCGGCAAGTCGATGCGCTGGAACGCGAGCGGCGTGGCGTTCTCGCGGCCGCTGCGCTGGATCGTCGCGTTGTTCGGCAGCCACGTGATCCGCTTTACCTACGCCGACATAGGTAGCGATGCGACGACGCGCGGCATCCGCCCGTATGGCTCGCCGGAGATCGTCCTCGGCAGCGTGAAATCGTACTTTGAGGCGATCGAGCAGCAGGGCGTGATCCTCGACGTGAGCGAGCGCCGTGAAGCGATCCGCACCCAGGCGGCGGCGCTGGCGCAGGAAGTCGGCGGGACGATCCCGGACGATCCCGACCTGCTGGACGAGGTCGCTAATCTGGTCGAGCGCCCGACCGCGCTGCGGGGCACGTTCGAGGAACGCTACCTCGAATTGCCGCGCGAAGTGTTGATCGGCGTGATGCGCAAGCACCAGCGGTACTTCCCGGTGCAGGACGCGCAGGGGCGGCTGATGCCGTATTTCATCGCGGTCCGCAACGGAGACGCCGAGCAGCTTGAGACGGTCATCGCGGGGAACGAGCACGTCTTGCGGGCGCGCTTTGCGGACGCCGAATACTTCTTCCAGGCGGACACGCAGCATCCGCTGGACGACTTCCTGCCGCGCCTGGGCACGCTCACCTTCCAGGAGAAGCTCGGCTCGATGCGCGACAAGGCGGAGCGGTTGGGCAAACTGGTGCCCACCCTCGGCGAGATGATCGGCGTCTCCGGCGCGGACCTGAAGACAGCCGAGCGCGCGGCGCAGCTTGCCAAGGCGGACCTCGCCACGCAGATGGTCGTGGAGATGACGTCGCTCCAGGGCATCATGGGGCGCTATTATGCGCTGCGCCAGGGCGAGCCGGAAGCCGTCGCGGATGCGATTTTCGAGCACTGGCTGCCGCGCGGCGCGGGGGACATCCTGCCGCAGAGCGCGCCGGGCGTGCTGCTGGCGCTGGCCGACCGGCTCGACAGCCTGGTGGGCCTGTTTGCCGCCGGGCTTGCGCCGACTGCCAGCGCCGATCCGTTCGCGCTGCGGCGTGCGGCGCTCGGCGTGGTGCAAATTGTGCTGGATCGCGGCCTCGATCTGGACCTGGCGGAAGCGGTGCGCCGGGTGGCGGCCGTGCAGCCGATCGAGGTGAGCGAGACGGCGCAGCGCGAGGTGCTGGCGTTTATCGCCGGGCGGCTCGAAGGCGTGCTGCACGAGCAGGGCTGGCCGCACGACGTCATCATGGCGGTGCTGGCAGAGCAAGGGACCAATCCGGCGCGGGCGCAACAGGGCGTGCGCGAGCTTGCCGCGTGGGTCCAGCGCGAAGACTGGCCGCTGATCCTCGACAACTACGCGCGCTGCGTGCGGATTACGCGCGGAGCGGCGGAGCGGTATGCGATCGATCCGGCGCGCTTCGAAGACGACGCCGAGCAGGAGCTTCACGCGGCGGTCGAGCGCGCGCAGGCGCAGCTTTTGCCGGATGATAACGTCGACGCGTTCCTGACGGCGTTTGAGCCGGTAGTTCCGGTTATCCAGCGGTTCTTCGAGGCGGTGCTGGTCAACGCCGAGGATGAAGCGGTCCGCCGCAACCGTCACGGGCTGCTGCAAGCGGTCGCCGCGCTGGCGGACGGTCGCGCCGACTTGAGCGAGCTGGCGGGGTTCTAGCGAAAAGCAGCGAAGCATTGACAATCCCGCGTCCGTTTCTTACAATGAGATGCGTCGGGGCGGGCCGCGTGAGGGCGTGCCTTCTCCGTCCATCGTCGGGTGAGCGAAAGGTCGATATGGTGCGCAACGAGGTTAACCAGCGCTAGTCCGTTCCCTGGGCTGCTGTGTGCTGACCTTGTCGCGCGTATTCTGACGTTCGCTGCTTGCCGTCAACCGTTTTGCCGACTTGCGCCGCACCGGGCCGTCCGGGGCGGCGTTTTTGTTTCGGTACGCTCATGCACCCTGGCAAGCAGCACATCACCGGCGAAAAGGACAGACCCGCCATGTTGACCATCTCTAATCTCACGAAAACCTTCCCTGGCGCCGACGAGCCGATCTTCAGCGGCGTGAGTTTCACGGTGAACGCCGGGGAGCGCGTCGGGCTGATCGGGCCGAACGG
>Ga0134097_1002910_pt1 | contig 9949 bp, 9 predicted proteins | sample 8_3taG_FD_94450 | JGI IMG/M metagenome (GOLD analysis project Ga0134097, IMG submission 94450) | Switchgrass degrading microbial communities from high solid loading bioreactors in New Hampshire, USA - 8_30_10_142_A2 metaG | ecosystem: Engineered > Bioreactor > Semi-continuous > Anaerobic >... | reverse complement strand
TTGAAATGCGAAAGCGCGGTAACAGAGTCAGGGTCTATTCCGGCGCAAGCTCCACCCTGCGATATACGGCGGACGTGAGCGGTGTCGTGGGCTATGCGGGCTACCGTTCAGACAACCGGACGGTATGCGAGCTGCTGCGGCTTGGCGATGCGTGGGTATATGAGCCGTATGAACGCTTTGATGTGGAGCTTCCAGATGGCACAAAAACAAACTTCGGCAGGCTTGCCCGCACAGGCGTCACGTGGGATGAAGAGTTTCAGGTGTTTTCGGTAAACAGCGACGTGGAGGAACCGGCCACCCGCAGCGAGGATATATCGCTGGACTATGATTTCTTCCACTCTCCGCTTTTGGAGCTTTCCTGCGGCAACGACTATGAAGTTAAAATCATCCCGAAGGATGTCAATATCTGGATATCCCGTCTCTTCCTCGGAGATGCAGATGGTTTTTCTATTCTGTATTATCAGGATGTGGACAGCCTTGTTTACTGGGCAAACGAAGCGGCTTACCGCTGGAAGTTGCGCGGAATCGCCCTCTGGTCGCTCGGGCAGGAGGATATGCGGCTCTGGGAGGCGCTTCCGAAACTAATATAGGTCAGGGGTATTTATATATTCAGCGCTTTGCTTTATGACAGGGCGCTTTTTTAATATGCAAATTTGATTGAAACGGAGGTTTTATCAATGAAAACGGTATGGAACTGGGTGCAGGCGGCCTTTGCCGCCATCGGCGGATTCCTTGGCTGGTTTCTCGGCGGGCCGGACGGGTTTCTCTATGCCCTCATCGCTTTTGTGGCAATCGACTACATGACCGGCGTGATGTGCGCGATTGCGGACAGGAAGCTTTCAAGCGAAGTCGGAGCCAAGGGCATCTTCAAGAAAGTGCTTATTTTTGTGCTGGTCGGCGTGGGACATATCATCGACAGTCAGGTGCTTGGAAACGGCGGCGCGATCCGGACGGCGGTGATTTTCTTTTATCTCAGCAACGAGGGGATTTCAATACTGGAAAACGCCGCGCACATAGGGCTGCCGGTTCCCGAAAAGCTCAAGGCGGTCTTGGAGCAGCTTCACGACCGCTCAGATAAGGAGGACAAGTAAATGAACCTGCACAAACTCATTCTGACAAACAACGCCTGCTATAAAGCGGGCAAAACCATTGTCCCGAAGGGCGTCATGGTGCATTCCACCGGGGCAAACAACCCGTGGCTCAAGCGCTATGTCGGCCCGGACGACGGGCTTCTTGGCAAAAATACGTACAACAATCATTGGAACCAGGATAGGCCGGGCGGGCGGGAGGTCTGCGTCCATGCTTTCATCGGGAAACTCGCCGACGGCAGCATCGCCGCCTACCAGACGCTTCCGTGGAATATGCGCGGCTGGCACTGTGGCGGCTCCGGCAACGACACGCACATAGGGTTTGAAATCTGCGAGGACGGACTGAACGACGCTTCATATTTTGCCGCCGTCTACAGGGAAGCTGCCGAACTGTGCGCATATCTTTGTAAGGAGTACGGGCTGACCGAAAAGGACGTAATCTGCCATTCGGAGGGCTATAAGCTCGGAATAGCAAGCAATCACGCGGACGTCATGCATTGGTTCCCGAGGTTCGGAAAGTCCATGGACGCGTTCCGCGCCGAGGTAAGGAAGCTGCTTGAAGATGCTGGCAATCCTAAGACGTACATTGTGCAAAAGGGCGACTCCCTCTGGGGAATTGCCCGAAAGCAGCTCGGCAGTGGGGCAAGGTATCCGGAGATTATGTCCTTAAACAACCTGTCCTCGACAACGATTTATCCCGGACAGGTTTTGAAGATACCGCCGAAATAAGGTGCGGGCAATTGATTCAATATCATGACAGCGGGAGCGGCGGTTTAGCCGTTCCCGCTTTAATAATCGGGGAGGTGTTTATTGTGGCGCATGCGGGAACGGTTTCCATACATCCGGAGGGATTCGAGGATTACGTGAAAAGAGCGGAGCTTGCCATGCCGCCGGAGGAGCTGCAGGGGGAGCTGGATTACTGGCGTTCCAGGAAAATCCTGCAGAAGATGCTTGACCAGGGTTTGGTCACACTGGATGAATTCCACAAAATCGACGAATTAAACCGCAGATCTTTCTCACCAAGATTGGCACAGTTAATGGCGTAATTGCCTTGCTATTATTTACACGCAGAGGTATCATGTCCACCCCGGGAGGAGGTGAAAATGATGCGAAAGGTAATGAAGATAGAAGCGGGCGGGGACAGATTGATTTCATCCTTGAAACTTCGGACTGCCGCCTATTGCCGCGTTTCCACCGACAATGACGGCCAGCTTCTAAGCCTTGAGGCGCAAAAACAGCATTATGAAAAAATCATCAGGGACAATCCGGAGTGGGAGTTTGCGGGACTCTACTGCGACGAGGGCATTTCCGGCACCAAAAAGGAAAACCGCGAGGGGTTTTTAAGGCTTTTGCAGGACTGCGAGAAGCATAAGATTGACTTTGTCATTACAAAATCCATCAGCCGGTTTGCGAGAAATACCGCCGATTGTCTGGAAATCGTCCGCAGGCTTTCGGAGCTTGGCGTTTTCATCTATTTCGAAAAGGAGAACATCAATACCCGCGCCATGGACAGCGAGCTTTTGCTTTCGGTGCTCAGCAGCCTTGCGGAAAACGAGTCGGTTTCCATCTCGCAGAACAACAAATGGGGCGTAAGAAAAAGGTTCCAAAACGGGACGTACAGGCAGGCCATAGCCCCCTATGGATACGACAAAATCGGCACAACGCTGGTTCCAAACCCCGAGGAAGCGCCGGTAATAAAGCGCATTTTTGATCAGGCGCTTTCCGGCGTGGGCGTATACAAGATTGCGAAAGGGCTCAATGCGGACGGGATTGCCGGACGAAACGGCAAGCCATGGTCTGCCGGAACCGTACGCGGCATATTGGCAAACGAGCGGTACATAGGCGACCTGCTCTTGCAGAAAACCTACACCGACGACAGCTTCAAGCGGCGCAAAAACGGCGGGGAGCTTGACATGTACTACATGAAGGACCACCACGAGCCGCTTGTCAGCCGCGAGGACTTCGAGGCGGCAAAGAGGATGCTCGACCAGCACGCCAGGGAAAAAGGCATCGTGAGGGACGGGCGCAAATACAACATGCGCTACCCGTTTTCGGGCCGGATCGTCTGCGGGCAGTGTGGCGGGACATTCAAAAGGCGCATCCACCATGCTGGCAGGCAAAGCGAATATGTATCATGGTGCTGCGGCACGCATATTGAGGATATATCCGCGTGCTCCATGCTGTTTGTGCGGGAGGAGCACATCAGGAAAGCCTTTGTCAACATGACAAACCGGCTTCATTCCGGGCTGGATATGGTGTTGAAGCCCTTGATCGAGGCGCTGCGCAGGCAGGACGGCGACGGGTATTTTGCAAGGCTGGACGAAATTGAAAGGCTGATCAGTGAAAATTCGGAGCGGGCGCAGGTGCTGGCTGGCCTTATGGCCAAAGGCTATCTCGAGCCCGCTCTTTTCAATTCGCAGGCAAACGCGCTAAAGCAGGAGGCGGAAAGGCTGAAAAAGGAAAAAGCGGCGCTCTCGGCCGCAATAAGCGAGTTCTCGGCGGTTTCGGCGGCCGAGGAGGTTTATCGCTGCCTTTTACGGCGGGGATATATGGAGGAATTCGACGGCGATTTTTTCGAGCGCTTTGTGGACGGCATGACGGTCTTTTCTCCTGTTGAAATCGGCTTTCGCTTAAAGTGCGGCCTTGTCCTGCGGGAAAGGATGGAAAGATAATGAGGCATATACCTTACGGATACAGGATTGAAAACGGGCGGGCCGTTTTGGAGCCGGACGAGGCTCGGCGGGTTCGGGCGTTTTTTGAAGACTATATCAGAGGGGCATCGCAGCAGGAAGCGGCAAAACAAAACGGCATCCTCAGGGCGCAGGCGACACTTGGCAATATGCTGCGGGACAAAAAATATCTTGGCGACGGCTTTTATCCTCCAATCATATCCCGGGAAACCTTCGAGCGGGCGCAGGAGGAAAGAAAGCGCCGGGAAAAAAGCCTTGGCCGCGACAAGAATTTCTTCGCCAAAGACAAAGAAAGTATATCCCCTTTCCGGGGGCTTGTGTTTTGCGGAAAATGCGGCGGCGCATACCGCCGCTACGCGGAAAACGGCAAGGAACGGTGGAGATGCAGCAGGCGTATTGTCAAAGGGCGGCTGTGCTGCGCCAGTCCAGTGATATCGGAACAGAGTCTTGAAGAAGCATTCATGGAGGTTGTCTGTGCGCTGGATATGGAGGATGTAAAAGCAAGGCCGCCCAAAAAGAGGATGATTATTGAGAAGAAATATGATGATCCGCTTAAGCAGGCAGAGTATGTTTACTCGCTGGTAGAAGCAGATGATTTTGATTATATGACGGAAAAGTTGATAAACATTATGAAAAATGTGCCGGCGGTTTTTGACGGAAAGTTTATGTCAATGGTTGTTAAAAGAATTACGGTATTTCAGAGCGGGGCGGCGATGTTTGAACTTATAAACGGCAAAATATATGGGAAGGAGCTGATCATAGTTGGCGGCAGCAAAAACCGTGTCGGTAATACCGGCAAAACCGAAGCAGAATAGAACTGCAGAGGCTAATGCCAGGCAAAAGCTGCGGGTAGCGGCCTACTGCAGGGTTTCCACTGACAATGAAGAGCAGGCGTCCAGTTATGAAGTGCAGATAGAGCATTATACCAGATACATCCAAAGCAATCCGGAGTGGGAACTGGCCGGAATCTTTGCTGATGAAGGCATTACCGGAACAAATACGAAAAAACGAGCGGAATTCAACCGCATGATCGAGGAATGCATGGCGGGCAAAATCGATATGGTGATAACCAAATCCATCAGCCGGTTTGCCCGGAATACCCTCGATTGCTTGAAATACATACGCCAGTTGAAGGACAAGGGCATACCGGTGTTTTTCGAGAAAGAAAACATCAACACCATGGACAGCAAGGGAGAAATCCTTTTGACTATCATGGCGAGCCTTGCGCAGCAGGAAAGCCAGTCGCTCAGCCAGAATGTCAGGATGGGCATTGCATTCCGGTTTCAAAACGGCGAGATACAGGTAAACCACAACCGGTTCTTAGGCTATACAAAGGATGAAAACAAACGGCTGGTTATTGTTCCCGAGGAAGCGGAAATTGTCAAACGCATTTATCGGGAATTTCTTGAGGGTGCGAGCCTTTTGCAGATAGGCCGTGGTCTTGAAGCTGACGGCATTCTTACTGCTGCAGGCAAACCTAAATGGCGGCCGGAAACAATCCGAAAGATACTCAAAAACGAGAAGTATATCGGGGACGCCCTTTTGCAAAAGACTTATACAGTGGATTTCCTTTCCAAGAAGCGGGTTATCAATAACGGCATCGTGCCGCAGTATTATGTAGAAAACAGCCACGAGCCGATTATTCCGCGGGAGCTTTTTATGCAGGCACAGGAAGAGCTGGCAAGACGGGCAAACCTTCGGAGCGGCGAGAAAGGCGGCAAGCGCGTTTACAGTTCCAAATATGCCCTGTCGAGTATCGTTTTTTGCGGAGAGTGCGGTGAAATTTACCGCAGGGTGCATTGGAACAACCGCGGCAAAAAGTCCATTGTATGGCGGTGCGCTGGCAGGCTGGAGGAAAAAGGTTCTGACTGCGGCTCGCCGACCGTTCCAGAGGAAGAACTGCAGAAAGCAGTGCTCAAAGCTATCAACAGCATAATTGCCGGGCGGGATGAGTTTATTGCAACTCTCCGCAGGAACATTGAAACGGCGTTGGGCAGGGAGTTTGACGAAAGTACGGAAGATATAGATAAAAAGCTTGAAGAACTGCAGCATGAACTCTTGCGGCTTGCCAGCACAAAAGCAGCCTATGACAGTGTGGCAAACGAAATCTACCGATTGCGGGAGCTGCGTCAGGAAACATTGGCCAGCAACGCCGAGCGGCAGAACAAGCGGCAGCGGATTGCGGAGATGATGGAGTTTTTGGAAAGCCAGAGCGGCGTTATTTTTGAATATGATGAAAAGCTGGTGAGGCGGCTCTTGGAGTGTGTAACAGTGTTTGAGGATAAGTTGACAGTAGTATTTAAGTCAGGGATTGAATTTAAGGTTAGTACGATTTAACTGATTTAACAGTTTAAATTACGTATGGGGCTGTTGCAAAACAGATATTTATAAGCTTTAATGAATAAAAACCATGCATTTAAGGGGATTAGCTAACCTCTTTATGCATAGTTTTTATTTTTATACAGGGGTTTTATGCATTTCGCAACAACCTCATTTATGCTTATTTCCAAAATTATGTGCTTCTAATTGACAAACTGCGTTCAAACGAAGTATACTTATAATAAATTGGGCTAATTTGCCGAAATGGAGGATATAATGGAATATCTTTCTACTAAAGATATAGCTAAAAAATGGGCTATTACTGCAAGACAAGTACAACAACTTTGTGCTGACGGCAGAGTTAGTGGGGTTAAGCGGATAGGAAGGACATGGTTAATTCCTGTTGATGCACAAAAACCTGAAGATTTGCGTAAGAATAAAAAGTAAGGTGAGGAATTACGGATGGGCGGATTACTTAGAAAATATATGGAAAAGAAAAATATTACTTTGTTCGAGCAAAACAGAGTAAATTTAGATAGCTATTTTTTTGAGCCATTCCAAGAAATATCGGAGAATTATGATACGTCGAAAATCTTTGAAACAGATAAAATTGGAACGAAAAAAAAATTATCCCTCCTGCCCCGTCCGTTGACGAATTTTTCTTTTTTTATGGATGGTTCTCGTAAAGTCTATAAAATTGGAGATATTATTACCCCGGAAAATCGTTTTATGCCTGTGATAGCTGGACAAGTGTGCGCAGGCTGCTGTTATCGTGATGAAGAAGGACATATGCATAAGCATATGCTGGAAAAGCAGAACTATTTAATGCTTAGCGATGCCATCAATGAAGAAGATTTTGAATACATTAAGCATGGCTATGAGCGTGATATGAAGGATCGTTTGCCTTTAAAAGTTGAAAAATACAGATTTGACAAGCTTAAAGACGATAAACCGGCAAATACAGCTATTGCGGTTATACAAAGCTTTATGCATGATCTTGAACTATCAATTTTGGGTAAAATAGTTGCCTCAAATGTATTAACACCTGAGTCTATGTTAATATTAGATGGGGCTTTGCAATTTTTGCCCAGCAAAATAAAAAATCCGGATATTTTTTATAATGTAATTGGAGTATCTAAAAGTTTTAATCCCAATTTAACCAAATTGACTAAGAACAAAATGCATATAGGCACATTGCTCTCTAAGCTGGAGTTCGCTGAGAGAACTCCGGTAATAAAAATGAAATCAAGTGATGAAAAATTAACATTTGGGGTTTGGTATGTTCGTATCAGAGATATATATAAACGAGGCGATCCATTGGATGGGATAGTTAAAATAGAGAAATTGGCGCTAAAAGATGAACTTGATAATGACGGGTTTGACAGTGTGCTTATTGATACAATCTCATCCTCCTTGATCGCAGAGAGGATTCCTACCTGCTATGGGAAAGATGAGCGGTGGGCAAATCATCTTTACCCGGTGTATTTAACTGAGAAGATGGTAAAATCTTCTTTTATGAGTGATATTTACTTTTCTAATTTATTTTAGGGGGATTGTAAGTTATGAGCAAGACAAAAGCAATAGGCACTGTGTCAGCCACTGAAAAAAATCCTAACACTTGTGATGAGTTCACATTTTGGTTGGGCAACGATGTTAAGATCAGCCCTTTTGATATCGTAAAGGTAGAAAATAAAATCTCGGGGCAAACGTCTACAACATATGGAATGGTCGAGGAAATATATCACATAACTGATAGTCCGGGACATATAAGCAATTATGTATCATCAGATTTTGGGGTAATTGGAGCAGAAAGCTTTACCAAGAAATTGTCATTAACTTACGCAAAGGCTTCAGTAATTGACAATAATAATGAAAATTATATGCCGGTTCCAGATGGATCTATTGTTTATCCAGCTGATGCGGAAGATATAAAAAATGCATTAGGACTTTTAAAAGAAGATGATAAAAAGGCTATTCCTGCCGGTTTGTTGAAAACATCTAACGGAGTTAGTGTTCCTATAATGTTCAATAGCGATTTTGTTTTGGGATCGGAAGGAGCTCATTTAAATATTTCCGGTATTTCTGGATTGGCTACTAAGACAAGCTATGCCATGTTTATGTTGAAAGCAATACAAGAGCGGACTGATGATACTGCAATTATAATCTTAAATGTAAAGGGCGATGATTTGCTTCGCATTGACAGAGAAGGTAATTTGAGTGCAGATAGGCGTAACCAGTGGAAAGCTTTTAATATAAAATGTGAACCCTTTAAAAATGTACGCTATTTTTATCCTTATATGCGCATGCGAGGAACAGATAATGTCTGCTCTAATACAGCTCTTGACCCGTCCGTACTGCAAGAGCAATTTGCTGCCGGTATAGCAAAAAACTATATTTATACCTGTAGTGAGGATAAATCAAAAATTGAGCTGTTAATGTCTAATATAGATGACCCAAATTGGACATTAGAATCTATTTTCAATTTTATTGAGACAAGCACTGAATTTGATGATGACGATATGAACTGGGATTCATTCAAATCTAAGGTAAAAGAGTATGCAAACGGGAAAAAGGCAAAATCTGGTGATGATAAGTCACAGATCTTAGTTCAGTCTTGGAAAAGATTCAGCCGACTAATTGCTACATCTATTCAAAATGATATTTTTCAAAACAGTCAATCTGGCGATCCAAACAGAGCTCAAGTTCATTTGTCAAAAGAAGTTTCTAAAATTAATACAGGTGAAGTATTTGTGATAGATATTGCTAAGTTGAATGAGCAATTACAGTGTATGGTATTTGGTGATGTTATTAAGACAGTCTATGATTTAAAGCATGGTGAGTATGCAGATGAAAGAGATGCAGCTTCCATTCCAAAGAAAATTGTTATTTTTGTAGATGAACTTAATAAATATGCTCCTAAAGAATCGCCTAAGAACTCTCCGATATTGAATTATCTGCTTGAAATTACAGAAAGGGGACGGTCGGAAGGAATTATTCTGTTTTCAGCAGAACAGTTTCGCAGTGCGGTACACGATCGTATTAAGGGAAATTGTTCAACAAATATATATGGCAGAACAAATGCTATTGAAATTTCAAAGCCTGACTATAGATACATTCCCAAAGTTTATTCGAATATGATGACGAGATTGGATAAGGGAGATTTGATAATTGAACATCCTGTTTTTAAGACGCTTCTTAAAGTTTCATTTCCTTACCCGCCGTATGAATTACCGAATAAATAGGGAGGAGAGTATATATGGCTGATATAAATTTTGGTAAACAAGTATTGGAATCATTAACAATAGGCATGTATTCTGATCCTATGACTATTTATCGTGAGTATATCCAGAACTCAACAGATGGAATTGATAAAGCTGTAAAGAGTGGTATTATTGGCGCTAACGAGGGAGTTATTCATGTCGTTGTTGATAAACATAAAAGAAAAATTGAAGTGGAAGATAATGGCTCAGGTGTTAGCGCTGAAGTAGCATATAATGATTTATTTGACATCGGCAATTCTGAAAAAGATTATAGAGAAAACAGAGGCTTTAGAGGGATCGGGCGCTTGGGAGGGCTTGGTCTTTCAAGCAAATTAAGCTTTATAACTTCTTATGCTGGTGAGCCTAAAAAAACAATTATTGAATGGGACGGCGACAAGTTTCTTGATCTTCTGAGTATAGATAATAAAGAAGTAGAAACTGCCATTGAAGTGATATTAGCAACAACTCAATTTCGACAAGAAGCGGAAGACGCAGACAAACATTACTTTAAAGTAGTGTTAGATGGTGTATACCCACAATTTGACGAGTTATTGGATGAAAACGGTGTGGAATATTATTTGGCTACAGTAGC
>Ga0134097_1002905_pt1 | contig 9962 bp, 8 predicted proteins | sample 8_3taG_FD_94450 | JGI IMG/M metagenome (GOLD analysis project Ga0134097, IMG submission 94450) | Switchgrass degrading microbial communities from high solid loading bioreactors in New Hampshire, USA - 8_30_10_142_A2 metaG | ecosystem: Engineered > Bioreactor > Semi-continuous > Anaerobic >... | reverse complement strand
TTTTGCGAGATCTGGACGATCACCGGCGATGACGTGCGCTGTGCGGCGCGCAACACCGGCGCGATCGCCGGGGTATAGCGCGGCGCGAACGACCCGACCGCGCACCCGACTTCGCGCGCGCGCTCGAGCATGGTCCGAAGCGTCAGCAAATTAGGTGCTCTCGTGAGCATGAGTTGCACTCTTATCCATCAGGCTATAAAACGCGTTGAGCGGCGTTTGCAGCGCAAGATATCCATCTTCATAGAGCCGGACGTGGCGTCGATGGCGCTCGTCATCCGGCTCGAACAATTCGGTGTTAACCGGCACCATCGCGTCGACCGCTTCGCTCGCATCGGCGAACAGCCCTGCGCCGATCCCCGCGATCATCGCCGCGCCGAGCAGCGTCACTTCCGAGACGGGCGCGACCTCGAACACGCAATCCGAGACATCCGCCTTGATCTGCATCCACAGTTTGTTGCGCGATCCCCCGCCCGCCGCCAGCGCGCGCTCGATCGGCGCGCCGGTCAACTGCTCGGCGGTGCGGCGGATCCGCTCCATCTCATAGGCCGTCCCCTGCAACACCGCCTTGAGCAGATCGATCTGGCGGTGGTGCGCTTCCAGGCCGATGAACGCGGCCCGCGCCGAGTGCCCGCGATTCAGCGACGACGACCCGCCGCCCAGCAGGTAAGGGTAGTACAGAATGTCGATCGGCGCTGCGTCGCCCTGCGCCAGCAGATCGTCAAGCTGCTGGTAGCTCATTTGCGGCGCGTCGAAGATCGTCCGCAGCCACTCGACCGACCCGCCAGACACCGATAGCCCGCCCAGCCAGTAGTAGCGCCCTGGCACCACATGGCACCCGAACGACAACCCAGACTCATAATCTTCGGCGGTCAGCGGGCGCGGCTCCAGCGTGCCGAGCAGCACTTCCGCCGTGCCCATCGAGTCGAACACCTTATGCGGCGTCACGGCGCCAATGCCGAGCGCCCCACAGATGTGATCGTGCCCCGCCACAGCGACCGGCACGCCGACCGGCAGGCCGCTGCGCGCGCTCCCCTCGGCGTGGACGCGCCCGGCCGGTTCCCCGCTGGACAGCGCGGGCGGGAACAGCCCCGGCGGCAGGCCGAGCGACTGGATCCACTCGTCGTCCCAGCGCCGCTGATCGATGCGGAACGCGAAGGTCCGCCCCGCCAGCGAATAGTCGGTCACAAATTCGCCCGTCAGCGCGTGGACGATGAAATCCGCCGCGGACAGCCACACCGTCCCGTTGAGCACCGCCGGATCGTGCTGCAGCAGCCACAACAGCTTCGCAAGGCTGACCTTCGAGCCGGGATGCAAGCCGGTCTTGCAGAAACGCGCGACCGGATCATCCTCGTTTGCCAGGAGGTCCGCTTGCGGTGCGGCCTGGGTATCGAACCAGGGGAAGACGTGCGTGCGCGGCTCGCCGGTGGCGCGATCGAGCAGCACGCCCGTCTCGGCCATGCTCGTCACACCCACCGCCGCGATCTGCCCCGGCGGCACGCCCTCAAGGGCCTCGCGTAACGCCTCGCAGACGGTATCGCGCAGCTCGTACGGGTCGTAATACGCCACGCCATCGGGGGTCACACGCGTCGGGGTAGGCCGGCTGGCGAGGCGCAACGCGGTTCCCGCGCTGTCGAACAGCCCGGCCTTACACGACGTCGTGCCGATATCCACGCTGGCAAGATTCATGCCGACAGCGCCGCTCTCACTCGCTCCATTGCCAATCGCGGACTGGTCAGAAACCGCTCGCGCAGATGCTCCGGCAGCCGGTCCAGCACGCGCGCCATCGACGCCTGCGCCAGCACGACCACGTCCACTTCCCCGGCGAACGCTTCCAGCGCCTCGGCTAGCAGCGTATCGTGTCCAGCGGGGTCGCCCGCCATCAACCGCTGATATGCAGAGTCGACCAGCCGCGACTTGATCGTGACGCTGCGCCCCTGCTCCGATGCTTTGGCGCGGATCAGGCGCTGCGTCGGCTCCAGCGTGGTCGGCAGCGTCGCCGCCACGCCGATCACGCCGCCCCGCGCGACAGCCGCTTCGGCCATCGCGTCGTCGATCCGCACCACCGGCACGCTGACCCGCTCGCGCATCCGCTCGGCCACCTCGCCCACCGACGAGCAAGCGCTCAGAATCGCGTCTGCGCCGACCTGCTCGGCGAACTCGGCGTAGTGCAGCAGCCGGTCTTCGACCTGCGACACGTCGCCGCCGTTGTCCCGAAGCTGCGGCAAGATCGAGTCGTCTACGAAGTTGACGACGTCCACGCCGGGCACCAACTCAGCCGCCAGTGCCTTCAGCGGCTCGACCGTCGCAGCCGTGGTGTGAATGATCGCCAGCCGTGTCATACCTGCTCTCGCTGCTTCCGATATGCCGCCCACGTCTCACGGATCAGGCGGTAGTCGTCTTCGGTGAGCGGCTCGCCCGTGCGGTCGATGTGCGTCGCAAAGTACAGCGTGGGCACGCCCATCACCGGTTGGAGTTTGACATACGAACGCCACATTGCAAGGTCCTTAATGGGCCAATTATCGGTGTCGATGATCACGCCGGGGCAGGCGATCTTGACCAGCCGCGCACGGTGCTGCATCGCGCTGTTGACGTCAGCGTTCATGTTGATGTCGTTCAGGCGGATCATATCGACGCAATCCGCCAGATACGGGTGCGGCGTGTGCGCCATCACCAGCGCATCCGGCTTGACCCGCTTCGATTCGTCGTAGATGATCCGCAGATAGCGGCGCATCAATTCCAGGCCCCATTCTCTGCCCTGGCGCTTCAGCCCTGGCCCGCTCGGAATGCGCGCCGTGAAGTCGATCTTGAACCCGTCCGCGTCGTACTCGCCGAGCATCCGCTGGATCGACTCGCGCAGAATCTGCTCCGCGAGCGGGCTGGTCGGGTCGATCGCAACCGGCAGCCCGGCGCGATTGGTCACGCACGCCTCAAGCGGCAGCCCCTCAGGGTCCCACGCCTTTAACCACAGCAGCACCTTCCGCCCCAGGGCATGCTGCTCTGCGATGAAGCCCGGCAGGTCCGGCCACTTCACCGGATCGACGCAGTTCTCGCCATAGGTGGCCTGCCACTTGTCGTCCAGCACCACGATCCCCGGATCGATGTCGTGCTGTTCCAGCGCGCGCAGAAAACCTTCGTACAAGTCCTGGCGGGCGTAGTCCGGCCCGAAGCCCTGCTCCTGCCTGGCGACGCCGCACTGCGCGCCCCACCCGCAGAAGATCGGCTCGCGCCACCACCCCGGTTGCAGCCGGTTCGCTGGCGGCGGGACGCATCCATGCCGCACCAGCGCAGCGGTGTGACGCTCCAACGCCTCATATGGCGACGACGCGAAGTCGAACCCCAGCGCGGGCAGCTCGTAGCGCCCCTCGACCGCCGTCTGCCCCTCGTATTCCAGGCCGAGCGCGAACGCATCCAGCCGCCCCTCGTAGTTGTAGGCAGTGTAGAGGTTCTCGCCGGGCGCCGCTTCCACGCCGATGCCCAGCCACGACTCGCCCAGTTGGAAGGCGTAGCAGAACAGCGGCGGCGTGAAGAACCAGTCTTCGCGCCCTGGCAGCGAGGTACCGGTCAGGTCGATGGTCGTCGCGCCGTTGATCGGGAAGGAGTAGATCTCCCTGCGCGTCGGCTCGGCGTTGAAGCCCTCGACGAAATACTGGCCGGACATAAAGAAGCCGGTTCCCCACTTCAGGCTGCCGGAGTAGTATCCGCCGAAGTAGCGCACGTCGGTCAGCTCGCCGCGCCCCTCAACCACGATCCGGTAGCGGAAGCGGTCTGGATAGCACTCGAAGATGTACTGCTTGGCGTCCCACACCGAGCTTTCGGCGTCCAGCGTCAGGGTAATCACGCCCTCGCCCTGCTCGGCGCGCCACTCGCCAAGCCGCACCGTGTCATCATAGCCGCGCGTGCTGTGCACGCTCGACGGAACAAATAACTCTGCAATCGGTCGCTCATCTGGGGTATTGAGATACATGAACGGGCGATCCGTCGCCCACGTCAGTCGGTAGCACTCCGCATCCACTCGCAGCGTGCCGTTTTCATGGTGAAGTGATAGCACTTGCTTCAATCCTTATAGCCGGTTAACGCCCGGCCAGCCCTGTGATATTCACACCCTGGACGAAATAACGCTGGAAGATCAGGAAGATGACCAGCACCGGCAGCATGACGACCAGGCTGGCCGCCATCAGATGATTCCACGCGGGCGATCCCCCCGCCGCGAACTCGAACTGCCGCAGCGCAAGCTGCAGCGTGTACTTGCTCTCGTCCTGCAGATAGAGCAGCGGACCCATGAAGTCTTGCCAGGCGCCCTGGAACTTCAGGATCGCCACCGTCGCCAGCACCGGCCGCGAGAGTGGCAGCGCGATGCTCCACCAGATGCGCAATTCCGACGCCCCGTCGATCTTAGCCGCCTCGGACAGCTCGACCGGGATGTTCCGCATGAACTGGCGCATCAGAAAGATCTCGAACGCCGTCGCCCCCAGCCACGACGGCACCGTCAGCGGCAGAAACGTATTGACCCACACATCCGATCCCTGGAACCCGAACGCCGGAATTCGGGAGAAGATGATGAAGCGCGGGATCATGACGACCACTTCGGGGACCATCATCGTCGCCAGCACCACCCCAAAGAGCAGGTCGCGGCCCGGCCAGCGCAGGCGGCCAAACGAGTAGCCCACCAGCGCGGTCGACAGCACTGCCCCAACGGTGCTGACGCCGGTGATAATCAGCGAGTTAAGCGTCCAACGCCCCCACTGCCCGAAACTGAAGGCGTCCCGGTAATTATGCCACGCCAGGGGTTGCGGAATCCAGTTCGGATTTGCGAGGTCTGCGGACGTCTTCAGTGACGTCGAAAGCATCCAGACGACCGGCACCACAAACAGGAACGCCACACCTGCCAGGATAAGCCAGGCGATCACGCGAGACACCTTGAACCGCTGCCAGCTTGTCATCCTCTGTGCCTGGGCGATACGACTTGTGACTGCCATTCGATCCCCCTCTCGCCTCAGCTCGTCTCGTAGTAAACCCAGCGCTTGGACATCGCAAGCTGGAAGAGCGTGATCACCAGGATGATGGCAAACAGGACCCACGCCAGCGCCGACGCATAGCCCATTTGCAGACCGGCAGGCCCCACACGACCGAACGCGCGGTTATAGAGATACAGCACGTAAAACAGCATCGACTGGCGCGGCCCGCCGATGTTCGAGCGCGTGCCGGAGATGATGTAGGCCGTTGTGAAGATCTGGAACGTGCCGATGATGGTCGTCACGATCTGGAAGAAGATCGCGGGCGAGATCATCGGCAGCGTGATGTGCCACATTTTGCGCAGCGGAGACGCGCCGTCGATCTCAGCCGCCTCGTACAGCGTTTCGGGAATCCCCTTCAAACTCGCCAGATAGATCAGCACGTTCGTCCCGATAAACCACATGCCCATGACGATCAGGCCGGGTTTGGTCCATTCGGGGTCGGTAAACCACGAGGGGCCGTTGATCCCAAACACCGCCAGGGCGTTGTTCAGCAGCCCGTTCGGCGCCAGGATCCACTGCCAGAGATAAATCGACGCGACGCCCGCCAGCACCGACGGAAAGTAAATCAGCGTCCGAAACAACTTCTCGCCCGGAAGGTCCATATTCAGCAGCATCGCGATCCCCAGCGAGACGGACATCACGATCGGCGTCTTGTAAAGCACCATGTAGAAAGTGTTTTCCAAAGCGGTATACACGCGGGGATCGTGAATGATTTGCTGGTAATTCTGCAGGCCGATCCACTCCGGGTCCTGGATAATGTTGTAGCGAGTGAAACTGGCGTACAGCGAGAACAACATTGGCCAGGCCGTGAACAGGAGAAACCCGATAATCCACGGCGAAGCGAACAACCACCCGGTCAACGCTTCGCGGTGAGAGAGTTTCCAGGTGAAACGCGGACGCCGCTGGCCGACAATGGCTCCTTCCAGTTGTCCTGCTTGTGTATCTTGCGCAGACACACGCATGTTCGGCTCCTTCGGCATAGGGGAGAGCCGGCCCGGGCTGCGTGGGACAAATCCTGTGCATCCCGGCGACCGCTCTCCCCCTGACACGCGGTCTAACTCGGCCTCACGCTTAGAAGTTGGCGTCCACCAAGTCCTGAGCGTCCGCCAGCATGTCCTGAGCGTCCAGCACGCCGTACCAGACGTCTTCCTGCATCAGGCCCACCGTGTCGTTGTACCAGTTCGGATACTCCGGCACGAACGGCGTAATCACGCCATACTCCATCGACTCCACGAAGAACTGCCAGATCGGCTCGGCCATCAGCACCGGGTCGTAGGCGGCTTCCTGGTAGGTGGGGATGGCGTACGTGTCACGCGCCCACGAAACGTTGGCGTCGTAGCCGGACGCGCACTTGATGAACTCCCACGCTTCGTCCGGATGCTCCGCGCCGACCGGGATCGACAGCGCGAAACCGCCGCTGTAGGTCGCCGGACGCACCTTATACGGCACCAGCCCCGCGCTCCATTCCATGTTGACTTCCGACCCGTCGGCCAGCGCCGTCCGTGGGCGGTAGAACGCAAGCTGCGAGTGGTAGCCCGCCACGTCGACCTTCATCACCACGGCGTTCGACATAAAGGCGTCGTTCGGCGGGGCGCCATACTGCGCCAGGAACGACTGGATGTTCTCCCAGCCGCCATACCGCTCGATCCACTGCTGCAGCCACTCAACCGTCTCCAGCACGGCCGGATCGTTGATCACCGGGCGGCCATCCTGAACCCAGTCGTGGCCGTTGGTCTGCGCCCACAGGTCAAGCCCGACATTGCCGTACAGCGGGAAGAACGCCATCCGCGCCAGGCTGCCGTCCTCGTTCCACACGTCGAGCGCGTCGGCATATTCCCACAGCTCGTCCCACGTCTCGGGCGGGCCGTCAAACCCGGCTTCGTTCAGCAGGGTCTGGTTGTAGAACAACACGCGCACGTCCGTCTCAAACGGGATGCCATAGCTCTCGCCGTTGTAAAGCGTCTGCTCCCACACAAACGGCCAGAAGGCGCTGGTGTCGAGCCCGTCGCGGTCAATATACGGCTGCAAGCTCTGCTCGATGCCGTCCGCCGCGATGCGCGGAAGCTGCGGCCGGTCTTCCACGATCACATCCGGCATACCGGTTCCCGCGGCCACGGCGGCGATGTTGGCGGTCCAGATCTCGCCAAACGGCTTGAAGACTTCTTCGACGGTAATGCCGTCCATCTGCGCCTCGCAGATGGCGATCACGCGGCGGATCGCGGTGCGGCGCACCGGCGACCCCCAGAAGTGCCACAAGGTAATCTGAGTCTCACCGTCCTGCGCCAGAGCGGTCTCGGCGCTGCGCAGGGCCGGAACGCTGATGTCAGCCACTGGCAGCGCAAGGGCCGCAACCAGGATCAGGGCGACGATCCAATGCATCTTTTTCATCAGTGTTCCTTCCTTATGACTAACGGTTTCTCACAGGTCAGGAAAACACGGTCTTCTCTTGGCGTGGGTTCCCGAAGCGCCTCCTTTCTGTAGGCTCACCCGCCAGCCAGCGGGCAGGTCACCTGACGCCGCGCTCAGAGCCAGCGGTGGGGCTGGCTGAGCACCTCCCGGTAGACAGTGGCGACGCAGCCGAACAGACACGTGTCCGCGCCGTGGGCGGCAAAGGTGATCTCGCAGTCTTTGCGGACCCAACGCAGAACTTCGGTCGCCAGCACCGATTCGATCACCGGCAGCAGCACCCGATGCCCTGCGCTCAGCGAGCCGCCGATCACCACCAGATCGGGGTTGAGCATGTTAATCAGGTTCGCCAGCCCGACTCCGAGCCAGTGCCCCACGTTGGACAGCGCGGACCGGGCAAGCTCGTCGCCGCAATTGGCGGCTTCTGCCACCATCGCAACCGTAATCTGTAGCGAGTCGGGCGCCATATCGCGCAGGATCGACGGCTCGCCCGCTTCCAGGCGCTCGCTCACGTCGCGCAGCAGCGCCATCTGGCTGGCGAACGTCTCCCAGCAGCCGACGCGGCCGCAGTTGCAGCGCCGCCCGCCATCCGCGACGGTCATGTGCCCGACCTCGCCCGCGAAGCCGCTCGCCCCGCGCAGGATCTGCCCGTGCGTCACGATCCGCCCGCCCAGGCCGCCCTGCGTGCTGAGATAGAGCACGACGTTGCGATTCTGCGCCGCGCCAAACGTGCTTTCGCCCAGTGCCGACACGCTGGCGACGTTGTCCACCAGCACCGGGATGTTGAGACGGTCTTCGAGGATTTTTTTGAGTGGGACGTCCGTCCAGCCGAGGTTCGGCGCAAACAGCAAGGTACCGGTCGCGCTGTCCACCAGCCCTGGCACGCCGAGGCCCAGCCCCATGATCGGACGCCCGAAGCGGCCTGCTTCCTCGTACGCGGCACAGATCACCTGCAGCGCCTGCTCCAATTCGTCTTCGTGGCTTGCGCCAGGGTGAAGGGGCTGCTCGATCCGGGTGAGGATGGTGGGGGTGAAGTCGGTGACGATCGCGGAGATGGCGGCGTATCCGATCTCCGCGCCGATGATAATACCGGCCTGGCTGTTCAGGCGCAGCGGGATCGCGGGCCGCCCGCCAGCAGATGCCTGCACGCCATCCTCACATACCAGCCCGGCGACGATCAGCTCGCGCACCAGGCGTGTGATCGTCGCGCGGTTCAGCCCGGAAAGCTGGGCCAGTTCGGTGCGCGTGAGCAAGCCATGGCGGCGCAACAACTCCAGCAACGCCGCGAGGTTACGTTGCCGTAACGCGGGCTGATCCCCTGCCGAGGGGACGCTAGCGGTCATCGGGCTGTTGAGCATAGTATAAACCCGCCGGAAACTTAGTTGCTTTCTGCAAGCAATTATACCATAATCATTTTATAGACTTTTTGAAAGCCGAGTCAAGACCGTTCAACCGGCTTGCTTTTCGTATTTCTCATGCCTGATAGCGAAGTGGACAGGCGCCCGTAAGAGTGATTTGACTGATGCCAATAACAAAAGCCCAATCTTCTACTAATCCCGCCGAAAAGCCCCACCCCGAAACGCCCCGCGAACGTTTCATCGCCGCGCTAGAGCGCCGTCCATTGACCGGCCGCGTGCCGCACTTCGAGCTGGTCTTCTTCCTGACGATGGAAGCGTTCGGCAAGGTGCACCCGTCCCACCGCAACTATGAGCAATGGCTCCAGATGGAAGAACGCGAGCGCGAGCTTCACCGCGCGGACATGGCGGACCTCTACATCGCTACCGCCGAGCGCTACGAGCACAGCGCCATCTTTTTGCATCCCAACCCCGGCAACGTCGACGAGACGATCCGCCTGATCGACCTGATCCGCGAGAAAACTGGCGACCGCTATTTCCTGATGCGGCATGGTGATGTCACCTTTGGCATCCCGGACGGGCGGCACCTGGCCGAGTTCGTCTATCGCCTGGTGGACGAGCCAGACAAGCTCAAAGCTGAGGCGCAGGCGCGGGTGGACGAAATGCTCCGCAAGGCGGATGTGCTGGCCGCGCACGGCGGGCTGGATGCGTTCGCGCTGTGCACGGACTATTGCTTCAACACCGGCCCGTTTCTCAGCCCGGCCCAGTTTTCGGAGTTCGTCGCGCCGTATCTGGAACAGCTTGTGCGGGGAATGCGCGAGCGCGGCTTCTACGTGATCAAGCACACCGACGGCAACATCATGCCGATCATCGACCAGCTTGTGCAGACCGGCCCGCACGCGCTCCACTCGCTCGATCCGCAGGGAGGCGTGGACATCGCGGAAGTCAAGCGGCGCTATGGGGACCAGGTCTGCCTGATCGGCAACGTCAACTGCGGGTTGATGGACACCGGCACCGACGAGGAAGTGATCGAGTCCGCGCTCTACGCCTTGCGGAGTGGGCTGCCCGGCGGCGGCTATATCTTCTCCACCAGCAACTGCATCTATACCGGGATGCCGCTGCGGCGCTACGAGCTGATCCTCGACATCTGGCGGCAGTACGGCAACTACCCCTAACCGGCCACATC
>Ga0134097_1002885_pt1 | contig 10015 bp, 11 predicted proteins | sample 8_3taG_FD_94450 | JGI IMG/M metagenome (GOLD analysis project Ga0134097, IMG submission 94450) | Switchgrass degrading microbial communities from high solid loading bioreactors in New Hampshire, USA - 8_30_10_142_A2 metaG | ecosystem: Engineered > Bioreactor > Semi-continuous > Anaerobic >... | reverse complement strand
TGCGGGTGGCGGGGTGGGCCTGCTGGCTGCGCTTGCCCGCCTGCACCGGGCGCTCTCCGGCGAGGCGGGAGCGCACCCCGAACTGCGCGACTGCCTGGAAAACATCGAAGCCATCATCCTGCAGCTGCGCCAGCGCGGGTTGAAGAATGCGCCGCCGCTGCTGCCGGCGGTCGAACCGGCGCCGCCCTGGATCGAGGTGCCGCTTCCGCTGCACGGGGCGGACGGGGAGCCAGCGGGGGAGGCCTGGCTGCGCATAGCCAATGCAACGAGTGGGGAGCGGATCGACCCGCAGAACACGCGCCTGGTGCTGCAGGTAGTCTTCCCCGGCGGCGATCAGGTGCAGGCCGACCTGTCGCTTGCCGCAGGCCGGGCCGGCATGCGCTTGAGTGCCTCTACACCCGAGCTGCGCACCAGGGCAGAAGAGTTCTTCCCCGACCTGCAGGCCGCGCTGCAGGATCAGGGCATCCATCTCGACCAGGCCACCTTTGACCTGCTTCCAGCCGGTGCGCCGAACCGGGCGCCAGATGCCTGGCAGGTGGGTGTCAACCGGGAGGTGTAGCATGTTCGCCCGCCGGCTGCATCTGAAGAGGATCTTCAGCGGGGAGGGCCCCGCAAAAGGTGAACCGCAGGAGCTGCCGCGCGCCGTGGCCCTTGGCTACGACCCGCAGCACGATCTGGCGCCTGTGGTGCTGGCCTCCGGGCAGGGTCATATCGCCGAGCAGATCATCGCGCTGGGCAGGGAGAAGGGGGTCCCCATGCTGGAGGATGAGTTTCTGGTGGCTGCCCTGGCACAGGTGGATGTGGGCGAGGCCATCCCGCCCGAGCTGTATGCCGTGGTGGCGCGGGTGCTGGCGTATATTTATCGCTTGAGGGGGAAAGGCAGCGGAGAGAAGAGTTAGGGCTCCTGGCTGATCTGCCGGAAGGGGGACGCGGATGACACGGAGGGCGCGGATTATTTAACCATATGAAAGCCCCGGCCAAAGGCTGCAGTGTTATTCACGGGAGCATTCTCCGGCTGGCCAACATTCAATGCTTGCTCGCTCTTACCCGATCCACCGGTAAGGGCACAGCGATGTGAGCCTCATGACCGACCCTTTCACGGAACTCTCCAGGGCCCGAAAACCCTGTCCCAAATGCAGCCGTGCCCGCTGGCTACAGCCCATTCGATCCCCGGCGCGGGCACAGCTGATTTCTGATATTAAAATCTTCGGGAACGGTGAATCTTTTTGACCGGGCCACTTTCCCTCTCCACTGCCGTGCGTTTACGGCTGCAGATGAGGCGTGGGCGCGGAGCGCCCGGGTTGACACTCCCACGCGGAGCGGAATGGTACCCGGCTCAGGAGCGTGATAATAAAAGGACCAGGTAAGCACACCTGCCAGCCGGCAGGCTGTCTACCAGGGGAAGAAACCTTAAATCCGCGTCCACCCGGGCAATCAGCGCAGTCCGCGTCCATGAATCCACCCTCACCCAAACCCTCGCCCTGGAAGGGCGAGGGCTTTTTTCACGTTCATGTGTGGAATTGAGATCCTGAAATAAACAGAACTTCTTCTAGCTTCAGTAAATAACGCCTTCTCCCCCAGCGGGGGAGAAGGTTGGGATGAGGGGGATTTACAGGCGTGCGGAGCGCTCTGGGCCAGGAAAGCCTTAATACCCAACAGGTGGAGCTTTTTTACCCCCATCCTTTCCCTCTTACGAGGGTAGTGTGTAATCTCATAATGTTTGCCCGGCATCCAGAGCGGCAGCCGAAGATCGACTTCCCGGCATCCAGGCGCCCTTCGGCCAGGCGGTCGTCCTTTGACCGCCGCTCCGGATGCCTGGGTGCGGCATTTATTACCAGCAGGTGCGCGGAGCGGCATGCTGAGCATGCTTAAAGCCGTCAGGCCCCGCAGTCGAAGCGGCCTGCGGTGTGAGACTCTGGCCCTCCCCCGTTTCGCATGCCCGCCTTCGGCGGGCCGCTCCCAGGGGAGGATAAAAATCCTCGCTCTCAGCGTCCCCCCGCGTCTCTACTCCCGAAGCTGAACCGGCATGAACACCCTGTGCACCGGGCCGAACTGGTAATACACCGGCACGGTGGCCTCGAACAGCAGCAGCGTCTGGTCGGCGTTCGTCATCTGGATGCGGATATGGTCCACGATCACCGGGCTGCTGTTGATGGTAAAGTTGCTGCTCCCTGTTCCCGAACCTACTGGATACAGCGCCGAGCCGCTGGCCGAATAATTCGGGCTGAGCTCACCATAAGACAGCGGCCGGATGAAGATGCGCGCCTGGCTGGTGCCGCTCAGGGAGTATGAAAAGTCCTGGTGCACCTGTGATCCATGGTCCAGGATATTGGGCGTGAGGGGGTTAAACTGCGTAAACGTGACCACGTACTGCGGGTCGGTGAACAGGAAGTACACCGGGATGAAGGTCTCGTTGAGCAGAACCGACTGGTCGGCGTTCGTCATCTGGATGCGGATCTGGTCCACCAGCACCGGGCCGGAATTGATCGTGAAGGTGCCGCTCGCTGTCCCCGTACCGGCCGGATAGAGCGGCGAGCCGCTTGCGCTGTACCCGGGGGAGAGAGCGCCGTCTGTAAACGGGCGGGCGAAGATGCGCACCCCGCCGGGTTCGGTGGTGCTGTAGTCCACGTTCACGGTCAGGTTTGTCCCGTAGCCGATGATATTCGGGTGGCCGGGATCCAGCTCAATACTGGTGATGGTGTGGTCGACTCCACGAACTCGAAATGCACGGGGATGTATGCTTCGAAGAGCAGCTCCGACTGGTCTGCGTTGAACATGCGCAGCTCGATGCGGTCGACTACCGCGGGGGAATGAACGGTGAAGAATCCTGATGCCGTGCCTGTGCCGGTGGGGTAGACGCCTGAACCATGGGCTGAATAATCCGGCGTGTGGATACTGCCGGTGTACGGCCGGGCGAAGATGCGCACGCCGCCCGGTTCTGTGGTCTGGTAGTCGAACGTCAGGTTGACGTTTTCTCCGACCGCGAGTACGTTGGGGGTCAGCGGTGTGAGGACGATATTCGTGATCAGGTGGTCTGAGGCGGTCGGGGCGGCCAGTGCTTTCTGCGCAGAAATTCCGGCAGGCAGCAATAACGCCAGGATCAGGCTCAAGAGCATGAGTCCGGGCGTCAGGGAAAGAATTCGAGCACGCATATGTCCTCCTTTTACCGGCTCGTATTTGGTTGTGAGGAATCGCTGTTTTTATTCATGCTAAAAAGGTCTATTATGTCAATAATCTATATCTACTATAGACCTCATGATTTTGAAACGAAATTATTGTTTACCGCCCGCTTAGAAAACGGACAAATCAGACTGTAACAAGATCATATTCTCTTCGTTGTAATATTATGAAATGCGTCCTGCCGGAAGCTCTCGCAGGTCGACCCGAAGCCGTTATGTGACTCAATTTTCAATTGGAGCAGGGACCTCCAGCCCGCACCATGCCCGGGACCACTCCTTCTGCTGTTTCGATACTGCCCCACAGACCAGCGCACTGGATGAATGTGCGCTGCTGTGGGGCTTTATGGTTTGATCGGTCCAAACAAATGAGACCGTCAGAAAGGCCCAGCCGTAGAGCATCATGCTGCGCATAGACAAAAGTTTTGCTTAACGTCTGGCTGCTGTCAGCTGGCCCTGGAATCCCGGGGATCATGATCTGCCAGATCGGGGGGGGAATCGAACCTCACGAAATCAACCACACAGCCTGATCCGCATCCACTACAACTGAAGACCGGTATAAGGGAGGCATCATGTACCTGTCTGACATCATTATCCTCAATTACCGGAGCTGCCGCAACCTGCACCTCCGCTTTCAGCCCGACCAGCCCAACGTGCTCATCGGCATCAACGACAGCGGTAAGTCGACGATCCTGCGGGCGGTGGGCCTGCTGCTCGAAACCAAACCGAAGTTCAATTTCCTCACCGAAGACAAACAGAAGAACGATGTCTCCAACACCTGCGCTCTGGCAGACGAACAGCACATGCTGTTCGATCAACTGGGCCTGCCCCGGCTGGACTGCCCGGAAGGCGAGTGTGTGATCACCGGTGGGTTCGTCCTGGAGCCGCGCGACTTCAAGCGCCTGGAGGAGCAGGAGTTCTCCAACCACCTGCTGTGGACGGTCGAACAGATGCAGGCACGGCAGAAGGACGGTCAGCCTGTGAAGCTCTGGCTGGCGCGCCGCTTCGACCGGGCCTCCCAGAAGGCGGTTCATCTGCTGCTGACGCCCGAGGCAGTGGATGATGGACAGCCGGGTAAGCTCTATTATCTGCCGCAGACGAGATTAGTTAAACTGCGCGATGTATATGGAATCTCGAACAAGGAAATCCGGAATGAGAACCAATCAGGTCCTTTCTCTAACCTGGAGGTGCTGCGTGCCATTTACAAGAGAAGGCAGTTATACGACCAGTGGATCGAGTATCAGGGCGATTCTGGCTTCTGGCCGATGTATCAGTATTTGGATTGGAACCTTTCTCTTGATCAATTTAAGGAAGTTGCGACAGATATTCTCAACAGCACGCTGGCAGCGTCTCACGACCAGGCGCTTGGAATGGTCCGCGAGCAGGCAAAGGAATACGAGCGCCTGGTGAACGAACAATTGAAAACACTGGTTCCTCATTTGAGAGAGGTGGCTGATACCGTTGAGAATGTGAAAGCCGTAATTTCTATGCCGGTCAAATTCCAGGTGACCGATATCCTTCTGAACAAGTTCAACAGCGATGGCGATATCCACCTGGAAGCGCAGGGGGAGGGTATTAAGCGCCAGCTCTGGTTTGCCCTGCTGCAGTGGAAGCTGCGCCAACAACCGAAAGGCACCGCAGCCGGCAAGGATATGATCTGGTGTTTTGATGAGCCTGAAACACACCTGTATCCTGGAGCCCAGCGGCGGTTTTTTGACCTGATTAAGGCAATATCACGTTCCAATGTGCAGACCATTCTGAGCACGCATTCGACGATCTTTATTGACCGTGTCCAGCTCAGCTCTTTGTACCGGGTCGAACTGCAAGAAGGGTATTCATGTGTCTCGAACTCTAATAATGTTGATGATGTCTTTCACTCCCTCAATCTGCGCAACAGCGATTTCCTGTTTTACGATACCTTCCTGGTGGTCGAGGGAGATACGGAGAAGGTGCTCATCCCGCATCTGTATCAACTGGTCACTGGAAGGACGCTGGCCGAGGATGCTGTGCAGTTGATTTCCCTGGGGGGCAAGAATAAGTGGCATGCTAACCGAAAGGTGCTGGAGGATGTTTTCAACGGTTTTCGAAAAGATGTCGTAACTTCTGTCACCTATATCTTCGATCGCGATGCTGTTTTTGATCTAACCGAGAAAGATTTTGAGGCAAGAAATATAATTTTGGTTGGTAAACAGGATATCGAAGACAGTCTGCCGGCACAGGTCTGGCTGGAATATGTACAGTATTATTACGATGGAAAACTCGATCTTCAGGTTTCAGAGATTGAAAACCTTCAAGATTCCATACCGGCAGCAGACCCTAAGAAGCACAATATGAATGGTAATCATAAATTTTATAAAAGGCTAAAGGGGATGGTTCGAAAGAAGGCCGAGCGGCAGGGGCTGGAATGCGATCTGCTGCCCGAAAAAGGGACTGAAGAGGCAGAGGTGTTATGCAGGGTGATAACAGATAAATTCCAGGTGCCTCAGGAAATCCACCAGGCCTTCTACGCCCTGGTTTCCAGGGAGAGGATATCCGCTGCGGCAGGGCAGGAGATGAGGTTTTAGCACCGGAATCGTTATTTACCCTCACCCTTTCCCTCCCCCGTTTCACAGGCCCGCCTCCGGCGGGCTGCTTACAGGGGAGGGAATCATCCGCGTCCATCTGTGTTTTCCGCCTCCATCAGCGTCCCCAAAAAAATCAGCGGATGGGCGTTACGAGCCCATCCGCCGGCGGATTAAAAAAACTGCACTGGCGGTGCCTCAGTCCTGTTCTTCTTCTCCGGAACCGGGTGTCTCTTCGTCCTCCTCGGAGGCCAGGGCTTCGCTCAGATACTGGCGCAGCTGCTCGATGCCCTGAGATTCGGGTTTCTCCACCAGATCCTGAGCGATCTCGTTCTGCTCGCGGATCGCCTGCCAGAGCTCCTGTCGCAGCACACGCACATGCCGGGGTGCGCTGATGCCGATCTTGACCTTCTCTCCTTCGATGGCCAGGATGGTGATGACGATCTCGTCATCGATGACAATGCTCTCTTCAGGCTTGCGAGACAGAATCAGCATGCGGTTCAGCCAAGGTACTGGAATAGATTGGCAGTGGCCATCGTGCGGGAGCTGACCTCCAGAATCGCCTGGTAGACGATCTCCTGCTGGCGCATCTGCGTGATCACTTCGGCCAGGTTGATGTTCTCGTTATTCGCCAGCGACTTCTGCAGGGCGAGCTGTGTGTCCTCGATGTAACCGATCGTGTTATTGACGTGGCTCAGGCGGGCGCCGTTGATACCGCGCAGCTCGCTCAACTGGGTGAGAGACTCTTCCAGCGCATCGGCGGCGGCCGCAATGGCGGCTGTGTCGTCGCTGCGCAGCGCATCAGCAGCCTGCTGAAGGTTAGTGAAAAAATTCAGGAAGATATCCTTAGTATACACCTTATTTCCCGCAGCGTCATAGAGCCCATCCACATTGACGTCGATGAGCTGGTTCGGGGCGATGCTGCGCTGGATGGTGCGGTCGTCTCCCTGATACAGGACGGTCAACCCTGTGGGGTCATCGGGATCGATGACGAAGGGCTGTGTCTTGATCTTGAAACCGGCGAAGATGTAGCTGTCCTGGTGGCGTGAGTTGGCCGTGGTGATGGCGTCCTGGCGGGCGGACTCCAGCTCGGCGGCCACGGTGCTGCGCTCGTCTTCGCCCAGTGTGTCGGTGGCTGCGCCGCGCACCTTCACCAGGTAGCGCGAGGCGATCGATTCGAGCTTCTCCAGGGCCACCTCCGAGGCGGTCATCCACTCGTCGGTCAGCCTTGCAGTCTCCAGGTAGGAGGCGCTGGAATTCAGGGTGGAGCGCAGGCTGAGCGACGCCGCGGCTGCGGAGGGGTTGTCGGAAAAATTGACGAACTTCCGCTCGGCGGCGCCCAGGCTCTGCAGCTTCGCCAGGCGTTCCATGGTCTGGTTTGTATACTGGACCATCCGGTCAACCATCATTCGCTGAGTGACTCGCACGGCTGCCTCCTTAACTCAAACCTATAATCCCACCCGCCCCATGCGGTTGATAATCTGGTCGGCCATTTCGTCGAGGGCTGTCAGCAGGCGGGCGGCGGCCTGGTAGGTGCGCTGGTACTTCACCAGGTTGGCCGCTTCTTCGTCCAGGTTCACCCCGACGATCGATTCACGCTGCAGGCTGAGCGAGTCGAGCACCAGCTGGTGGTCTTTGGCGCTGGCTTTCGAAGCCTCGATGTGCATGGCCAGCGCCAGAGCCTGCGCGGTGATCATGCCGTTCACGCTGTACGTCCCGTGAGCAGTGGCGTACGTACTGTCCTTAAGCTGGGCGATCTTGAGCGCGATGCTGCCGTCTCCCGGGGAGTCGACTTCACTGCCCGCCGCGATGCGGTCGGGGTCGTCCATGACGCTGTTCACGCGGATGGACAGGGCATCGGTGCCGAGGAAAAACAGCTCTCCCGGGTTGTTGTAGCTGTCGACGCCCGAGGTATGCAGCGCGTTAACCGAGGTAATCAGATAGCTCGCCGCTTCGTTCAGGCGCTGGAGCTGGTCGACCAGAATGGTATCGCGCACATAGAGCTGCCCGGCGATCTCGCCTGCCTGCGAAAGCTGCAGCTTACTGCCGTCGTCCCAGTAGATGCTGGCCAGGTTGTCGTTGGCCGGATCGGCGCGCACCTCGAGCTGGTTATATTTGGTGCCGAACACCAGGACGTGATTGCCGATGGAGACCATCACATCACCGGTCTCCTGTTCCACAGCCGACGCGCCGGCCAATCGCGCGAGCGTCTCGATCAGCCGGTCGCGCTCGTCGAGCAGGTCGTTGGGCTGGTCGCCGGAGGCGCGCACATGGGCGATCTGGCGGTTGAGCGTGGCGATCTGCTGTGCGGCCTGATTGATCTGCTCGACCTGGCCCGACAGGGCCGTGTCGAAGGAGTGCCGCATGGCTGTGAGCTGGCTGGCGCGGTGGCTGAACCCCATAGCCAGGGCCTTTGCGTTGGCCACCAGCTCCATGCGGATCGAGCGGTTAGACGGGTCGTTCGACAGTGCCGTCCAGTGCGCCCAGAACTGGTCCAGATATGCGCCCAGGCCGGCTTCGCTTGTCTCGGAAAGGATGCCTTCCGCCTGGAGCAGCGGCTCCTGCTGGCTGGCCCAGTAGCGGTTGGCGGCCAGCTCTTTGCGGTAGGGGGTCTCGTACAGGGTGAGCTCGTAGCGGCGCACGAGCTGGACGTGCACACCGGAGCCGATCTGCCCGCCGACCGGGCTGCGCCCGTACAGCCCCGGCATGGGGTAAGCGCGGTTGGAGCTCATCACCGCTTCCTGGCGGTGATAGCCGGGGGTATTGGCGTTCGCCACGTTGTGCTCCACCACCTGGATGGCGCGCTGGTTGGCCAGCAGGGTCTGCAGAGCGATGGAAATGCCGTTGAAGATCGTGGGCATCGCGTTTCCTACTTTCGCTGGTCAATTTCAAGGGAGGGCGCGTAGCCGCCGGCGTCGCGTGCCCCGGTGGGACCGTACTGGTCTGCAGGCTGGTACAGGCTGAGCAGGAATTCCTGCACGCGTGCGCTGCGCTCCAGGGCTGCGGCCGCCAGCACGCCGCTGCCGTGGCTGAGCTCGCGCGCCTGGCTCATCACAGCCAGGATGCCCTCGCGCAGGCGCTGGATGCGCTCAGCCGCTTCGGGCTCGCGTTCGCCGATCCACACGGCCAGGGAGGCCTCGTCTTTCAGCCCCAGCGAGAGTTCGGCCTGCTGCACGGCAGCCCGCCGGCTTTCTTCCAGGCGGTTGATCTCGTCCAGCAGCCCTTCTTTCTTTTCCACCAGCCGTTCCAGCTCGTCCACCTGGTTGGCCATCAGCGCCTGGCGCTCCTGGCGCGTGATCTCATACAGCGCCTGGCAGGCCTGAAATTCTTCTACCAGCAGATTTTCGAGTTTCTTCACCAGATCGTTCATCGTTATGATTCCACCTCTTTACCCGGGCGCACGTGCGCCAGCAGGCGCCTGGCCAGTTCATCGTAGGGAATCTCATAGGTGCCGGCCTCGACCTGCTCTTTCAACTGGCGCACCTGTTCTGCGCGCGCCGCCGGCGTGCTGTCCGCCTCGTTCAGGGCTTTCGCCAGCAGGCGGGCGCTCTCGGAAAGTTCCGCCTGGTCTTTGCGCTCCAGGCCCGACGCGCTCGACTTTTCGGCAGACGGGCGGCTGCGGCCGGTGGGGCGTGCTTCCTCCAGGTCCATCTGGTAGATCTGCTTGATTCCCTGATTATTGACTTTCATTCCGGCACCTCGGATCGTTCGTTCTGGCTGGTGTCTGTTTCGGACTATACCGCTAATCTGTTATCGGCAGACCGAGAGAAAACTTTACCCCCGGCGCAAATGAATTGCCTGAGAAAGCATCTCATCGGTCTGCTGGAAGACGCGCAGGGACATCTCAAATGAGCGCTGCAGGGAAGACAGGTTGACCATCTCTTCGGCCAGATTGACGTTGGACTGCTCGATTGCCTTGCCCAGGATGACGCCGCGCTCTTCCTCACCGGGGGCGCCGGTCTGCGCTTCGCCGGAGATCTCGGTCTCGAGCCACAGGTTCTGCCCGTAGCGCAGCAGGCCGCTGGGGTTGGCGAAATGCGCCAGCTCGATGCGCCCGGCTTCGCTCCAGGCGCCGGCCCGCAGGACCATCACCGCCCCGTCGGGGTTGACGTGCACGTCTTCAGCGCCTTCGGGGATCTCGCCCTCCCAATCCAGGGGGAAGCCGTCGGCATTGACGATCCTGCGCTGGGCGTCCAGGTAGAACTGGCCGTCGCGCGTGTAGGCCGTGCGCCCGTCGGGCAGAGTCAGGGCGAAGAAGCCCTTGCCGCGGATCGCCAG
>Ga0134097_1002883_pt1 | contig 10024 bp, 9 predicted proteins | sample 8_3taG_FD_94450 | JGI IMG/M metagenome (GOLD analysis project Ga0134097, IMG submission 94450) | Switchgrass degrading microbial communities from high solid loading bioreactors in New Hampshire, USA - 8_30_10_142_A2 metaG | ecosystem: Engineered > Bioreactor > Semi-continuous > Anaerobic >... | reverse complement strand
TTATATCTATATTTAGCATATTTATTGATAAAAATGCTGAATATAGATATAAATTTTTATATTACCTGAGCATAAACACCAGTAAAACAATGACACCAAGTGCTATCCTGTACCATCCGAATGCTTTAAAATCATGTTTCTTAATATAGCCTATAAGGAACTTTATCGCAAGAATAGACACAACAAATGCAGTAATCATACCTGTCAGCAAAATTATTATTTCCGCCCCTGTAAACTCCAGGCCAAACTTCACCAGCTTTAATAGGCTTGCTCCCAACATTACAGGTATGGCCAGAAAGAAAGTAAACTCTGCTGCAACAGTTCGGGAAGTGCCCAGCAGAATCGCTCCAAGAATCGTTGCACCAGAACGGGATGTTCCGGGGATTAACGATAATAATTGAAATATACCTATCAATAATGCCGTATTATAAGTGACTTCTGACAGGCTGTTCATTTTTACACGCAGTTTTTTGTTCCTGTTCTCGATAATGATAAACAATACCCCATATAAAATTAATGTAAAGGCGACTGTCCATGCATTATAAAACATTTCATCTATTTTATCATCAAACAAAATACCTATTATTCCTGCCGGAACGCAGGCAACTATTATTTTAAACCATAGCGACATTATATTTTTATTAACTTCTATCTTTGGTTTAAATGAGAAAGGAATAAGTTTTCTCCAATAAAGAGCAACAACTGCTAAAATTGCACCGAGCTGTATAACCACTAAAAACATTTCTTTAAATTCGTCCGACATATTCAGTTTTATCCACTCATCCACAAGTATCATATGCCCGGTGCTGCTGATTGGCAGCCATTCTGTAATGCCCTCAACGATGCCAAGAAAAATTGATTTCAATATTTCAATCCATTCCACTTTTTGTATGCCCCTTTATAAAATTTTTTATTAAATTAATATGATATTAATAAACATTTCATCCTTAATAAATATAATTATTCCATATCAGGCAATATCCCGAGATGGAGCAATGACAGCTGAACATCCTCAACTGAAATATGCTTCGTATCATCTAACTTCAAAGAATTCCGTTTATCTTCAGGTAAGAGGTTTATAATTCGGTTTTTTAATGCTTCATCACTAACTGCCAGCAATGGTTCAAGAGCTTGCGGTTCTATAATTTCAAGTCTTTCCGCAAGAACAGAATCTTCTATATCATAAAGTTTTCTTATATCATTCATGACTTTTTCCGCTTCAATGTTTCTATTGTATGTATTAATTGCGTTTTTCCCGGCTATTGCGCGAATAACCTGTTTATCAGGTATGGAATAATTTGCTACCGAATCATATTCAGATACAAAATCTTCACCTAAATATGCGGTCAGGAACTCGCGTATAACAGCAGCTGAATCTCCTCTTTGTATACACTTAACGCCGTCACAAATAATTATCCGTTTAAGAAGTTCAGCACCTTCATAGTTTCCTGCTACTATATAATTATTCAAAATGTCGGTCACTGTCTGGGAATCAATTCCGGACCTGACAAGCATCAATCCTTTTTTCAGCAAAAACGGTATCTGTTGCGGATAATTGTTCAAATATTGTTCATCTATTATAATTCCTTTAGCTGTATCATCTGATATTTGTACTATCATTTCTATAAGAGCAAGCAATCCATGTTTTTCGTCTGCTGTGCAGTTGATACGCTTTGCAACTTCAAAGTTTATCATATATTAATCCTCCTATAAAGATATAACAACTATATATAATTAATTATGTATTCACTTTAAATTCAATAAAAAAATAAAAACTTAATTCACGTTTTCTTTATAAATTCATATTTACATACAGGACATGTTATCTGAATCTTCCCTTTGTTTTTGGGAAGGCGTAAATTATTTCTGCATTTAGGGCATTTCAGAAATACATATTCTTTCCTTTGCTTAACTCTCGTAAAAAGGTAACCTGTTTTCTGATTAAGCTGCCAAATTGCCTTTTCCAGCTTAGATCCTGCATTTCTGAAAAATCTTCCGGTTTTCGACATTAAGTCATTGAATTTTCTTAACTCTTCACGACGCCGACTTATATTCGTGGAAAACGCCCTGAAAATAACAAGCACTAATATTGCAGCTCCGGCAACCCAAAAATACCTATGCTTGAACAATAAACCCGAAACAATTATAAGCACGATTGAAAGCATATCGATGCCATATCTGCCACGAAAAAAATCACGAAGCATCTCCTATCTCTCCTTTATCACCGGTTCTTCCTCACCAATGCTTCATAATATATAGCCTCTGCCATCTGTATTGTAAATAAAGCAGATATTATTTGCCTGATTTACACTTATTTTATCTCAACCAGATCCTTGTTATAATTCCAAATAGCATATGCCGATGAATAAGTTTTATTGGTAAACATCATCAACTGTTCATTTTTATCATTCTTAAATATGTAAACCATACTGTTTTCTCCGGATGAGTATTTTTCCTCAAATTTCCACCCCTGTTTTGCCAGGTATTTCTTCATATGTTTTCCGTCAGCACGGCTGAGAAAATTGCTATCATCCAGTCGGACCACATTTTTAGGAGTAAATTTTTCAATCATAACCGCTTTGACTATATCTACACCTTTTTCTTCATTTTTAATAGTAATTATAGATCTTACAAGGGATACCACAATAAAAATACCTATCAACAATATAATTAATCTGACTGCAAGTCTCCGGACATTTCTTACTATTCTCTTATTTATATTCAGTTTAACAGGCATACAGATATATCCCCCTTCAGCTTAACTACATTAAAATTGCTTCTTTTCACTATTTTATATATGTCAAAATCATTGTATCATAAGCATATTTTGCTATCAATAAATTGTATTTTACAGTTTTATTACTTGTACTGTTGCAATTTATTGAACAGAGCATTAACAAACTTTAAATAATTGAGGAAAGTGTCTGTAATTAAATACTCTTTTCCTTATTAACCTGAAATAAAAATAAGCTGCCATTATATAAAAAAAGCAGCTTCAGTAAATAATAGCTATATATTCTACTTGGAAATATAGAGATTTTAAATTACTTATTACTTTTATTACTTGATTTGAAGCAAATTGTCAATCTTTTCCCGATCAAATCCGACTACTATATTCCCGTCGATATCTATAACAGGCACTCCACGCTGTCCGGATTTGCTTATCATTTCAGCCGCGGCATTTCTGTCTTCTGCCACATTTATTTCTTTATATTTAACTCCTTTGTTTTGCAAATATTCTTTGGCTCTTTTGCACCACGGACAGGTCGGAGTAGTATAAACTATTACTTCCATTTATTTTTTCACCTTCTATTTTTTATATTATTATTTATATATTATATTTAACCAATTATATTGCACTTTAAAACAGTATTATATAAAATTATATGAAAAAATTAATTTTATAATTACAAGCTTAATACAGTATATCTTTATTGCATGTCCAACATTTTGAATGAATGGTAAGTGTGAATATGTAAAATAAGTTTTTGTGCATTATCTTTAAAAATTACTTTTATAACCGGTATGGAGGATAAAATAATGTTAAAGCTGATATCTTGGAATGTAAACGGTATTAGAGCATGTGTGGGCAAAGGATTTCTGGATTATTTCAGAGATGTTGATGCGGATATTTTCTGCATACAGGAAAGCAAGGTGCAGGAAGGCCAGATTGATCTGGAACTCAAAGGCTATTTTCAGTACTGGAATTATGCTGAAAAAAAGGGCTATTCGGGAACAGCCGTGTTTAGCAAAATCGAACCTTCTTCAGTTGCGTACGGTATCGGTATAAAAGAACACGATACCGAAGGGCGGGTTATTACGCTTGAATTTGATGATTTTTATCTCGTAAACGTATATACGCCAAATGTAAAAAGAAACCTTGAACGCCTGGAATACAGAATGAAATGGGAAGATGATTTCAGAAGTTACTTAAGTTCTCTAGATTCAAAAAAACCGGTTATTGTATGCGGAGATATGAATGTAGCCCATAAGGAAATTGACCTGAAAAACCCTGACTCTAACAGAGGAAATGCAGGTTTTACAGACGAAGAACGCAGCAAATTTTCAGAACTTCTTAAAGCAGGTTTTATAGATACATATCGCTATTTCTATCCTGAAAAAACAGATGCTTACACATGGTGGTCATATATGTTCAATGCACGTGCAAAAAACATAGGATGGCGCATTGACTATTTTTGTGTATCAGATCGTCTAAAAGACAAGCTTTGCAGTGCAGATATACACTCCCATATTTATGGCTCGGACCATTGTCCAATAGAACTTGTAATAGATTAACCATCCACAAATACCTTTAATGCTTTATGTACACATTGTATATTTATAGGAAGGCCCTTCCATCTTTCCCCGTCGACACTCAACTCAATATCAGGGTCTCCTATTATCTCACAATTGCGGGCTTTTATTATCTTAACATTTTTATTATTAACCAGGTTGCTCTTAAGGGTATTAATAAGCATACCAACAATATCCACGTTCGGACAATTTTTAATTAACATAATATCTATATATCCATCGGACATATCTGCAGTGTTGTTGAGATTATAAAACCCGGCCGCATGTTTGCCGTTCAATATCAAAAAGAGCAGAAACTTATTTTCTATAACTTCACCGTCGGCCATTACTTTCAGTTTCATGGGTTTAATATTTTTTAATTCAGTAATCGCTTTAAGATAGTATGCCAATGGTCCAAGGTTCTTCTTAAGCTCGTTGTTTGTATTGTAAGATACATCCACAAAGACTCCCGCAGCACAGGTGTCCAGAAAATATTTTTCGCCGTTTATTAATCCTACATCAATATCTGCCGTATTGCCTCTAAGTATTATATCAATACATTTTTTAAAATCATTTGGTATGTTAATGCTTCTTGCAAAATCATTGCAGGTACCCGTCGGTATTACACCCAATGGAATATCAATATTATTTTTAAGTATTAGATTCGCAATTGAATTGATAGTGCCATCTCCACCCGAAGCAACAATAAAATCATATTGTTCTTCTTTTATTACCGAAAGAAGGCGGCCTTCTACATCATTTATTATTCTGTAAGGCTGTAATAATATACCTTTTTTCATAAACATGTCAATGGCATAATCAAGTTTTCCGCTTATGCTTCTTTGACCCGAAATCGGATTGTAAACAAATAATGCTTTTTGCATACTATACTCCCTTACATATAATAATAAAATAATTTATATACCACTAAACAATACCTGTAGTTTAATGAAACTAAGTATTGTTTAATAGTCTTATATATATATATGAATATAAAAACAGCAATCTCTTGCTTTACAAAAATTGGCCAGCTAAGAAACCTGTGCAAAATATATTTTTTCGCACATAAATTACTAAATTTATATAATTATTTATACTTCATACCTTAAATCACAAATAAGTACATGTCAATAATATAAATCCCTGCTGATATTGTATATTCTCTAACATTTGTTGAAAATCCTTCTAAATATATATTATAATTAGAAATTTTAATTATGTAAATTTTCATATTTTAATAAACTTTAACAATATTATATCACAAATAAACACCATAAGCATTTCAGTATTTCAATACTAGTTCAATTAATAAGACTTATACATGTATTAATATACTGTATAAGTCTTATTAACAGCCACTTTCATGTGAACTTATCGTTTTTTCGCATGTCCTTTTGTATTTATTCCTCCAATGCCTTCACTGCCTGACTTTGTAATGCTTGCTATCTCTCGGGGAGTAACCGTTACACTTTCATCGGTAACCGCTATCTTTTCACCGACAAGAGCCGGATCAATAGCATTTATCAAAACTCTGCCCGGGGAGCTGGCAAAGTTTGCTCCGGCTTTCATTATTTCTTCAAAATAGGACTGACATGCTCCTGCAAATACACATAACTTGTTCATATCTGATTGATATTTTCGAGCTTCCTGTACTGACTTAATATAGTATTTGGAATTCCTATAGCTGTCAATAGAATATTTATCGCTGTTTTTATAGATACCGTCATGTCCGGTAACTATTAGTATATCAGGATTATATTGCTGCAGCACCTTTCTTACAATATACGGCTGTTCACTTTCGGGTGCAAGCTTGCCTATTGCTGTCAGTCCCATATTTCTATAGTGTTTTAAACAAATATCCAGATAATTTTTACTGGAATCTATGTGAAGTATCCTTCCTGTCCTGATTCTTAATTTATCTAAGAAAAGGCCCCTCACCGGCATATTTCTGCTCGCATACCTGCTGCTTACCGCTACATGCTTCTTCAGATGATTGTAAACCATCCTGGCATCGTATTTGACAAGGTCTTCACCGTCAGAATCCGCCATTATCCTATGCACATATCCTCTTAAAATATATCTCTTATTTCCCTTATCATCAGCTGTTATTCCTACAATAGTGAAATACACATCGTTATTATAGCTTTTTCTGGCGACTATATCTCCCACCTTAAAATCATTCATATTTCTCACCCCATATCAGCATAAGAATAGGTATACATAATTTTTTGATTTCATTACATAATATGCTGTATAGGGTGAATAGGTGTTTATAATATTAAAGAGGGGCTTTTTATTATACAGCTGACATAAATCACTTATTTTGTTAGGTCAGACAGAATTGTTCTGATTGTAATATAAATAGGTTGAAACATTTGCTATCTAATTTTAACTATTATCATAATTTTCAAAAAACAATAGTAGTACATAGCTATAAAGGACAGCAGAGAAAATTTTTCATGATTTATATTTTAGATTTTTAACTAGAATTCTAAGTGATATTTTAAGCTTTGTTTTTGCAAAAGAATTTTGTTTTGCTGTATTAGTCGGAATTGAATGGATTGTATTATGGTAAGGTTATGTTAGCCTTTGAGGACATGTAGGGTCTATCTTTACAAAAATAAAGGGAAGGACTTATGTTAGTTTCCTTCCCTCTAGCTTCCATACTACTTGACATTTTTTAAATAATTAACAACATCCATATGTTTACCAGCCTTTGCTAAGTCAAGTGCTGTATGTCCTTCTTTATCTTTTATATTTACATCAGCTTTATATTTTATTAATACTTTAACATTATCCAGTCAACCCCAGTATGCAGCCCGCATTAAAGCTGTCTGTCCTTCGCAGTCTTGATAATTTATTTTTGCACCTTATTGTATGAGGTATTCTACTATATGCCTGCTCCCTGACTTGCAGCCGCCAATAAAGCTTTACTTTCATTTTGGTAATTTATATCGGCTCCGTTTTCTACCAGCAATTTAACAATATCAAATTGACCACTATAAGAAGCAGCCATTAAAGCTGTTTCATTTTGTTAGCTAGTGCCTAGATTTCAAATGTATCTGAGTATAAATACAAATAAAAAAAAGAACTGTAAGCTTTACCTTACCAATTCTTCACATTAAAATAATATCACGTTTTTAGAATTTTTTCTCATCTTTTCTTATGTTTTTAAATATGTTTTTAAATAACATAAATTGTTAGAACTAAATCCAATTTTGAGATAGAAAACCTTCCCTATGCCGGGTTTTCTTAACCTGCAGCCTGTGCTTGTCCCTCAGTATTTTTTCCTTGTCCTTCTTCTTGCTTTTTAGCTTCAAACTTATCCTTATACTTCATAACTATCTCATATGCCTTATCAAAATCTTCGTAAAACATCACTATAAGGTCACCTGGCATGGCATTTTCAATAGCTGTACTTAAAGCAAGAGATTCTGAATAAATTATATCTACATTATCCTTATGCATTCCGTTTTCAATCACTGAATTGTATAGTATATTTGCTACTTCTCCGGGCTGTCTTCCCCTTAAATCATTGTCTTCCTTGATATATATATAAGAAAACATGCCTGCACTTATGCGTCCGACTTCATATATATTTCTATCCAGTCTGTCTCCTGGTATACCAATAATTCCAATTTTCCTTTTCGCGTCAATATTCCTGATAAAAGAAGCCATCGCTTCATATCCTGCTGAATTGTGCCCGTAATCCAGTATAACCTTAAAATCTGCCACATCAAATACATTAAAGCGTCCCGGATTAGTTACGACATCGGGTTTAAATGAGATAAGCCCCTGTCTTATGATATCAGCATCTATTCCAAGAGCATAAGTTGCCGCAACTGCAGCCAGTGAATTTTGTATATTACATTCCACAACTCCGTTAAATGTAATAGGAATCTCATTTACTTGCGTGAGAATAACGCTATTGTCTTTATCTTTAACAACGACTTTATTCTTATCTATATACACTGCCTTTCCGTTATTCTCTATATGCTTAATTATTAATGGATTATCCTTTTTCATTGAAAAAAGCACGATGTTTCCGGCTGCTCTTTTAATAATGTATTCTGCCATTGGATCATCCGCATTAATCACCGAATGTCCGTCAGGTTTTACAGCCTCCACCACAAGCGACTTTACAAATGCAAGGTCTTCCAGAGTCTCTATTCCGTCAATACCCAGATGATCATCGCTTATGTTTGTAATAACGCCAACATCGGCCAGATCATACGCAAGTCCTTTTCTTATCATTCCGCCTCTTGCAGTTTCAAGGACCGCAACTTCCACTTCCTTATTATATAGTACCATTTCAGCGCTGGATGGTCCTGTATTGTCTCCCCTAAGTATACATTTATTATTGATGTATATACCGCTTGTAGATGTCATTCCTACGCATTTTCCTGTAAGAGCCATTATATGACTTATGAGCCTTGACGTTGTTGTTTTCCCGTTCGTGCCTGTTATTGATACTATCGGTATAGTGCATTTTTTTGCATCGGGGAACATCATATCAATGATATCAGCCGCTACATTAACAGATTTGCCTTCGCTTGGATATAGATGCATCCTGAGACCCGGAGCAGCATTTACCTCAATAACCGCTCCGTTTTGCTCTCCATTCGGTAATATATTGTCTATAGGTACAGAGATGTCCTGTGCAACTATGTCAATACCAGCTATATCCAACCCCATTATTTCCGCTGCTTTTACAGCAATTTCCGCATTATAAGGGTGAAGTTCTCCCGTACATTCTCTTGCAGTACCTCCTGTACTGATATTTCCATTGCTCCGTAAATATACAATCTTACCCTTTTCAGGAATATAGAATTCATTCATGCCATTTATACTTAGGCAATGCATTACCGTACTGTCAAATTTAATCTTTGTCAAAGGCTTTTCATGATCATCTCCGCGCATGGGATTCTGGTTTTCAATATCCACAAGTTCCCTTATGGAATGTATACCGTCTCCTATAACAAATGGCGGCCTTCTTTCAGATGCTGCGCTTACTTTTCCGCCGACAACAAGTACCCTGTAATCTCTTCCCTTTATATGCTTCTCCACAATCACTGCCTTGCTTATTTTCATTGCTATTTCATATGCATTCTTAAGCTGTTTCTCGTTGCATATATTCACCGTTACTCCTTTACCTTGATTGCTATCAAAGGGTTTCACTATAACAGGATATCCGATCTCTTCAGCAAGCATACAGGCCGATTCATAAGTGTACGCTATGTCTCCTTCCGGTACCGGTATACCATGACTTGATAATAAACGCCTCGTAAGGTGTTTATTGCCTGCCATGTCGACGGAAACACATTTTGTACTATCTGTAAGAGAAGCCTCTATAATTCTTGAATACTTGCCGTATCCCAGTCTTAATACACTTTCGTTTCCAAGTCTTCTAACAGGTATTCCTCTCCTTTTAGCCTCTTCAAATATAGCTTTGGAAGTCGGCCCAAGCTCTGATTCAACCGCAACATTTTTAATATTGTCAAGTATGTCGGTTATATCAATTTCACGCCCATCAATCAGGGCAGTTATTATGTTAACTGCAGTTCTTGCGCATTCAACAGCGCACGCTTCATTTTCATACTGGAAAATTATATTGTATAAAGACGGTTCTTTCTTTACACGTGCTTTGCCATATGCCACATCATATCCCGCTATATTTTGCATTTCAATAATCAGATGTTCCATCACATGTGGTATATATGTCCCTTCTTTT
>Ga0134097_1002878_pt1 | contig 10038 bp, 6 predicted proteins | sample 8_3taG_FD_94450 | JGI IMG/M metagenome (GOLD analysis project Ga0134097, IMG submission 94450) | Switchgrass degrading microbial communities from high solid loading bioreactors in New Hampshire, USA - 8_30_10_142_A2 metaG | ecosystem: Engineered > Bioreactor > Semi-continuous > Anaerobic >... | reverse complement strand
GGAGCTGTGGGACGCCTTCACGCCGCAGCCATCCGATCTGCTGCGACGCTGGTCGGTGGATGTGAGCGCCGGGCAGAACGAGCGCCGCTACGAACTGCTGTACATCTCTGAAACGGGGCCGAGTGGGATCGGAAATATCGAGTGCCTGGGCGCGCCGCCGCCGCAAGTGCGGATCGGGGATGTAGCGCTGGTGGGCGAAGACGATCCGCGCCATCTGAACGTGCGGGCCGAAGCGGCTTTGAGCGCGGGTGTGATCACGCAGGCCGCGCCCGGCGAGACGTTCCAGATCATCGGCGGGCCGTTCTGCGATAGCGGCTTCCTGTGGTGGCAGGTTCGCCTGGACAACGGGATCGAAGGGTTTGTCGCCGAGGGCACGCTGGATGGTTACTTCTTCCAGCCGTTGCTCGGCGCGGACGCCGAATCGAGCGAGCCTGCCGAGCAAGAGACGCCGCCCGCGCTGGCGCCCGGCATCTATCTGCTGGAAGCGAGCGCGGTCGAGCTCAGCGATCAGAGTGACGCGTATCCGCGCCAGATCATGCTGGTGGCGACGGCCAACGTCACGCTGAAGTACAGCCAGGACACGGCGCTCGCGTGGGTGACCGACCTGCAAAGCGGCGAGCCAGTTCCGAACGTGCCGGTCATTTTCTACAATCAGGACTTCAATCCGGTCGGGCAGGCGGTGACGGACGCCGACGGGCTGGCGCGCGTCGAGATCCCGCGTCTGGGCGACCTGTACCGGACGCTCTACGCCTCGGTTGACGCGGGCGACGTGTTCGGCTTTGCGGTCGGCGACTGGTCGGACGGGATGAACCCCTGGGAGTTCGAGTTGATGTCGGACTACCAGCCGGCGGACTTCTCGATCTACCTCTACACCGACCGGCCGATCTATCGCCCCGGGCAGCCCGTGTACTTCAAGGGCATCCTGCGCGAGCGGGATGACGTGATGTTCACGCTGCCGGGTGCGACGGAAGCCCCGGTGAAAATCTACGACGACCGGGGAGAAATCGTCTATGACGCGACGCTGCCGGTCAACGCCCAGGGGTCGTTCAGCGGAGAGTTCACGCTCGACGACGAGGCGTCGCTCGGCTACTACCAGATCTCGGTTGAGCTGGCGCCCAACGCGCAGGGCAACCTGAGCTTTGGCGTGGCGGAATATCGCGCGCCGGAGTTCCAGGTGAGCGCGACCCCGGCGGTCGATCAGGTCGCGCCGGGCGACACGATCCAGGTGGCGGTCGAGGCGACCTACTTCTTCGGCGGCGCGGTGTCTAACGCGGACGTGCGCTATAGCGTGCTGGCGCGAGACTACACCTTTACGGTGGACGCCCCCGGTTACTGGTCGTTCGAGGACCGGAATTATGACCTCTACGCGCCGGAATACTACGGCCCGTTTGGCGAGGTTGTGGACGAGGGCGTTGGTCGCACCGACGCGCAGGGCCGCTTCCTGATCGAAATCCCCGCCGACCTGGGCGACGCGATGAGCAGCCAGCTTTACATGATCGAGGCGCGGGTGGTGGACGAGAGCGATCAGTTGGTCGCCGCGCGCACCGAAGTGATCGTGCATCAGGGGCTGGTATACGTCGGCCTGCAGCCGGAAGAATACGTCGGCACGGCAGGCGAGGAAAACGCGGTCAACGTGATCGCGGTGGACTGGGACGGCGAGCCAGTCGCCGGGCAGGAAGTCGCCTATGAGGTGGTCGAGCGGCGCTGGTTCTCGGTGCAGGAAGAAGACGAGTTTGGCCGGACGACCTGGACGTGGGAAGTCGAAGAAATCCCGGTCGAGGGTGCCAGCGGAACCGTCACCACCGACGACGAGGGGCGCGCGCAAATCACGTTCGTTCCCCCGGTGGGTGGCGTCTACAAGGTGATCGCGTCCACTGAGGACGCGCGCGGCAACGCGATCCGCTCGAGCGCGTTCCTGTGGGTCAGCGGCGAGGACTACGTCAACTGGCGGCAGGAAAACTCCAACCGCATCCAGCTTGTGACCGACAAAGACCAGTACGCCATTGGCGACACCGCCGAGGTACTGATCCCCAGCCCGTGGCAGGGCGACGCCTACGCGCTGATCACGGTCGAGCGCGGCGACATCATGACGCACGAGGTGCTGCGGCTCGACACGAACAGCACGATCTACGAGCTGCCGATCGAGGAAGGCCACGCGCCGAACGTGTTTGTGAGCGTCGTGCTGGTTAAGGGCGTGGATGAGAATAACCCGATCGCCGCGTTCCGCTTCGGCCTGACGCAGCTTACCGTCGAGACGGACCGGCTGGAAATGGATCTGACGGTCGAGCCGAACATCGATGTGGACGCGGGCGAGTTCGCCGGGCCGGGCGACACGGTCGAGTACACCATCACTGCGACGGACTGGCAAGGCACGCCCGTTCCGAACGCCGAGATCGGCGTCAGCCTGACCGATCTGGCGGTGCTGACCATCGCGCAGCCGAACAGCCAGGATCTGCTGCCGTTCTACTACTCGGAGCGCGGCATCTCGGTCCGCACGTCGGCGGCGCTGACGATCAGCGTGGACCAGGCGACGCAGACGATCATCGACACGATCAAGGGTGGCGGCGGCGGATTCGGCGAGGGTGGCATCTTCGACGTGCGCGAGGAGTTCGTCGATACGCCGTTGTGGGCGCCGAGCCTGATCACCGACGAGAACGGGCAGGCGAGCATCTCCGTGACGCTGCCCGACAACCTGACGACGTGGCGGCTGGACGCGCGCGCCGTGACGACCGGCGAAGACGGACCGATGCTGGTCGGGCAGACGACCTTCGACCTGCTGAGCACCAAGCCGCTGCTCATCCGCCCGGTGACGCCGCGCTTCTTCGTCGTGGGAGACCGGGCACGGCTGGCGGCTATCGTCCATAACAACACCGAGCGCGCCTATGAAACCGAGGTCACGCTCGAAGGGACCGGCTTCGCGCTGCTGGATGGCGTGCGCCACACGCAGACCGTGACCGTCCCGGCGCAGGGGCGCGCCCGCGTGGACTGGCCGATCGAGGTGCTGGACGTCGAGGCGATCAGCGCGATCTTCGCGGCGAATGCAGGCGACGGCGCATATACCGACGCCAGCCGCCCGCCGCTCGGCCAGGGCGACGCGCGGACGCTGCCGGTCTACAAGTACGAAGTGCCGGAGACGGTCGGCACGGGTGGGACGCTCTACGGCCCCGACGCCGGGAGCCGCACCGAAGCCGTCGCGCTTCCGCGCCGCTTCAATGTGACGCAGGGCGAGCTGACCGTCCGGCTGGACCGGTCGCTGGCGGCGGCGACGGTCGACGGGCTGGACTGGCTGCGCCACTTCCCGCACGAGTGCACCGAGCAGGTGATCAGCCGCTTCCTGCCGAATGCAGTCACGTATCGCGCGCTGGCCGCGCTGGGCGTCGAGGACGCCGAGCTTGAGCGGCACCTCACGGAGCAGATGAACATCGCGCTGCAGCGGCTCTACGCGCAGCAGCATGTGGATGGCGGCTGGGGCTGGTTCCGGCAGGATGAGTCCAACCCGGTGGTGACCGCCTACGCCCTGATCGGCCTGCAAGAGGCATTGCAGGCGGGCTACCCGGTCGATGCGGATGTGCTGCGGCGCGCGTACCAGTTCGTTCGCGCCTCGTTGATCACGGTCAGCCCGCAGGAGACGACGTGGCGGCTCAACCGTCAGGCGTTCCTGATCTACGCGTTGTCTTACGGCGGCGAGGGCAGCATTGGCGAAGCGTCTCGCCTGTTCGACGAACGCCAGTCGCTGAGCCTGTACGCGAAGGCGTATCTCGCCATGGCGCTCCACACGCTCGATCCGAATGATCCGCGCGCGATGGAGCTGGTGAACGACCTCAACAGCGCGCTGATCGTCAGCGCGACTGGCGCCCACTGGGAAGAGGACTTCGACGACTGGTGGAACTGGAATACCGACACCCGCACCACCGCGCTCGGCCTGATGGCGATGGCGCAGATTGACCCGGACAACCCGATGATCCCGAACATCGTGCGCTGGCTGATGGTCGCGCGCGAGGCGGATCACTGGGAGACGACGCAGGAGACGGCCTGGTCGGTCATGGCGCTGACGGAGTGGATGGTCCTCACCGGGGAGCTTCAGCCGGACTACACCTTCGCGGTGGAGCTGAACGGCGAGGCGGTCGCGCTGGAAGACAACACCGCCACGCCGGAGAACGTCAAGGAGACTGAGGAACTGCGGATCGAGGTCGCCGCGCTGCTGGCGGACGAAGCCAATCGCCTCGTCATCAGCCGCGACGCCGGGCCGGGCAACCTCTACTACACCGCACACCTGACCGCGTACCTGCTAGTGCCGGAAGTCGAGCCGCTGGATCGCGGGATCAGCGTGTCGCGCAAGTACAGCCTGCTGAGCGACCCCGACGCCACGCCGATCACCGAGGCGCCGATCGGGGAGCCCGTCCAGGTGACGCTGACGATCATCGCGCCGAACGACCTGCACTACGTCGTGGTCGAAGACCCGATCCCGGCGGGCAGCGACGCAGTGAACCCGGACCTGGAGACGACGAGCCAGGTTGGCACGCAGCCGCAGCTTCAGCGCGACCGCCCGCTCAGCCAGGGGTGGGGCTGGTGGTGGTTCTCCAACGTCGAGATGCGCGACGAGAAGGTGGTGCTCTACGCGACCTACCTGCCGCGCGGGACGTACCAGTTCAACTACGTGATCCAGCCAGGGCTGGCGGGCGAGTACAACGTCATCCCGGCGACGGCGCAGGAGTTCTACTTCCCAGACGTGTACGGGCGCAGCGCCGGGTCGATCTTCACGATCACCGAGGCGGCGGAGGAGTAAACGCTAAACAACGAACAAGATAGGTGGAACAACTCACATTAGAGCTGTTCCACCTATTTATATCTTATTCATTTGATGGAGTTGAAACCAGGTATATTTCGCCGTCATCAGCTTTGACGAGTAGAGAAACGTTTGCGATTGAAGATAATTCTTCAGGAGTGAACAAATAGTCTCGTGTGTTTTCGAACCATACCAGACACGCTGGAGAGGTGTCTGGCCACCTGATGTGGTCGAGACTATCTGCCAATTGTTCTGAGTTATAGAATGTCTTTCGAGGCGTTGAGTATCCTGTAATCCCTGCGAAGATGTAAAGCACGTCCGATCGATTACTGTATATAACGCTATCTTTGCATGCAGGAGTTCGTTCAAGCTCTGCTAGCGTTGAGCTGCTCTTCCAAGCCTTAGTCGCGTAACCATATCCATTTTCAGCGCCGGTTTCGATATACCGGAAAGTTCTGTAGATCGGAATCATAGCCGAGACTGCAATCACTCCGGCTGCAAAGTATTGCGCTGAGTGCTGAATCTTAGGCTGCGAAATGCTCTTGAGTAGCATCAGCAAGACAAAAAGAGCGATCAAAACAAGAAACGGATAAATGGGAGCCAGGAGCCGCGTACCGATTTGGTCGTAAGCAGTGGTCGTAGAGCTTACGATCAGGAACCCGGAATACACAACACAGAAAACGGTCAGTAGAAAAAGTACTGGCAAATGGTTATTCACATATCGCTTGTTTCGCACGATATACAGCGCGATCAAGATCGCTGGAACAGCCGCGATAAGGGACAATTCCGAGTAGTATGGCTCAAAACGTTCTGGCAGAAACCAGCCCAAAAGCGTGTTTCTTGTGCGATATACGTTGTGGTAAAGCGAATACTGTGACGGTGCACGCTCACCCATGAACGTGCCCGTTAAGAACTGATTCCGTATCAACCATAGGGCTAGAGGTGTGGCTGAGAGGAGCGCAAAACTAATAGCAGTAAAGATGCGATTTTTGAGTGAAGTTCGCGAAACTACCAAGATCGCCAGCACGCTACTTGCGATCAGCGTAACTCCAATATAGCGCGTTAGTGAGGCAAGGCACGCGAAGATGGCCGCCAGTACGAGAACGCCTGTTCTCTCTCTCTCTCTCTCTCTCTCTCGTGCGCGCAAAATACGCGTTGAGACTGATCAGCCAACCAAGTGAAAACAGGATAAAAAGTGGCTCGGTCCAGGCCATTACGGATACATGTAGCAAGGGAAACGAGAGGACCAGCCAAAAGGCTGCAAAAACGAATTTCAGAGGGAAGTTCTGAGCGACAATCCACAGAGTTAGGGCAACGTTTAATCCGAAGACGAGCGCGTTCAAAAAGCGTGCTGACTATAACGGATCAACGGAAAACAGTAGTTTTATAACGCCCAACACGGTTGGATACAGAGGCGGCCATACTGCCACGTCCTGTCCATACCGATCCACGTACCCGTTCCCCGCCGCGAGTTGTCGCGCAATTGAGATATAGCCGACCGAGTCTGGCGACAAACCAGCTCCATAAGAAGCTGTTGCCACCAGAACGATGATAATTCCAAGCACTACCGGGACAACAAACAGCATAAACCGCGCCAATGGCGAAGTACTATTATGAATGAAAGGCATTAGAAGCTCCTACCTGTCGAAACAAAATAGATTGGACAGTAACTATATATGTCTATACCGTTTGCGACAATTCTAGATCAGCGGCTGAACGCGCTCGGCTCGACCGGTTCGGGGATGCTGTCGCCGCAGGGGGGATCGCCTTCGAGGTAGAGCGGCCAGCGCAGCGCCTCGGTGACGTGCTCGACGAACGTGTCGCGCTCGTAGGCGGCGCGTGTCCATTCCTGGCGGGCGCACGTTCGCTGAAACATGTAAAACGCATAAAACGTAGCGAACAGGTACAGAAACACGCCGTATTTCAGCACAACGGCGCTTGCGTGCCGGGCTGCCCGCGCCCATGTGATGATCGTCGCCTGATTGACGCCCCGATTCCGTACCTGGGCGCGCTCTTGCCGCAGCGCCCGCGCAAACACGAACCCGCTGGCAACCAGCGCCAGCGCGATCAACACGCCGAGTGAGGTGGTCACGCTTGCAACTCTCTATTCCCGCAGTTCCCGCAGATTGTCCGCGATGATGATCAGCGCCACAATAAACACCGCGACAATCACGATCTCCCAGAAGTAATCGTAAATCAACAGCAGCGCGGCGAAGATGCTGAGGCCAACGGTCACGCGGACGATCAACGTCGCCAGCCGCCGCTGAAAGATCGCCTCGATCAGCGCGAACAACCCGACCAGCAGCCCCAGGCCGATCAACCGCCCTTGCGGAGTCAGGTACAGCGCGACGAAGCCAACCAGCAACAGCCCCACGCTGAACGCGGCCCAGCTTTCGGCCAGCGCGCTGAGGCGGATGTCCCGCTCGGATTGCGGGCGATCGGGGTGGACGAGGTGAGCACGCAGGTCGCCGCGATCCCCGGCCTCGACCGCCGCCAGCCGCGATTCTAGCGCGCGGATGACCTCTTCGCGCTCCGCAATCCGGTCGCGCAACTGGTTCAGGGCGCGTTCTTTTTCCTGCACAGCGGCCCACGCGCGCTGGTACGCCTCGGACAGTCGCGGCTGCTCCGCCAGGGCGCGCATCTCGGCGTGCAGGGGCATCAGCGCGGCGTGCTGCTCGGCGGCGGCTTCGCGGTCGGCGGACTGGGCGTTGCGCAGCGTCGCCAGCCGGTGACGCAGCGCATCGCCCGCGCAGCTTTCCGGCGCGACTTTCAGCAGACCGCTCCATCCCAGCGGATTATGCCACGCGCGGCGAACCGTGCCATCGCGGTTGAATTTCGGCCCGGCGGGCGCGTTCTCCCCAGACACCGGATCTTTCGCGTAGAAGCCCCACAGCCCGCGATAATTCTCGATCCACGCCGGGACCGGATCGAGCAGCACCGGCGTCCACGTCTTGCGCCCGGTGGGGCCGATCGCCAGCCCGTCGCCGCGCGCATAATCTACAAACGGGATGCCAAACAAGGCGTTGAGCTGGGGCGGGGATTCTTCGGGGTTCCCCTGGCGGAGCGTCACGCGCCAGAAGCGCATGGCCGTTTCCAGCACGCGCAGCAGGGGGCGGAAGACCGACAGGCTGACCGTCACCAGATACTCACCGGGCGTGAAGTACAGCGCGTGCGACCCCGCGCCGGCGTACAGCACCGGATGCCCGCCTGCCTTCTCGACCTCGGGATCGTCCCAGTGGCGGCGGCGGTCGTCGCCCGCGCCGTCGTGCGCGGCGCACGCGATCCACACCGGCCGCAGGTCGCCGCCGTCGCAGTTCTCAAGATAGATGAAGACCTGCTCCCAGTCCGCCTCATGATCGTTGACGCCGTGAAATGACGAGCGCCAGTCGTTCATGCAATAGAAAAACAGGTAGTGCAGGATGACGTAGCCATCCTGGCGCAGCACGCGGCCATAGTAGGTGTACGACTCGCGCTCCGCCTGCATCTCGACATACGCTTCTTCGGCGGCGGCGGCTGTGCCGCCGGGGACGGTCCCCCGCAGCCACAATGAGACGGTGAAGAACGCGTCCACCAGCCGCGCCACCAGCCCCACGCGCGCCAGCCGCCCGCGCCCGCGAAAGCGCGGCCTTCCCCGCCGGTTGATCACGCGTTGGAGCGCGCGCCCGGTCAGCGGCTTGGCGAATTGCAGAAAGTGGATGCCGGGCGTGTCCTCATACGGCAGCGGCAGGCCCAGCCGGTCGATCTCCAGGCCGCCCGAGGGGATCAACTCGACGGCAGGGCCATCAGCCGGGCGGAACCACAACGCGCTGCGCTCCACATAGCGCTCGACGCGCGTCGGGAAGAAATGCTCCCCATTGGTGTGGCGGAGCAGCGGCTCGTACTGGCGCAGCAGGGTGAGGTCGTCGGGCGGCTGCTCGCTCATGGGGCGGTCGATTTCCCGGCGGTGTTGGGCGTAGTGCCGTGAAACGCAAGTTGCACGTCGCTCAGATTCAGGTAGAAGACCGTGGCGAGGGTGATCACCAGACCGATCGTTCGCTGCTCCCCGTTGAAATAATCATAGAGGTGGATCGTCAGATAGACCGCCTGGAGCGCCATCGTCGCCAGCCAGGCGCGTGGATGCAGCGTTAGCATGCCCCACGCCAGGACGATGCCGGAGATCGTAAACGGGACCGTCAGCCAGTCGCGCGCGGTCCAGTCTTCGGTGGCGTCGGACAGATCGTCGAGAATATCCGGCCCGGTCAGCCCGGCGCGCTCCTGGTAAAGCTCCACCAGGCGAGAGCTTCCCTGCGCAAGCGCGAACAGACCGTTGACCAGCAGAAGCAGGGCGATCACGGTGACGCCGAACGGGCGGCTCTTGGGTCGCGGCATGAGTGGGTGCCTCTGTGCGATCGGAGTTCAGGTGATGTGTGACTCTATAGTTCATTATAGCGATCGGCTGCGCGCCGCCCAACGCGCGGCGCCAAGCGGCAATAGCCCTGCGCGCCGATTTGACTACAATGAAGGGCGTACGCGCCGTCAAGCGGGCGCGCGAAGGAGTGGACCGCGATGGGGATCTTCGATCAAAGCTCGCTCACCAAGCAAAATCCGGCGACCGTCTTGCTGTCGGGGTTTCAGGTGCGCTGCACGCTGCACAGCATCGGCATGATGCAGACCTTCCTGAACGACGAGATGAAGCCGGTTCTGATGCTGCATCAGGCGTCCGTGCTGGGGCTGGAGCGCGGCAACCCGGCGACGAGCATGGCTTTGCCGGAGCTATACGTCCGCAAAGACCAGTGCCACATGATCGCGTTTGAGCAGATGTTCAGCCAGGAAGAGACGGGGCTGATGCCGCGCGTCGAGGCGCTGGCGATTTACACGTCCGACTATGTGCTGCAGGGGAAGGTGCACCTGGGCACCGAAGACCAGATCCACGACTTTATCGTGGCCGGAAAGTCGTACTTTATCGGGATGACAGACGTGGCGATCTTTCCGCTGTTTGAGCTTCAGACCGCCATGATCCAGCAGGCGCCGCTGGTGTTCGTCTATCGGAATGCGGTGCGGATGCATCATCCGGTGTAGCCAGGAATAGCAGGAAACCTCACCCCTTAACACCCGGCCTCTTTTCCCCTCTCCGTTTACGGAGAGGGGCCAGGGGTGAGGTTTAGAAGCAGCGGGAGCAATTGGCTGCTCTTGCTGTTTTTTGCTGTTCTTCTGCTGTTTTTTTGCTGTTCTTGCGCTAGTTCTCCGCCATGTAGTTGAGGACGAGCGCCGCG
>Ga0134097_1002870_pt1 | contig 10053 bp, 10 predicted proteins | sample 8_3taG_FD_94450 | JGI IMG/M metagenome (GOLD analysis project Ga0134097, IMG submission 94450) | Switchgrass degrading microbial communities from high solid loading bioreactors in New Hampshire, USA - 8_30_10_142_A2 metaG | ecosystem: Engineered > Bioreactor > Semi-continuous > Anaerobic >... | reverse complement strand
CGGTTGCACCGCCCCGCCGCCTGAATCAGTGAATCCAGACCCGCTTCCGAACGGTACACCACCGGAAAGTCCACATCCACTCCCGCTTCAATAAGGCTCGTCGAAATAACACAACATGTTTTTTTCTCTTTCAGTCTATGCCGTATCTCGGCCAATACAGCCTGCCGGTGTGCTGGCACCATAAATGTAGAAAGATGATACGCTCCCTCTTTCTCAACTTTTGAAAATAGGGTTTGGGCCTGCTTGCGTGTTGAAACAACGCAGAGCACCTGCCTTTCCGCGTTAAGCCGCTTCGCGAGTGTATCGTCATCCAACTCACCAATAAATTTTATAGCCGCACGTTTGAAGGCAGGAAACGCTTCGCGCGCCTGTCCATACAGTTCCCGGCTTTCCAGCTTGCTGAGGAAACGGCTGAGTGCCGGCTGCGTTGCGCTGCATAATACCGCCGTACAATTATAATTCTTCACTAACTCGGCAATAGCCATAGTGCAGGGCTTCAAATATTCAATCGGAATCAGCTGCGCTTCATCGAATATGATGACGCTATTGGCAATGTTATGTAGCTTCCTGCATCTCGAACTCTTGTTGGCAAACAGGGATTCAAAAAACTGAACGGCTGTAGTGACCACAATAGGCATGTCCCAGTTTTCCGCTGCTAGTCGCTTGTATAACGAGATATCTTCCTCGCTGTCATCATAATCAATGCCCGAATGATGCTGAAGTACATTGTGTGCACCCATCACATCTTCGAATACCTTTGCGTTCTGTTCAATGATGGAATTATACGGAATCACGTAGATAATACGCTGCATGTTATGCTTTGCTGCGTGCTTTATCGCAAAAGCCAACGACGACAGCGTTTTACCGCCACCGGTGGGTACGGTTAATGTAAACAGGCCTCGCTCTTGCTCTGCCCCAGCTATGCAGCATTGTAATATTTCATTGCGTTTAATATTAATTATGTCATTTTGTGATGGGGCCGGGTTGCAAAGAGCTGCTGCTGTTTTTATTTGCAGTTCGGCTATTTTGGTATCCATTTTTATGTTCAGCGCATCCAAGGACTCATAAACAGGTTTGCGCACTTTACCCTGCATAAACTTTTCTGTATCCAGAAAGTCTGCATCCACAAGGCAGGAATAAACCATCCGAACATAAAACGAGTGGGTAAGGGCATCTACATCTGCACGGTTGAGTCCGAATTTGTTCAATACCGGAATCTCAATTTCATCCCGAAATTGATAATATGGCTCCAATTCGCGCTGAAGCCTTCCGTATAGCGTCGGTGAATCTTCGGTGTCAGCAAAAGTACCGCCATCCGGAAGGCCAGTATGGTGCCCCGCGACACAGTATGCAAGCATACGTCCCCAGTTACCGAAACGCTTTTTCAGCTCAACTGCTCCTGCGCCCGAATGATCCACTTTTTTTTTGCTTTCTTTATAAATACGCTTTTGAAATGCTTCCGAGTATTTGCCGATATCATGCATTATGCCGCACAAATAGGCCTCATCGCCGGCGCTAAAATGAGCAGCAAATACTCCTGCAAGCTTAGCTGTTTCTATCAAATGATCTTTTATGGTTTGGATTCGACCGTCGTCACTGATGTGTGCTGCAAATACTTTATTCATTCGATAACATCACCTTTTCGGCATATATCTACATTTTATTCCATTATTTTCACATACGCAAGACATCTAAAATTAATTAATTTTTATTTGTTTATCTTAACTTTGAGTGATTTTATATGGCCCTATTAGAAAATAAGGTATTATGAAGAGGGTTTTACGTTTATTGGTTCATTGGTTATATAGAAGCATTTTTGCTATGTGCTGATGAAATGCTATCTTTTATGCAATAACCAATATATTACACAATAAACCATCTATCTGGTTTTTATCTCCTGTTTTGTTCGGTTATAATGCGGTCAGATTTTCTAAGGCAAGCGCACTATAGACCAATTCAACTAGATTCATAAACCTTGACAAAATAATAGGTAAGACCACTCCACCCCATATAAATACCCCAATACCCGGAGAAGAACAAAAAAACTGTCTTTCGTTCCAAAACTACTATCCATAATATCAATTTTGCTAACAGCCGCCAGCTAATCAAGTTTTTTTGAGCCCAGAAAATTAAACTATGTTAGATTTTAAACGGAAATATTGGATTTTAAAATCTAAAATCCCCTTTATAGTACTCACAAGAAAAACCAACATATCATAAGAGAATCCAAGATTTAAGCTATTCGGAGGCAAAAATCCAATTTTAACCCCTTAACGCCCTTATTTTCCCCTAAAAAGTCTGATACAAGCCTAAAATGCTTGGTTCTAAGCCTTGATTTAATGTTGGTAAGATATTAGTTTTTAAAATCCAATATTTCCTTGAGACGAGATGTGGGCGAGGAGAGGGACGGGATGCGGGCGAGGAAATTTGGACATGCATATGGATTCGGATTGGGAGCCGATAATGAAGAAATAATATTTTTATACCTCGTAATTTCAGTCAGCTTCAAAGTTTTCTTCATTACCGGAGCTGGATTTAGAACAACAAGATTTGTACGCCGTAGAGCATACCAATATGCAATCTTATTACACGTCCGTAGTATATCAATATGTAAGCGTATTACATATCTTGATGCCCTCCGTATAGCATACAAATATGCTCCCCGTATAGCATATGGATATGCACCCGAGGTACATATCTTTATTATTGACCTCTCCAACCTTAAGTAACTAACGGATTTTTTCGTTACATCAGGGTGAGTCCTTCCCGCCTTCGCATCCATCTTTTATCATCCGGATATGGAATCCATGTGGCGTGCGTAGCATTAGCCTTGGAGCATGATATATCAGCCAAAACTAATCTGAAATAATATCCTAACTGAATACCATAGAAAACTCCCTTTCCATATCCATACCATATCCTCGTACAATAAACTAAAATCAAAAGGTTTAATAATATACAAGCGAAATAGAAACCCCCTGCCCATCTCCTCACCCGAATCCATTTCCCAAGGTCTTTCACAACTCCTTCGTCATTTCCTAATGCACGTAATCCACAAAAAACTTATGTAAGAATATGGGCAAGGAGCGAACTTTCCCGCCGCTTCGAAGGGATTCGGGCAGGGAGCGCTCAACCTGCATATTCAAGAAGGAAAGGGACTGCAGCCCTTGCCGCATCGGGCGGGGAGCAGAAAAGCCATATCTGCCCCCTATCCATTCTTCCTGTTTATATTCCATACCAACCTTTTCATCTTTTCATCATATCATTTCAGTCCCTCCCTACCCACATTCCTCCGAAGCTTCTCAATCGGTCTGGTCTTCATGTATCAAAATGTGCGACAAGGGAGAAGCACGGCCTTCGAGCCGCGCAAGGGGCATGGAGCTTCCCTTGCCACTTCTTTTGGAGTGAAAGTGGAATTATGACGCTACAACGGACTTATCATGCATTAATAGAGAGGCTTAAACGGGCTTGGAGTTGGGCAAGGATATGGGAAGGGAATTGCGGCCGCTCTCTCTGTGTTCTTAGGATATGCTGCCTCGTCGTCTTTGCTTTCTGCTTCCATGCCTCTTTCTTCGCCGCCCTCTTACCTATGTGTTTTTCTACTTCTGATTCCGCGAATTATATCTCCGTTATTTATACGCCAACTATATGTCAGCAGGTTTTGCGATTAACACAAATCTTACCCATCACATATGATTCTCTATTTTTGTGAACAGGGAAATAGGAAAGGGAGAGGAAACGGAAAATCTAACAATAGTGTACACTTTGGATATTAGAAGCATCCATGACATTTCAGCTGTTTTATCACACCTTGTACTCTTGGGTACCTAGCTTACCTATCTGTTTTCTCGTTGCATATAGAATACCTAGTAATAACAATTATTTAACATTAATAAATGCTTTAACTATATAAAAAAGCAGCCCTTTATCAAGCTGCTTTTTTCGTTTGGCGCACCGTAGTATTTTACGGCTGTTTAACTGTTATACCATATATCACCCCCAGAACTATATGGCTGCCCTGAGCATGCTTGCCTCGGCGCAGTCAAGTTCATCGGCGAGATGCGTCCAGACGATGTTAGGATAAAGCAGCTTGGCCTTAGACAGCGCCGCATAGGACTCCTTGGGTTCATACCCAGACATGTGCCACCGTATGCACATGGCTTCTTCATCAGTCAGCTTAACATAACGGCTGATGATAAAGCACGACTTTTCACCATGGCCGAGCGGGAAAGATTCTTTGACAACGTAAAACGGCTTACGTTCCCACTGATTGGTTATCTCGTTCTTGACGTTGCGCATCTGCGTACCATAGAAGTTCGCCTTACATACGTCATGGAACAGTCCGATAATTAACGGGCTCTCCTCATCTTCCCAATACAGATGATTGACATCGGTCAGTGCCTTCAAAATGACAGCCACATTCCCCGAATGTTCAACCAGTCCTCCCTTATACGCGCCATGAAACCTTGTCGAGGCCGGGGCCTCAAAGAAGTCTGTTGTCTCAAGGTAGTCGATTAGTTCCTTGATTCCGGGCCGCTTAAGCCCTCCTGCGATACTCAAAAACTCATTTTTATCCATTATTTTTCCTCCTTTCGTTGTTTATATTATACATGATATCCTTTATATTGTCAAGTAAAAAGTTAATGTTTTTCTTAAAATCTTCAATATATTTTTTACTGCGTAAAGATTAGTCTTTACGATGTTTTCTTTTGCTTATATAATTTAATAAAGAGGTGAGATTATGACTAACGCTCAGAAAATACGAATGGCCCTTGCATATGTAAGAATGTCGGAAGCAGAACTTGCGCGCAGACTAAATACGAGTCCTCAGGCCTTTAATCAAAGAATGAAAACAGACAAGTTTTCATCTAATGAGCTCGAAAAAATAGCCAAAATACTTGGAGCTAAATATCTTGCATATTTTGAATTCCCGGACGGGACAAAGATATAGACCTTACCTTTTACAATTAGAACAACAATTGATACAGAAAATTAGAGAGAGAAAAACAATTAATGGTTCGAAATGACATGGGAAAAAGTGGTTAGCAGTTTCAAATGGATATTTTCTCGCTTCTTCAAAAAATTATATGATGCGTAAAAAAGAATTAACGTGTCACACATTTTCGAAAATCTTTCTAATTGAAGATAATTACGCAGTAACGAAAATAGTTGATTCTACTAATAAAAGCCAAAACTATACAGCAGAAGCGACAAGTGGCATGAGGCATGGATGTTGAATGAATTCCAATGCAAAATCCCTGTCTGTGAGCCACTGCCATAACACATCAGGAGTATGTATTAGCGGCATCCGGTCATGATAAGATGATATAAACGGGTTGGCGGCAGTGGTCATAATAGCATACTCTTTATGAGTCGGGGTTATATCATAAAAACCGGCAAGATAGAGCATCTTGGTTTCAGGAAGCCTGAACAGATATTTTGTTTTGCCGCTTTTCCGTTTTTGCCACTCAAAAAAACCAGTTGTCGGAACTACGCAACGCCGATTCAGTAAAGATGTTCGGAAGGACTTCTTTTCCAGCGCCGTTTCCGATCGGGCGTTGATGATGACCCCTTTGTTATCCCATTTTGTCAATCCCCATCTCATGAGTTCAGCCTGGGGTCTGCCGTTTCCGGACACCAATACGGGAGCCGTATCTGTTGGGAAAACCTCACCGGTTTTCATAGCTGACAAGTCCGGCTTGTTCTTATACCGCTCGTTGATTTCATCCAAGATTTCGCGTATCTCGATGATGTCTTCTTCCATCGCGATCTGATAGCGTCCACACATGTTAGCCTTCCTTCCGCTCAAGAAACCATCTGGCTTTTTCAAAAAAGTACGTTTCTTATCTATAGGTATAACGTATACTGAAACCCACCTGCCTTCAAGCTGGCAGCTCGAAATACGTCCAGTATATGATCTATGCACCATACTCTCACCAAAAGCCACGGTTGAAGCCGACCATCCGAATGGAAAAGTGCCGCCTATCGCCAAGCTTTTCGGATAGCCCAAGGCAACATAGCAGCTTCGTTATAATTTTGAATCTTGTCCTTTCCATGATGGTAGCTCACTCCTTCTTTCATCCTCTTCCCTTGGGAAAAAATATCTCTAAAGTTGTCCCTGCTCCGGGAGAACTGTATAGCCTAATCTCTGCGCCGTGAATAATTGCACCGTGCTTGACGATAGACAGGCCAAGGCCTGTTCCACCGGTTTCCTTTGAGCGGCTTTTATCGACGCGGTAAAACCGCTCAAAAACATGCGGCTGATGCTCCTCCGGGATTCCGATCCCGGTATCCTCTACGGAAACGACCACCTTTTCACTTGAACGCTTTACGTTCACGTTTACTCTCCCGTTGGGTACGTTGTATTTTATCGCGTTATCGCACAGGTTATAGACCATCTCTTCGAGTATTCTTCTATATCCCGGCATGACCACGCGCTCACCTTCTAAAGATACTTTAACATTCCTTTGTTCCGCCAAGGGGTAAAGCCGGCTGATAACATCCTCGGCCAGAGCATACAGGTCAACATCTTCCTTATCGGGAAATCCCGCCTGCTCATCCAGCTGGGCCAGGCGCAGGATATCATCTACTAATGTAATTAGTCTGCCGGCTTCCTGGTGGATCCGCGCGGCAAATCCCTTCATATCTTCTGGTCTGGCAGTACCGTCTTTCATAATCTCCGCATACCCGGAAATCGAAGTAAGCGGTGTTTTCAGTTCATGCGATATATTGGCTGTAAACTCTCTCCTGCTGCGTTCAGCCGCCTGCTTTTCAGTCATGTCCAGTATCAATATGACGGCGCCAAGCACCCCATCCTTGGACTGGACAGGGCTGCCGATCAACTGATAGTACCTGTTATTGATGGTCAACTGCGCATCCCTCTTTGCCCCGCTCAAAGCACACTCGACAACTTCCTGGAAAGCCGTCGAACGATTAAGAGCAAGAGCAGGTCTCCCAACGCTGTTTTCCACGCCGAAAATATTCATGGCGCTTCTGTTGATCGACAATATATCCCCTTGTAAAGATAGCAGTATCAGGCCTTCATTCATGCTTTCCGTTACAACTTCAAACTCACGCCGATGCTTGGTTATCTCCAGCATCTTTCTTTCCAGTTCCTCGCGCTGGCGTTCAAGGCGTAACAATAAAGGGCCGAGTTCGTCATACGTGTCATTTTCGCACGGCGCATCCAGGTTCAGAGAATTAATCGGGGCAATGATACGTTTTGTCAGCAAACGCGACATGACTGCGGAAAGCAAAACCACTCCTATAACTATTGTCAGTATGACAGGTATAATGTCCCATAAGAGCCCAAAGGCGCTGCTTTGCGTTTTGGAGATGCGGACTACGCTTCCTCCGGGGGTCTTAACAGCATAGTTCAGTGTTTTGGTAAGCAATGTGTTGGAATAGCGAATACTCTCCCCCACGCCTTTTGTAAGCGCCGAGACGACTTCCGGCCTGTCGGCGTGATTTTCCATCGAGGCGGCATCCACGGTGTTGTCATATAATACCGTTCCGTCGGAATCAATATAGGTGATGCGGTTTAACGAATAGTAACCGTTGATATAACCGATTTCATCATCCACAGTCAAAAGTTTGCTGTTTAAATAATGGGCTTCCGTCCTTAGGTCATCTCTTGCGCTTGTCTCATATGTATTATATAGCGCCAAAACAACAAAAGCCGTAACGAGCGCCAATACGGCAAGCGAAGCCGAAAATATGCTCCAAAATATGCGTTTCTTCATATTAGCCTCCGAACCGGTAACCGACGCCCCTTACCGTCTCTATCATGCTGGCGCATTGGCCGAGTTTTTGCCGCAGCGTCTGTATATGCACATCCACCGTTCTTGTACCGCCCTCATAGCTGTAATCCCAAACAGCTTCCAACAAACGCTCCCGGGTAAAAACGGTACCCTTGTTCTTCATCAGCAAAAATAAAAGCTCAAACTCCTTATACGTGAGCTCCACTCTTTTGCCGGCAACTGTCACGATACGCTTTGCCCTATCAATAGTCAGTTCTCCGGAGGTCAGTACATCGGAGCTGCTGTTCGCAACAGTACGTCTTTGCAATGCCCTGACTCTTGCCACAAGTTCCATCATTCCAAATGGCTTGACAATATAATCATCCGCGCCTGAATCCAGGCCGATGACTTTATCGTATTCCGTGCCTTTTGCTGTTATCATGATAACAGGCATTGCGGATGTCTTCTTATCACCTTTGATCCGCTTTAAAATAGTCAGGCCGTCGTCTCCGGGAAGCATGATATCCAGCAGCACCATGTCAGGCATTTGTTCCCGGCACTCAGCGAAAAACTCTTCAGCGTTTTCAAAGCCCTTCGCCTCTAAACCCGACTGATTCAGCGTATAAACAACCAGGTCGCGGATATTGGTATCGTCTTCCACATAGTAGATCATCATCATTCACCTTTGTGCACGCCGGTTATCGAAAACTCCACCCACTCGGCAATATTCTCCGCATGGTCTCCTATGCGCTCGAAGTATTTTGCGACCATCAGCAGGTCAACCGCCTGCTCCCCGTTATCCGGATTCTGATGGATGCGCTCGATAAGTTCGTTTTTTACCACGATGAAAAGATCGTCGATGATATCGTCCATTTGGATTATCTTCTTTGAGAGAGCCAAGTCCTTCTTGACGTACGCATCAATGCTACCGGTTACCATGCGGATAGCGGTTTGTGCCATCTGAGGGAGGTGTTCCAGTTTCTTGATATAAGGCGCACCCGCAAGGTAAATCACGATTTCTGATATATCCGCCGCCTGATCGCCGATTCTCTCCATGTCGGTGATCATTTTTAGCGCGGCGGATATCTGGCGCAGGTCGGATGCCACAGGCTGCTGATGCAGCAAAAGCCTGAGACACAGCGCTTCGATATCGCGCTCCTTCCGGTCCACCTGTTTGTCAAAGGCGATTGCCTTTTTCGCCAATTCTATATCCTGATCTATAAGCGCCTGCGACGCGCTTTCAATCGCATGTTCAATTAAAGCGCCCATCTCCAACAGCTCTTTGTTCAGCAGGTCCAGCTGTTCGTCCAACTGCTTTCTCATTATCCGAACCTCCCTGTTATGTAATCTTCGGTACGCTTATCCTTCGGGATTGTGAAGAGCATTTCGGTGTGTCCGAACTCTATTACCTCGCCAAGCAGGAAGAACGCCGTTTTATCTGATATCCTGAGGGCCTGCTGCATGTTGTGGGTCACTATGACAATAGTATATTTTTCTTTTAGAGTCACCGCAAGCTCTTCTATTTTGGAAGTCGAAATAGGGTCCAGCGCGCTTGTCGGCTCGTCCATCAGCAGAACTTCCGGCTCAACGGCTAATGCCCTCGCAATGCACAACCTCTGCTGCTGACCGCCCGATAATCCCAACGCGTCCTTGTGCAAACGGTCTTTTAACTCATCCCACAAAGACGCCGCGCGCATTGAGCGTTCAACGATGTCATCCAGTTTAGCTTTGTTTCGGATTCCGTGTGTGCGGGGACCAAATGCCACGTTGTCATATACGCTCATCGGGAACGGATTGGGCTTCTGGAACACCATACCGACTCGCTTTCTTAAAAGCGTGACATCCATAACGCCAAATATATCATCGCCGTCCAGCAGCACTTCTCCCGTTATTCGGCATCCGGGAACAAGGTCGTTCATCCTGTTCAGCGTTTTAAGCAGAGTGCTCTTTCCGCACCCGGACGGCCCAATAAAAGCGGTTATCTCGTTTTCGGGTATCGAAAGCGATACATTCTTTATGGCATGAAACGCGTCGTAATATACGCTGAGGTTTTTGATATCGATTTTACCCATATTGTCTCCTTGCAACCCTTTTTGCCAGATATGCCGACAGTGCGTTTATGCCGACAACCGTTACCAGCAATACCGCCGCAGTGGCATATGCCTGATTGTTGTACAGCCCTTCGCTTGCCAGCGCGTACAGATGGACAGACAGTGTTCTCGCCGAGTCAAAAATGCTTTGTGGCACCTGCGCCACAGTCCCTGCCGTATAGATAAGCGCAGCCGTCTCCCCCACGATTCTGCCTGTTCCCAGG
>Ga0134097_1002858_pt1 | contig 10090 bp, 10 predicted proteins | sample 8_3taG_FD_94450 | JGI IMG/M metagenome (GOLD analysis project Ga0134097, IMG submission 94450) | Switchgrass degrading microbial communities from high solid loading bioreactors in New Hampshire, USA - 8_30_10_142_A2 metaG | ecosystem: Engineered > Bioreactor > Semi-continuous > Anaerobic >... | reverse complement strand
CGAGAGCCGCGCACCGAAGAGGTAATCCTGCGGGGATTATTCTTTGTAGGCTGCGACGGGCGCGCCCGTTAAAGCGCAGGGGCATAAGAGCTTTCCATCTTCGGTGCTCCGTGAGGCCGCGCGCTGCAAAGACGCGGCAAATAGAGGTGGTACCGCGGGTAAAAAATCCGCCCTCTGCAAAAGCAGACGTTATGCTTTTGCGGAGGGCTTTTTAGTTTGATTCCATATTCATATCCCGGAAAGGAAGAGGATCGTGGCAATAACAGAATTTCTCGAAAGGAACGCCAAACTTTATCCCACCGAAGTGAGTCTTGTTGAAATTAACCCCGAAAACCAGCCCGACCGAAATCTCAGCTGGCGGGAATACAATCTGATAGTCGCAAGCTCGCAGGGCAGGTACCGCCGCGAAATGACGTGGAAGGAATTTGACACCAAGGCCAACCGGTTTGCAAACCTTCTGCTCACCCGCGGCATTAAGAAGGGCGACAAGGTTGCAATCCTTCTTATGAACTGCCTCGAGTGGCTGCCCATATATTTCGGCATATTGAAAACGGGCGCACTGGCCGTTCCGATGAACTACCGCTATACGTCCGAAGAAATAAAATACTGTCTTGAGCTCGCCGAGGTGAAGACACTGGTTTTCGGTCCCGAATTTACGGAACGCATCGAGCAGGTGCTCGCCGGCCTCAAGGGAATCAGGACGTTTTTCTTTGTCGGCGAAAACCCGCCCGGATTTGCGGACAGCTATGAGGACCTTGTGAAATACTGCTCTTCCACCGCTCCCGCCGTGGACCTCAGGGACGAGGATGACGCCGCTATTTACTTCTCTTCAGGAACCACCGGCTTTCCCAAGGCGATACTGCACTCGCACGGAGGTCTGGTTTCGTCCTGCCGTACCGAACAGAACCATCACTCCCAGACGCATGACGACGTGTTTCTCTGTATTCCGCCGCTGTACCATACCGGCGCGAAAATGCACTGGTTCGGAAGTCTCCTTGCGGGCGGCAAGGCTGTAATACTCAGAGGTGTAAAACCGGAGTGGATTCTTCAGGCGGTTTCGGACGAGGGAGCCACGATCGTCTGGCTGCTTGTGCCCTGGGCTCAGGACATACTCGATGCGATCGAGCGGGGCGATATCAGACCTGAAGACTACCACCTCTCCCAATGGCGTCTGATGCATATAGGCGCCCAGCCTGTTCCGCCCAGTCTTATAAAAAGATGGCTGCAGGTGTTTCCCCATCACCAATATGACACAAACTACGGCCTGAGCGAGTCCCTCGGCCCGGGATGCGTCCACCTCGGCGTCGAAAATATCCATAAGGTAGGCGCAATCGGAAAGGCGGGTTACCTGTGGGAGACCGCCATAGTCAACGATATGGGCGAGCACGTGGTTCCGGGCGAAGTGGGCGAGCTTATCGTCAGGGGCCCCGGCGTTATGAAGTGCTATTACAACAACCCGCAGGCAACCGCGGAAGTCCTCAGGGACGGCTGGCTGTATACCGGCGACGTCGCCCGCATGGACGAGGAGGGCTTCATCTACCTCGTCGACCGTAAGAAGGACGTAATCATTTCTGGCGGAGAAAATATATATCCGGTCCAGATTGAGGATTTTCTCCGCGCCCACGAATCCGTAAAGGACGTCGCGGTTATAGGCATGCCCGACGACCGTCTCGGCGAAATCGCAGCCGCCATAATCGAGCTCAAGGAAGGCGCCGCCGCAACCGAGGAAGATATTAATAACTTCTGTCTCGGCCTGCCGCGATACAAACGCCCCCGTAAAATAATATTCACAAGGGTGCCGCGCAACCCCACCGGCAAAATCGAAAAACCGCGCCTTCGCGAAATGTACTGCGGTGCCAGGCTGGTCGAAGCTCAAACCACGAAGTAACATGTGCAGCGGTTTATTAAGTAAGGTTGGTCCGGGACATTCTTAAGATAAAATTCGCACTAACCGGATGTTCACAGAACGTGTGCTGAACAGGTACACATCGCACGCACGCTGATCGGATGAATAAAAATCAAAGCAAGGCTGCGTTTATCGCTTGCCTTGCTTTATTTTTCCCATTTCAGACGGCTTATAGATCCGCTTTGAACCCTTTGCACGGGTCCGGTTTACGAGGCGGGCATTTGGGCGGCATTACCTCTATCGGGCGCATCATGTCATGATCCTCGTGCTCCAGAATGTGACAGTGATACACATATCTCCCGGTGTAGGGGCCGAAGCGCATTATGAGTCTTGTGACATATCCGGGAACAGCCTGAACGGTGTCCTTCCAGCCTCTTTCATATGCGGGCGGCAGCTCTGGTTCTCCCGTATATCTGATTATACCGGTCGCATTATACGCCGCCACGTCAAACGGTATGCGGTCATAAATCTGAAACTGAAGCTGATGGATATGGATTGGATGGTATCCAAGGCCCGGGTTTATTATTCTCCACATTTCGGGCTCGCCCACAACCGGGGTTTCGGTGATTGCATCCATCCAGTCATGATTGCTCAGCAGAAACAGCAGCCTGTTATACATGTCTGTACTCACGTCCAGAGTTATGTCTCTCGTGCAAACAGCGTCGCATTCGTCAAACCTCTTTATTCTGCTCAGTATCTGGGGAACAGTGCTCGTATCCTCGCCGGTACGCTCCACGACTCTGAACTGCATGATCAGGCCTGTTGTCTCCGGATCAGGCGGCGTTCCGAAATTAAACGGCACTCTGGCGGTGTTTATAACGTTGATCGCGGAACCGACCGGCTGGTCGGAAAAATCAACCACCACGTCGACGCGTTCGGCCGGAGCGATGACTATTTCGTCCAGCCTTACGGGCCTCTGGAGGAGTCCCCCGTCGGAGCCGATCTGGATGAACTGCTGCTCCGAATCGAGCGACATCCTGTAAAATCTTTCGTTTGAAGCGTTAAGAATACGGAAGCGGTATTTTCTCTGCTCGACCTCCAGATACGGCCAGGCTTTTCCATTTACTATTATCGTGTCTCCGGCAAAGCCCGGTGTTATGGAAACATCCGGAAAGTCCGGAGGAGGATCGGGTACGTTTACGGTCGACGGATAAAACAGCGATCCGTCCTCGTTGAAGGTCTTATCCTGAATTACCAAAGGGATTTCATACACGCCGGAAGGAAGGTTGAGGTCGCGCTCCTCGTCGTTGCGGATGAAATACAGCCCCGCAAGCCCCGCGTATACGTTCAGCCTGGTTATCCCGATCGCATGGTCGTGATACCAGAGCATTGCCGGCCGCTGATTGTTCTCATACGTATATACCTTGTGTACAAAACGCGGGCCGCACTTCTTAAAATCACTTGTAAACCAGGCTTCGGGGTAACCGTCGCTCTCCGGCTCCACTTCCGCTCCGTGAAGGTGCACCACGGTCCTGACTTCCGGCATATGCTCGCCCGACCCGTGCAGAGTGTGGTCTACGGGCAAAAAGTGTTTATCCGGCAGTTTATTTATCCATTTTATATGCGTCTTTTCTCCCTGTTCCACTTCAATGGTGGGGCCGGGCAGCTGTCCCTCATATCCCCACACTTTTGTCGGCGGCAGTTCGCTATGGAACCGGTGGAAGAACTCGCTCATTTTTACTTCATAAAAGGTTCCATGCCTGCAGCGTTCTTTCGGTTTAAGAACCTTTGGAATCGGCAGCGCATCTATAAAAGGTGTTAGAGCCATATTGACCTCCTGTAATATTACTGCACTGCATCTTATGAAAAAAGCAAAGGATTGGTTATATGCCAATCCTTTGCTTTATCGGTTGATATGGATGCCCGACTAAAAGTCCGCCCTCCAGAGGCCATGGATGTTGCAGTATTCGAACACCGAGCCGGTATCGACATTCTCAAATTCGGCTTTAGGTTCGACGCCGGGGCCGATGTACTGAATCTGGACTTTGTCTCCCGATTTGAGGGCGATCCATTCGATATGGTGCTCGGGAAGGGAAGGATGCAGAACGGAACCGATCTGGACCTTGAGTTTCCCGTCTTCCTTGACGATTGCGGGAACATGCTTCTCATGGGAAGCGTCGACCGTGTTTGCCTCAAGCTTTGTCATGGGCGAGCCGCAGCATGTGAGGGTTCCCCCTCCGTCCCGGATCTGAATTACCATGTTTCCGCAATGTTCACACCGGTAAATAGCGATGTCCTTCATAATCGAACCTTCCTTTCTGATTTTCGTCGAGAACCTGGATGTAACCGGCTGCTCATGTTGATTATTCCCGGCCTGCTTAGTTTATTCATATCACGCTGTGTATATGCCGGACAATGTAATTTACAGTTTCAGGATAATACACTCCCGGGGACTTGTCAATAAGCATTTGGCTTCTGCCGCTTCGCATCAAGCCCGGTTTGTGTGCAAAATCCTCTGCCGGAATAAAAAGCCGAACATGCCGCACTTCCCCGCTTCGCATCCCTGTATGTCGGGAAAATTGCGGTTTCTTGCATTTTTTTGCGATAATATCGCACGGAAGAAACCTTATCCGGCAAAACCGGATTTTTTGTGATTCGCCCTGCAACAAAACCGCCCGTAAGGAATAGATTGTTATTGAGGTGAAAAATGTGGATAATAGGGAACTGTTTGCACGTTTGATAAAATGCGAGGCCGGCGGCGAAGGGATCTCCGGCATGAGGGCTGTCGCCACATGCGTAATGAACAGAACGAGGGTCACTTACGGCGAATACAGAAGAGTCGGTCAGGGCAACCTTCGCAGGGTTATCGAGCAGCCCGGCCAGTTCACATGCATGATGACGGTGGTCGGCGGCGTGACTAATCCTCAGAATGTATGGGCCGCCACACCCGAAGGAATTCATTACGAGGTAGCCGATTGGGCTATAACCGGAGGCATCCATTCGGGGGTGGGCAACCAATGCCTGTGGTATATGAACCCGTTCAGACCGCAATGTCCGAACTTTTTCCCATATAACGGAACCGGCTACTGGTTTACAAGGGTTAATCAGCATTGCTTTTATAATCCAATGCCTTCTTATGCTCAAACATAATGATGAAGAGGTGATCGAAAATCATGAGCAGCAATCTGAACTGGTCAGGCAACAAGGGTCTCGATCCGGGTGCGTCGTCAAGATTTCGTCCTACCTTTGCGATACCATCCGAAACCCGCGATTACTCCAAAGGCCTCCTGTCCTCCCATGGACCCGCCACGGGACAGCAAAGCACCGCTCCGTCGCAGCATGGCGCAACAACCTCTCCGGGGACGACTTCAGCGCAGCAGCGGCAGCAGGACCCCACTTCCCCCCTTCCCATGCAGCAGGAACCCATAATGGATATGCAAGGGCCTCCTCCCGCGACGGAAGAGGGCTTCATTCCCGCTTATCTCAGAAGAAACCTGGGAAAAAACGTCCGCGCAGAGTTCATTATCGGCACAAGCCAGTACACTGACAGAATTGGCAGACTCATTGAGGTCGGAATAAACTACTTCGTCCTTGAAGACGTCAACTCGCGCACGCACATCATGTGCGACCTCTATTCGGTCAAATTCGTCACGGTTCTGCAAACGTAGGAATTGCGCAAGAGCTCCGAAGCCGTCTGCATGCGGAACGGAGCTTTTCTTATCCTTATTCAAGCCCGCGCCGGATTGCAACCGTGACCCGACTCCCGCGCCGCGGATTTTGAGAATTTATTAACAAGTATTGCTGTTCCCGCGGGGATAAGTAATAGGTTTTTAACATTTTCGTCATTTTTCGCACTTATTCGCTGTTCTTCGCATAGTATACGGCGAGGTGAGAAAAATGGAAATGGAATTTGCCGTCCTGGTCCCCATCGTATTTGCAATCGTGGAAACAATCGAAAAGCTCGGAGTAAAGAAGAACATCGCTCACCTGTTGGCCCTGCCTGTCGGTATCGTTATAAGCTTCGCAGTAATTCCGGGTAAAAACGTCTTTGAAACCATTGTCAAGGGAATTCTGATAGGCTTTGGCGCCATAGGGACATGTGATACAATCTGCAACGGCAAAGAAGTCATGAACGGTAAAAAGAAAGGCAAGACATGCAAAAGCGGCAAATGCGGCAAAGATGAAAAAGAGTAAATATCCGTAAATTATCTGACATCCGCTTTTCCCGGGTCCGCCAGGTTTTATATATAAAAAGCAATCACTCCTGAACCGGCTTCTGATGCAGATTCCCATGCAATCGGGAGCCGGTTCGCGCATTTTTCCGCCGCTCTCCGTATATACGAAAGCGGGTTCCGATGCGATAAAGACCCACTGCGCGGATTGCCGTTACCGTCAGCGGCAATGCTTCGCAATTTCGTGTATATGGCAACCGGGCTTGCAGCATACGGATTTGTGTGGTAATATCTTCATACGCCAGCTTGTTTGGAATTTGAGCTGATTTAAGTTATATGATATGAGGCGTGCGGATGAAAAAAGCTTGGATGCATTTTAAAACAATAACGAACCACCGGCATAAAGTAATTGAGCACTGTTTCAGAGCAGGCATTCCGTTTCAGGGCCTGCTGCACGACCTGTCTAAGTACAGTCCGTCCGAATTTATCGTGGGTATTAAATTTTTTCAGGGAAACAGAAGCCCGAACGAGGGCGAGCGCGAGGCATACGGCTATTCAAAAGCCTGGATGCACCACAAGGGCAGAAACAAGCACCACTATGAATACTGGACGGATTACAGTCCCGTCACCCGCGTCGTCTCCCCGGTCAGGATGCCGTTCAAATATGTGGTCGAGATGTTCTGCGACCGGGTTGCCGCAAGCAAAATATACATGAAAGACAAATACACCGACCGCAGCCCCCTTGAGTATTTCCTCAAATCCAAGGACAGGCGCGTCATCCATCCCGAAACCTCGCGCGAGATCGAGAATCTTCTGACTATGCTTGCGGAGCGCGGCGAGGATTATACCTTTAAATATATAAGAAAGCTCGTAAAAAACTACAGGAACAACGGAGAAAGCAATAATAACGATTAAGTTTTATATGTGCAATGCGATATACTTAGTGAAGGCTGCTGCATAGTCAATTTTTACAGGCCGAAATGTACCTGATGATCATTATTGCATTATCAATTTGCCTTGAATCCATACATAACGGCGGGAGACGGGATGCGCTAATCGATCCTCATTGCATAATTTACTAAGGCTGGATTCCATGAATAAAGCGGGATATGTGATAATTTGATATTATCACACATCCCGCTGTTTATTATTGCTGTCGGGAACTGTCGAAGAAGATCCTTTGAGGGACGTCACTCAGTTTTTAACCGGCGCTTTTTTGATCAGAAGCCAGCTTAAGCCGCAGAGCAGTGCGGAGCAAACAAGTGCGAACGCCATAACGCTCAACGGGCCGTTGCTTCCGTCCACGCCGAAAATCAACTGCGATACCCGATCAAAAAAATAACTAACGCCGCCGTTTGTCATATTGTCGATTAGCGGAAGACCGATGAAAAGAAAACAGGGAACCGATATGGAAACCGCCACCTTCATAGGCGTGTTCATTCTGTAATAAAGCAGCGTTATAAAGTATCCGAGAGCGGCAACGGCGGTGTACAGGCAAAAGCTGAAAGCTATGGCCATCAGATGCGCCGGAATACGACCCGGTTCGGGTAGGAATTTCGACGGATATACCTGGTCGAGCAGACTTCCCACGATAAACCTGCCGCTGATTGAACTTCCGATAGAACCGACAAGGCAAATCACTTTATCGACAACGGACATAATTGCCGATACGCATATAGTCCAGATAATCTGACCCAGCAGTATTGTCTTCCGTGATATGCCGTTTTGAATCAGCATGCGAAACGGTTCCTTGAACGATGTGAGCGACACTATGAAAATGAAGTTCATGCCTATCATTTCAATTCCTGCAAACGAAGCAGTTGCGGTATCGTAGCTGATCGTTATGCTGAAAAAACCTATCATTATTGCAATTATAATGATGTAGAATGTTATTATAGCCCTCTTATAATCACAAAGTCTGTATTTAACAACGGGTTTCAGATACATGCTTTTTCCTCCTTGGCTTCGGGAATTAATTCTGCCGCGCGTTTGTAAGCTGGATGAACAGTCTCTGTAGATCGACCGAGGAAAGCTCCAGCCCGTCCGGGACGCCGTCCTGTTCCGGCTTCCCCCAGATATACGCCTTTTTCATGCCGCCGAGAGACTCCGAGCCTATGACGGTCCTTCCCTCTGCGTATCGGTTGACCAGTTCGGTGCTTCCGAGCACCGAATAGCCGTGCGCCAGCAGGTCGGCGCGGGATCCGTCAAAGATTATCTTCCCGCCGTCGATGATTACGACATCCTCTATTACTTCCGATACTTCTTCGATGAGATGCGTCGACAAGACGATAGTGTTCTGCCGCTCCGCATATTTCTCTATCACAAGCCTGTAGAACATGTCTCTGTGGTTTGCGTCAAGTCCCAGGACCGGCTCGTCAAGCAATGTATACTCGGCATTGGATGAAAGCGCCACGATGTTTTTCAGTATCGACGTATAGCCTGTCGAAAGAGACTTTACCTTCTTCCTGCAGTCAAGCTTAAAGCTATCGGCCAATGAGAATGCATAATCGAGGGAGAATTCGGGATAAAACTCACGCGTCCAGCGGAACACGTCGCCGACCCGCATATTCTCCGGATACAGTGTCGCTTCTCCCATCATATATATCTTTCGCATCGCACGGTCGTTTTCCCTGGCCGGCTCCCCGTCGACGAGGACCTCTCCCTCATCCGCAAAAAGCCTTGATGTAATAATGCTGAGAAGAGTTGTTTTGCCCGCGCCGTTTCTGCCGAGCAAACCGTAAATCTTGTTCCCACCGAATGTAACGGTGACATTATCGAGCGCGGTCACTTTTCCGAACCGCTTTACGACGTTTTTAAGTTCAATGCTCACCTTCAAACCCTCTCCTAATTAAGTATGTTATTTCCGCCTCGCTGAAACCCAGTTTCTTCGCTTCATCTATAAGCTGCACAACGTATTTTTCATAGAACTCTCTTTTACGTTTTTCCCGGATTTTCTCTTTCGCACCCGACACCACGAACATTCCAAGCCCTCTCTTTTTATAAATAATCCCTTCTTCCACCAAAAGGCTTATCCCTTTCAGGGCGGTTGCGGGATTTATCCTGCAGCTTGCGGCAATTTCGGTTGTTGAGGGGATCTGTGATTCCTCAGGATATACTCCCGACAATATCCCGTCTTCAATGCTCTCGGAAACCTGCAGGAATATGGGCCGATCCCCCGTGAAATTAATCATTAAGCCGGCACCCTCTCACTTGCATAGTTAATTACTCATGTAACTAACTATACCACCATTTTTAAAAATGTCAATATGTTTTTTAGATATTTTCCGTGTCATTGACATAACGTTTTACTGGTGTTAGTATTTTTAAAGAAACAAAATGCGGCGGATATGAACCCGATCGCTTGTGGAATTCTGAAACATACTGGAAAAGGAGACAAACAATGGACGAGACATTCATAAATCACATGAAGGAAGTCAATAAGCAGTTTGGTCCGGAGCGGCACGCGGCAATCCCGCTTTATGAGGACCCGACAAGATATCCGGTCGATCAGTTGGTCGAACTGGCACTATTGGATCGCAGAATCACGGAATGCAGATCATTCGATGAAAGAGCGGTCCTCATATCAAGGTTTTCAGAGCTGCGCAGGAGTATTCGCCTGAAAGATAACGCTCCGGAACGGATCTATCTCTGGCCGGAGGGTAAAATGCCACAGAGCACAAATTATATCGATAATTCAGATTTCCGATATGCCCACGATCCGGACTTCAAGCCCTACATGCTGGAGATGCTGCTGCCGGACGATGCCGAAGCGATCGGCGCGCTGGTCCTTATAGCCGGCGGCGAACACGGAGCCGGGACAATTAACGAGTGTTATCAGGTAGGCATGGAGTTCAATGAGCGCGGCTATCAGTGCTTTATTCTTCATAACCGGCCGAACATGATGCCATGGAACGGATATGAATGCGGTGCGGACACTGCCCGGGCAATCCGATATATCCGCAGGAATGCGGCCAAATACCGGATCGACCCGAACCATATAGCGGCTGCCGGCTTCTCCAATGGCGGGCTGACAGTAGAATACTGTGTTCGCTATTACTCCGGAAAGCAAACT
>Ga0134097_1002850_pt1 | contig 10115 bp, 10 predicted proteins | sample 8_3taG_FD_94450 | JGI IMG/M metagenome (GOLD analysis project Ga0134097, IMG submission 94450) | Switchgrass degrading microbial communities from high solid loading bioreactors in New Hampshire, USA - 8_30_10_142_A2 metaG | ecosystem: Engineered > Bioreactor > Semi-continuous > Anaerobic >... | reverse complement strand
GGAGCCAACGGTATTATATTTATCAGCGGAAGAATAACTTCAGAGATGATGACAAAATTAATGAGGCTGAAAACACCGCTGGTAGTTTCCAAGTCAACTCCTTCCACAGCCGCAGTCAGATTGGCCCGGCAGTACAATATTACGATTTTAGGCTATGTTCTGGGCCAGAAAGGAATAATTGACTCTTGCCCGGAGAGGATAACAGTTTAACTGCATTGACACAAATATTCAGCGGTGTGATAATATGTGAAGTTAATACTTTTTAGATATTTCTGAAAAAGGAGGCAAGGTATACTGCTTTAGCATTATACCGTAGGGATTATGGTTGAAAAGCAAGCAAGCAGGATATTGGGAAGACATGTTGTGCAGAGCCCGCCGGAGGTTTCTTTTTGTGCCGGATGCCGTGCCTGTGAAATCGTATGTTCGCTTCTTCATGACGGGGTCGTAGGCCCCTATTATAAAAGGATATTTGTGGATAAAGGGACAAGATCGATGGTCTCCACCGTCTATAGTTGCCAGCATTGTGCCGACCATTCCTGTTATCTCGCTTGTCCCCGTAAAGATCAGGCCATGTGCCTGGACGAAAACGGTATTGTTTATATCCAGGAGGAGTATTGTAATGGTTGCAAGCGATGTGTAAAAGCTTGCGTTTTTGATCCTCCGCGCATCAATTATGTCCAGAGCAAAGATAAAAGCAAAAGAAAAGCCAAGAAATGCGATCTTTGCCGAAATCGACCTGAAGGTCCCGCCTGTATAGAATTTTGCCAGGTGTCTTGCCTGAGCTTGAGCGATCAAGGGTAAGTCTCTTCGGTTCAAGTTCCGTAGTTAGCGGCTAAATAGTTGGTATAAATATGGCCATAAGCCGAAGGAAAAAAGGGCGGCGGAAGAGGAGGTATTCAGATGACCCAATTATATGGATATGTAGGGAAAATTGCCCGCATCAATTTAACTGACCAAACGGTTTCCATTATTCCTACGACAAAATATGTTCCTAAATATATAGGCGGACGCAGTATAGCCAATAGAATATTCTGGGAGGAAGTCGGTCCCGGAGTTAAAGCTTTTGACCCTGAAAACAAAATAATCTATATGACCGGACCGACGACGGGCACCGGGATTCCGACCGGAGGAAGAACGGTTTTTACCTGTATTTCACCCAACAGCTATCCCGAGCAGTACGCTTGGAGCGGAATTGGCGGTGATTTTGGCGCGGAAGTTAAATTTGCCGGTTTTGACGGTTTTATTATTGAAGGAAAAGCCGCGGAACCGACTTATCTTTTTATTGAGGACGGGGAAATAAAGTTTCTTTCCGCCCGCAATCTATGGGGCAAGCTTGTCCATGCCACCCAAAGCAAACTGGAAGAAATTCACGGCAAAGATGTTAAGAGCGTAGTTATCGGCCCGGCGGGAGAAAACTTGGTACGTAATGCCAGCGTTACTACCAGCAACGACAACGTGGCCGCCAAAGCCGGGCTTGGTGCGGTTTTTGGCTCCAAGAATTTGAAAGCGATTACCGTCCGCGGTACAGGCGTTGTTGTTCCGGCCAATATTCCCAAAGTATTGGAACTTCGCAAAAAGATGTCCGATCCTTCTATGGCTCCCAGACCGGTTGTCCATGAGACCCACCACGGCATTCCCGGTATTGAAAAGCCTGTTCCCGGCGGCTGGAAACGAGCTCAAGTAGCCTGCAGTTACGGTTGCAACCAACATTGTATGTGTCTTATGTTGGATATGAAATCGGCGTTCGGGGAAGAGAGAGTCAACCATGTAGAAAAATGCGTAAGTATTGTCGCTTTTGGTTTCGAGGAGGATGTCCCCTACGGTGGACCGGGCGGACCTGGCGGTATTTTCCAAACTGAGCAAAACCATTACCCGGCCTGCAAGCTGCTGAGCCGCGAGGTGGACCCGCCGGACCCGAGCGATCCTTACCTTGAACTGGAAATCACTCCCGGGCCGGGGGATATTCTTAATTTCTGGAAGCATGATTTTGATAAAGGCAGCGTAATTAATGACCTTTGCAATGAGTATGGCCTAGATAAATGGGATGTCCTTATCTGGCTGTTGCCTTGGTTGGCCATGGGCAAGAAAGAAGGGGTTTTTGACGATATCGACTTCGGAATGGAAATCGATGTTGAGTCCGAAGAGTTTGTGAAATACCTATTGGATATGATTGTCTATCGCAAGGGATATTACGGCAACCTATTGGCGGAAGGAATGGCCAGGGCGATCAGGACATTGGGCAAGGAGAAATTCGGCGATACCATTTACCATGGACGCTATTCCCGGCAAATCAACAAGCGCTTGGACTTGCCCATTAGCCTGGAGTCGGCCTGGGGTCATTGCGTGCACTGGCAAGGAAGGGGTTTTGAAGCCTCTATAGCCAAACCGGCCTGGGTGGCCACCAACCTGCATCAGATGACCTCCACCCGTGATACCCAGACCGTACAGCATCATCATGATACATTTGAACATTATCTGGAATTGAAAGATGATCCCTGTCGCAGTCCGCTCACGGCCCAGGCCGTGATAATGGGTGAAAATAAGGCGGAACTCAAAGATTCCCTTACCAGTTGCGATTGGCAGAGCCCCAACCTGTTCTGGACGGATATGGAAGCGCAAATGTTTGAAGCGGCAACCGGTATCCCGATGACGGAGGAAGAATTGAACAATGCCGCCGAACGCTCTCGCCTTCTGTTCAGGGCCATTATTATCCGCAACCACGGCCGTACCAGGGAGATGGAAGTCAATGCAATTTTCCCGATTATGCAGTACCCCGATCCTTGGGGTGAGACCGTAACTTGGGAAGAGTGGAACGATCTAGTCGACTTGTATTATGAACAGCGGGGCTGGGATAAGAAAACCGGTTGGCCCACAAGAGAAACCTATGAAAAATACGGCTTGAAAGATGTGGCCGATGAGCTGGAAGCCATCGGCAAGCTGCCGTCAAGTAAGTGAAATGTTTAATCTATACAAACATATCTAATCCACAAAATCCAAGAAAGATGATTGGGCATCCGCAACACTTTGCCGGATGCCCTTATTTTTTGGAACTTTATAGTAGCCTTGTCCAGATTATGGAGGCAGCCCGTTTACGCAGCTATGAACAAAAGTCATAACTAACACGCCAAAACCTCTGGGCATTCTGCATGTTAACCATTGGCGTGTCTTAACGCTATGACTTTTTGTTCACTTAACGCTGCTGTCACTTAAAGGCTGCCTCCATAGTCCGGACAAGGCTACAAATATATTTACAAAATTATCCAAAAGTGGGTGACCGACATATCATAATACTGTTAGGAGGTGAGTTAAATAAAATGAGTTGTCACTGCGTAAGACCCATTGTATGTCCTCCGCAGTATGTGGTTCGCGACTACTTTGTTCCCCGGCTGGTTCCGGTAATCCATCCCGTGGTAACAGTCAACAGAGAAAACATTGTCAACGTTCCTCAACATTTTATTCAACAATATACCACTACGGAAGTAGTGGCAGCCCCTCAGATCGGTTTCGTCGGTACACCAGGCTTTTTTGGAGGGCGGTTGTTTTAATTATCTTATCTCATAACCCTATCTAGCCCCAATAATGAACCCCTTGTACACAATTTTGAGAGTACAAGGGGTTTATTGTTGGAACATTGAGGTTGGGAAGATGCCAATATTTCCATAATAGTCCATAATCCTCCATTATTTACGGATAGTTCTTCAATAAAATCGCTGTTGGAGACAACCAATTGCGACAGAATTTGTTAGGCGGGCAAGGTATAATCTGTAAATAGGAAATCTCAGGCTGAAAGGATTTAAGCATGATTTACCTGGATATAACCTTGCTGCTTAACGGCTGCATGGATGCTTTTATTCTAATTTATACAGCCTATTTACTGCGGAAAAAAGCAAAGATCTTTAACCTTTTATGCGCCGTAGCTTTAGGAGAGATTCCGGTTATACTTGTTGTTTTCGGTTATTCGGGATTGGCGGTTATATCCAAGGTTCTTGTTCCCGTGGCCATGGTTCGTATAGGTTTAAGCACAAAAGGTTTCAGGAACCTGGTCAAGGGTCTCCTATATTTCAGCCTGTTGTCGGCGGTGGGCGGAGGGATTTATTTTGCTTTAGCCGGTTGGATCGGTTTAGGTCCAGGAATTAGAGAGCCGCTGACTATAACCGGCTTATGGGTATTTCCGCTAATAGCGATCTTCTTGGTGGGAGGGCACAGAATTTGGGAAAGGATACAGAAAAGCAAGCTTATCTTGGACAATATACTCTATGATGTGGAACTGTTTTTTGAAGAAGGCAAAAGCCTAAAAATTAAGGCTTTGCTCGATACCGGCAATGAATTGCGGGACCCCTTGACAGGCACACCGGTATTGATTGTGGAAGAAAAGGCCGCTCTCCAGTTCTTACCGGAGAAAATATGCAGATTTCTGCAAATGCCCTGGCGAGAAAGCTCCAATCCCTGGTCTTATATCTGGAATGACGAGGATTATGGCCTAACAAAAATGGTTTTTATTTCAGCCCAAGGGATAAATGGCCAGAGTTGGTTACCGGGTATAAGGCTTGGCAAGGTCAAAATCATTCAGGGAGAAAAGGAGTGGGAACAGCCGGTTACCGTTGCCCTGGTTTCGCAGGCTCTTAGCGCAGACAATCAATTTCAGGCCCTGCTTCATCCCGAGCATATCCATAAAACTGCCTGCAAGGAGGAGATAGCATAATGGAGGAGTTAAAAAGAGTGGCTGCATTCGGTAAGAAATTATTCCTCTGCTTGGTTTGGAAACTGCAAAAAATTCGCCACGTATTTTATGTGGGCAGTAGTGAATCTCTGCCTCCTCCCTTGAGCCTTGATGAAGAGGAAGATCTGATTTGCCGGCTGGAAAAGGGGGACCTTTCGGTCAAAGACACTCTTATTGAACGCAACTTAAGACTGGTGGTTTACATTTCCCGTAAGTTTGAAAATACAGGCATTGGAATTGAAGATCTTGTTTCCATAGGTACCATTGGACTTATCAAAGCAGTGAACACCTTCGATCCGGCCAAAAGAATCAAGCTGGCTACATACGCTTCCCGTTGTATTGAAAATGAAATTTTAATGTATTTAAGGAGGAACAATAAAATCAGATCTGAAGTCTCCTTTGACGAACCGTTAAATATTGACTGGGATGGCAATGAATTGTTGCTTTCCGACGTATTGGGGACCGATAATGACATTATTTCCAGGCCGATTGAGGAAGAAGTTGACCGGCACCTTCTGTCCCAAGCCATGGCCAGTTTAACGGACAGGGAAAAGCTTATTATGGAAATGAGATTTGGCATGGGGGGAACTGAAGAAAAAACCCAAAAAGAGGTCGCCGATCGTTTGGGAATATCCCAATCATACATTTCCAGGCTGGAAAAGAGAATTATCAGGCGTTTGCGCAAAGAATTCGTGCGTCTGGAGTAAATTTCGGGAATAACTTAATTGCAGTAGGGGAATACTCTCCACAGAATTACCACACGGAGGGTACCTACTAATGGTTTTAAACAAAGTTGAAATTTGCGGAGTCAATACTTCCAAATTGCCCGTCTTAAGTGGTTCCAAAATGAAAGAATTGTTTATCAGGCTTCAAAACGGAGAGAAGTCAGTACGCGAACAGCTCGTTAAAGGAAACCTGAGGTTGGTTTTGAGTGTTATCCAACGCTATAGCAACAGGGGTGAGCATGTTGACGATTTGTTCCAGGTAGGATGCATAGGATTGATGAAGGCCATAGATAATTTTGATCTCAATCAAAATGTCAAATTTTCAACTTATGCCGTGCCGATGATTATCGGGGAGATAAGGCGCTATTTAAGGGACAATAATCCTATTAGGGTAAGCAGGTCGTTACGGGATATTGCTTATAAAGCTTTGCAAATAAGGGATAAACTGGCCTCCGAGTGTTCAAGGGAGCCGACCATAGATGAAATAGCCTCCAAGTTGGATATATCCCAAGAAGAAGTTATTTTTGCCCTGGACGCCATTCAAGAACCAGTATCTTTGTTTGAACCTATCTATCATGACGGTGGTGACCCGATTTATGTTATGGATCAAATCGGGGATGATAAGCAATCGGACCGAGTTTGGCTGGAATCCATAGCTATTAATGAAGGAATAGGAAAACTGGGAGAGAGAGAGAAGAAAATTATTAATTTGCGTTTCTTCCAGGGCAAGACTCAGATGGAAGTGGCGGAAGAAATAGGAATTTCTCAAGCCCAAGTGTCCCGTCTGGAAAAAGCGGCCCTTAAACATATGCGCAAACACGTCTAGCAAGATGGTATGAATCAACATCCTCCTCATAGAATAGTATTTGAGGGGGGCGTCGAGATGAAAGTCTCCGAATTAAGGGTGCTGGATGTCATCAATATTGAAGACGGCAGACGACTGGGCCCGGTCATCGATTTGGATTTGGATTTGGAAAAAGGTGTGGTCAAAGGAATTGTAATTATGGCTTCCACCCGGAGCAGAGGTTTCTTTGGCGGCGGGCGGATGGAGGATATTTATATTCCCTGGGATAAAATAATTAAAATTGGTATAGATACAATCTTGATTGACGGCAGGGATATTGTGAGTATCTCTTACTGATTTACTCGGTTCTGTTTAATAATTTTACCGGTTTTCTCGATAAATATAATAAAATAAAGCTTATACGACAAAAATAAAACTACTACTTCGAAGCTATCGCATCACATCGGGTCTATTACATCAAGATTAAAAGAGATAAATAATGATGATTATCGAAGCAGACCAAATATCCTTTATGCTTAAACCATTAATTATAATTTTTCTCGCTGGGAAAATGCAATTAATAACTTGTTAAAAGAGGCAAATAATGGGGTGGCAGATATACCGAGGAAAAAAAATTGATTATCTTACCATTCCGGAGTGGCTGGACTTAGGGGTAAAAGTGGCGTTTTCCACCCGAAGCGGTGGAGTAAGCAAAAGCCCTTATTCTTCTTTGAATTTAGCTTTGCATGTAGCCGACAATCCGGAAGATGTGCTGCAGAACAGGAAGATTTTTCTTGAGGAACTGGGATGTTTGCTTTCTGATTGTATTGCCGTAAGTCAGGTTCATGGCAACAAGGTTATCGAGGTTGACGTGCGGAAGAAAGGAATAGGGATGACGGAAGTCGGCCCTGATCTTCCGCAGTGTGACGGCATGGTCACCGGATTGAACATTGGCTTGTTAGGCTTCTATGCCGATTGTGTGCCTTTATATTTTTGCGATCCCCAGGCCGGGATAGTAGGCTTGGCCCATGCAGGCTGGAAAGGAACCGCCCATAATATTGTTCGGGAAATTTTACATAAAATACAAAGCCTGGGTGGGTCCATACAAAATTGCCTGGTTGCCATTGGCCCTTGTATCGGACCTTGTTGCTATGAAGTGGGAGAAGAGGTGGCCACCTTGTTTGCCGATGATGCCGCCGGCACTTCTCTGATGGCTGAAACCGGCTTCGAGCGGTATTCCTTGGACTTGGCGGGAATCAATATACTCCGGCTTATCCGGGAAGGAATACGTCCGGAAAATATTGAAACGGCACCATTTTGCACAGCCTGCCGCAAAGATCTCTTTTTCTCCTATCGTCGGGAAGGGCTGACAGGCAGAATGGGAGCATTTATCCAAAAAAAGTGATGTGAGGGTTTTCCTTGCCGCTCGCCTTGAACTTTGGGGATTGGCATTTGGGGGCTAATGGGGATGAGCAGGAAAAGAATCAAAGCTTTGCTGCTTATTGGACTTGCAGCCGCGGCCATCCTGGTAGTAGGCAGGATTAATTCCCTCCTGTTTGGTGATGGTTTGCTGCTTATAACGGTAAGGGAAGGATGGATCAAATATGAAACGGCGGTTAAAGCGGTTTTTGCCAATAGAGAGATAGTTTTAACCGCACCGATTGAGGGGGAATTAAAGCCGATCCAGGAGCAGGAAGGGTATAGATTCCGAAAGGGCGAGGTTATAGCCACTTTATTTCCAACGGGAGTGGATATCAGCAGGTCGGTAAAGGAGACCGCTGTCCAGGCTCCTATTTCCGGTTTGTTTTATCGCAGCCTGGACGATATGGAACAAATTCTAACTCCGCAAAATTTAATGCAACTGGAGTTGAATGAACTCCTGTCCCATATAGAGGGCCTCCTGGCGGAGAAAGCCAAAAATAATTCTCGCTTAAACAGTTTTTCTCCTGGCAATAACTTTTTTGTGAAATATGCGCCTATTGGCAAAATAGTGGACAACCTGTCCCCCACCTGGATGTTTGTTTACCTGGATTCCAATAAAAATATGGAGACGAATAAGGAAGTAAAGTTCCTTATTGACGGGGAGGAATACAGGGGGACAGTAATGAAAATATCCGAACAGCCTAAAGGGGCGGTCGTATGTTTCAATCAATTTATTGACGGGACAATTGAAAACAGGGTCCAAAATATTGTTTGGTGTTATAAACCGTCCGTTAAAGGCTTGCTGGTGCCGCTTAATTCCTTGTATAAAAGCGGCGAGAGGATTGGAGTATATGTTGCGGAGGAGGGGATTGTACAGTTTAGGAGTGTAGAGCTTCTTGGTGTCAATGAGGACTGTGCTTGTGTAAAAGGGCTCGCTGAAGGGATGCAGGTGGTTGTCAATCCCGGGAAAGGAATGGAGGGAACAAAATTATACTGAGACAAGAAGGGAATCAAGCTGAAATGTAGAAATATATTCGATATGCAAAAAAGTCAAGCGGAGAAAACCATGAATATTGCGGAAAACTTAAGGCTAATAAATTATAATATCTCCAAAGCTTTAGAAAGATCAGGGCGACGGGATTCCGTAAAATTGATAGCCGTCTCCAAAACCGTGCCCGTGGATCTTATACTTAAGGCTTATACGGCAGGGCAAAAAGTTTTTGGGGAAAACAGAGTTCAAGAATGGAAACAAAAAGTAAACGAACTTCCCGAAGATTGTGAATGGCATATCATCGGCCGTCTTCAGACCAATAAGGTTAAATATTTAAATAACCGCGTTGCCTTGATTCATTCCCTGGACAGGTTTAATCTACTCGAAAAACTGAATGAAGAAGGGGAGAAGCGCGGACTTGTCTGGAAAACTCTTCTCCAGGTTAATGTGGCTCAAGATGAGGCCAAAGCGGGTGTGGGGACGGAGGAAGTTGAAGATTTTCTGACGACGGCTAAAGATTATCCCTTTGTGAGCATAATTGGTTTGATGACAATCGGCAAGCTTGATGCCGGCCCGGAGGAGACAAGATTATATTTCCGGGGCTTGCGAGAACTCAGAGATAAAATATTGAAAAAAGGGATTTGCGATTTCCAAACCTTTCATCATCTTTCCATGGGCATGAGCCAGGATTATGAACTGGCTGTGGAGGAAGGAGCAACCCTAGTAAGGATTGGCAGTTCAATTTTTGGTGAAAGGCATTATAATTAGCCAAGTAATATAAGGGGGGACTAAAGTGGCCAATATCTTTGATAAATTTATCGGTCTCATGGGTTTTGGGGAAGATGAAATCGATGATGATTATTCCCCGGAACTAGACGATGATTACACAGATAAAGCGGAAAATAGATTCAGAAGCAGCTTAAGGGACAGTGGGAAAAGGGAGAGCGCCCTCAAGGACTCCTACTCCAGAGATATGGCGGTCCGGGATATTTCTGCCAAGCGCAGGCAGGCTTCAGTAGTGAGCATACATACCCAAAAACAAGTGAGAGTAATTGTTGTGGAACCTGTTTCTTTTGAAGAGGCTCAGGGTATTGCCGAACACCTGAAAGCGAGAAAATCTGTTATTCTCAACTTGGAAAGAACAGATGTGGAGTTGGCCCAAAGGCTGGTGGATTTTATTAGTGGAACAACCTATGCTTTGGGTGGCAACATGCAGAAGGTGGGTAACGGAATATTCCTGTTTGTTCCCAATAATGTGGATATCAGTGGGGAATTGAGTTTTAAAAACGGAGAAAAAGATTTTTCCTGGTCCAGGCCTGTTAGGTAGCAGTTGTTTTAAAGTTTATAGTTTAAAGACAGTAACAAATAAGTAACAAGTCAAGGAGGTAATTGCAATATCGACGCTCTCTTGGATATTTAATATCTTGTATATGGTTATTTATATATTGGAATGGGCCATTATTGCCAGGGCCG
>Ga0134097_1002813_pt1 | contig 10231 bp, 9 predicted proteins | sample 8_3taG_FD_94450 | JGI IMG/M metagenome (GOLD analysis project Ga0134097, IMG submission 94450) | Switchgrass degrading microbial communities from high solid loading bioreactors in New Hampshire, USA - 8_30_10_142_A2 metaG | ecosystem: Engineered > Bioreactor > Semi-continuous > Anaerobic >... | reverse complement strand
TCATCTCTATAGAATGTTATATCCAGTATTCCTACGGGTACATTCGTTCCTTCGACTTCAGCTATTTTATTTGATATTCTTTCAGCGAGAGGCACTCCACGACGCTGTATGCCTATAAGAACAAGATTCTCAGTTCCCTTGTTTTTTTCCAGTATTTCATGTGATATTCTGGTTATTGCTCTCGCAATACCATTTGCATCCATTATTTCAGCTTTATCAGCCATATTAACCTCCATACAGCGCTACATTTGCAATATTATAACAAAAACTTCCAGCCAGAAGACTGGAAGTTATATTTGCGCGACATTAATAATGTGCATGAATACACATTAAAACACAATATTTAACCTTTTAGCCTCTCTGGACTAATTAAAAGTTTATTATTTAATTAAAGATATGTTATCACAGTTTTTTTTACTTGTCTATAGAAATTTAATTACTTTTTTATTTTTTTCTTAAATCCTCCAGCAGCTTCTGAAAATATTCAGGTATCTCTGCCTCAAATCTCATATACTCTTTTTTTAACGGGTGTTCAAAACCCAGAACCTTTGCATGCAGAGCCTGTCCTTTTATAAGGCTTTTGCTTTTTTTATTGTTGTATACCTCATCTCCCACAACAGGATGCCCAATAAAAGACATATGCACACGTATCTGATGAGTTCTCCCGGTTTCAAGTTTCAATTCAACTAATGTATAGCCATTAAATCTCTCCAGCACCTTAAAATGAGTAACAGCACGTTTTCCATTCTTAGTGTTTACAGCCATTTTCTTTCTGTCATTGGGATGCCTTCCTATGGGCGCGTCAATCTTGCCCTTGTCCTCCAATATATTACCGTCTACCAGTGCTATATATATTCTTTCAATATCGTGTTCCTTCAGTTTTTGTGAAAGCTTTTCATGGGCTGTATTATTCTTTGCAACAACCAGTATTCCCGATGTATCCTTGTCAATTCTGTGCACTATTCCCGGCCGTATAACACCGTTTATGTCAGATAAACAATCTCCGCAATGACTCATAAGCGCATTAACCAGAGTACCGGTATAATTGCCTGCCGCAGGATGAACCACCATTCCTTTTGGTTTATTAACGACAATTATATCATCATCTTCATATAAAATGTCGATGTCTATGTCTTCAGGCTTTACATCCAGCCTGACAGGTTCAGGAACTGTAACATGCACTTTCTGTCCTGTTTTTAATTTATGATTGGATTTGACTGTTTTACCTTCAACGGTTATATTGCCGTCATCTATTAATTTTTGAATATATGTTCTTGAATATTCATTTAATTTTCCGGCAACCCATGCATCCAGTCTTATATTATCTTCATCACAAATTATATCAATCTCTGTCATAGTGTAAATCAAACCCCTGTTTATTCTTCAGTATCTTCTTTTTCCTTGCTTTCTTCTTCTTTGTAAATAAATACCATGTATATTAAAAGCATTATTGAGCCTATTACTATAAAAGTATCAGCTGCATTGAAAGTCGGAAAATGATAATCACCTATATAGAAATCCAAAAAATCAACAACTTCCCCGGTACGCACCCTGTCAACGAAATTTCCGGCAGCTCCTCCTATAATAATAGAAAGTGAGGTTTTAAGCATCTTGCTCTGAGACTTATACAAAAAATACCCTAGTATCGCTACAAGTATTATTGTCAGTATGATAAAAAAATATCTGCCATCCTGAAAAATTCCCCAGGCTGCTCCTCTGTTTTCATGGTGCGTAATGTAAAAGAAGTCATTAATAACTGTTATTAAATCACCATATCTTACATTGCTTTTTATTATATATTTTGTCAGTTGGTCAATTACTAAACCCGCAACTATTATTGCAATCCATATCATAGCAAAGTCTCCTTCAAAATTAAGTACGTTTAACCATTACTTTTTTATTCCACTGGTGACTGGTATAGTATATACCACTTAGTAATATCATACATCGGATCCCATATATATGGGCTCAATGTCCCCTTTATATTTTTATTGTAAAGCACTCCGTCATAGTAAAAGTATAATCCTAAATAAGGAAGTTCGTCTATTACTATGTTTTTAAGGTCATGATACAGCTTATCTTTCTTGGTCATATCATTTTCTATTAAAATCTGAGTTAATATCTTGTCAACATTATCATTTTTGTATCCTGATGTATTAACTGCAGGCAGTGCATTCTGATAAACCTGCGCAGGTGTATAAGCTGAAAAATACATAAATGATAAATCAGGCACTGATGTTATTTTGCATCCAATTAAAGCCATATCATACATTTTTGAATTGATTTTTTGCATTAATTCATCCCAGGTAATCTTTACAACATTTAACGTAATACCCGTTTTTTTAAGTTCTTCGGATATTTTGTCGGCAATTTTGCATCTTACAGTATTTTCGCTGTTAACAATCAACTCCAGCGTTACCGGTATTGCATTACCCCATTCGTTACTTTTATACATCAATCCATCCTGTTCAAAATATCCATTTTGCAAAAGTATTTCTTTTGCTTTATTCTTATCAGCTTTATATGAAAATACATTGCTCTTGCTGTAAGCCGTATCCGGTAATATAGGGAAATCCGCTGCTACTGCGTCTCCGGGTATTACTGAATTTATAATATCAGTTTTATCTATTGAATAAGCTATGGCCTGCCTTAAATTTTTGTCAGATAACAATGTGTTGGACAAATTAAAGGATATATAATCATAATTATTGCTTATATACTTTTTAACAGTCAAATCTGAACGCAATGCATATCTTGATACCTGTCCGTCATCAACAAAAGCTATATCTATTTCTTTGTTCTGAAATGCACTGATTTCTTTTGAAGGATTATCATATATCTTTACCTGTATGTCTTTAATATACGGAAGCTCAGTCGATTCAGCATTTTCAGAATTTATATACCACCATTTTTCATTTGCCTGAAAATATATATTTTTCCCTTCTTCGTACTGCAAAAATTTATACGGACCAGTACCAATCGGCTTCATGTTTTTTTCACTTAACAGGATATCTTCCCCTTCAAAATAATGCTTAGGTATTATCGGAAATGTCATCTGTTCCGGAGTAAATGAGTTTGGTGTTTTCAAAACTATTTTAACAGTATTCTTGTTTACCGCCGTACAATCCAGTATGTTTTCAACATTCTTTTTATAAATTGAGTTTATGGCCATGTTCTGTATCGTTTTAACAGTAAAAACCACATCATCTGCAGTAAGCGGCATGTCATCCTGCCAGAAAACATCTTTTCTTAAATAGAACTGCCATGAAAGCATATCCTCTGAGCATTTCCATTTTTCCGCAAGGAAAGGTTGGGCCTGCTGATTTGAATCAAGTTTAATCATACTTTCAAATATAAGCTTTAAGTATTTGGCAGCATATTCATTAGCTGACGTAATCGGGTTTAATGTGTCCGGTTTTGTTGCAAACATTCTGACAGCACCACCGGATACCGGCTGTTCTTCTTCGTCCATATCCGCTAGATTTGCAGTATCCTCATTTTTTGTGCTTCCTATAAAGTTTGTATTGCAGCCTGTAAATATTAAGGTTGTTATAATAGTCAGAGATATATAAATAATTATTCTTTTTAATATACCCCGCATATATTTTCCTCTTTCATTAATAGTCATTTGTTGCATAATACCTTTGTTATGAACTTAATTTCTAAATCTACATTAATCATTATCTATTTCATTTGCATAAGCGCAATCATACTGCCGGTTCTTCCATTATCTCCTCTGTGAGAGAAAAACACATCCTTATTACACTTTGTACAAATCCCTGTTACGCTTATGTTTTTACTAACTACTCCGCAGTTTATTAAGGTATTTTTTATTACCGCTTTTAAATCAATATTCCATTTACCATTTTCTGCACCAGTACAGCAGTGCTGTATGCTCCAAGGAAGAGTTTTAATAAATTCCTCATATACTTCTTCTCCCACTTCAAAACAGCATTTTCCTATTGAAGGCCCTATTGATACAATTATTTCTTCAACTTTACAGTTAAATTTTGTGACCATTTCATTAATTACTTCAGCTGCTATTTCTTTAACTGTTCCTCTCCATCCTGAATGGGACAGGGCTATTATCTCCTTTTCAGGATCATAAAAGAAAACAGGAACGCAGTCAGCATAAAATGTTACCAATGTTATTCCTTTTTGATCCGTAATAAGAGCATCATATCCCTTTATATCGCTTTCTCTTGTTAAACCTTTACCTCTGTCGCTATAATCTATATATTTAATCTTATTGTCATGTATCTGATTTGAAAATACAAAACTTTCTATATCAATATTCATGCAATCTGCTACCAATTTGTAGTTTTTGAATACATTTTCCGGTTTATCATTTCTGTTAAAACCCAAATTCAGAGAAAAGCACTCATCTTTGCTAACTCCTCCTAATCTGGTAGTAAAACAATGCGTAAGCACATTTTCATATTTTTTAAGGTTTTTAAATTGCAAAATTTTAGGTCCTCTGTCCTCAATGAAAAGTATGTCCTTTTCTCCTTCAAATCTTTTTGCCAGCAAATGCATTATATTGTTCTCCCATGTTCTTAATAATCCATAAAAATCATACCACAGAAAATTATTTATAACAATGTATATTTCCTTTACTGTCACCATACCTATATACGCAAAAAAGGAACCTGCAAATGCAAGTTCCTTCAGCAATGGACGTAAAGCAACTACCTTCTCGGTTCTACTAGGAGCTTTATTGCTGTTCTTTCTTCACCGTCTATCTGTATGTCTGTAAAAGCCGGAATACAGATTAACTCGTGACCAGAAGGAGCCATAAATCCTCTGGCTATGGCAACTGCTTTTACTGCTTGATTAAGTGCTCCGGCACCTATAGCTTGAATTTCTGCTGAACCTCTCTCTCTGATAACACCTGCTAGAGCACCAGCAATTGAATTTGGATTAGATTTTGCCGAGACTTTTAATATGTCCATTTACTTAACCTCCTATTGCTTTTCCTGTATTTATTTATATGTTTTTTATATTCTACATAAATTTAGAAATTCCTCTTTTTTTATCTATATTTTAGTAAAACATTAAAACATTTTTAATTTTTATATATCTATCAATTTAAAAATACGCTGGATTGACGTGGTTTTGCCGTTATTTTCATCAATATTGGCAATAACAGCATTAAATTGCAATTTTCCTTTAGCAAGCTCAAATTTAGCAGGCATATGAGTCATGAATTTTTTTATTATAATATCACGGTCAACCCCTATTACCCCTTCATATGGGCCTGTCATTCCCACATCGGTTATGAAACACGTACCTGAATGCAAAATTCTCTCATCAGCAGTCTGTACGTGTGTATGAGTACCAAAAACAGCACTTACCTTTCCGTCAAGATACCATGCAAAAGCATTTTTTTCAGAGGTAGTCTCGGCATGAAAATCAACTATTATAACATTCACAAAATCTTTTAAGTATTCAATTTCTCTGTCTGCAGCTCTGAAAGGACAATCCACGCTGTCCATATAAACTCGCCCCAGAACATTAATTACACCTATTTTGCCTGCAGGACCATTTATAATCGTAGATCCCCTTCCCGGAAGACCTGATGGATAATTTGCAGGCCTGACTATCCTTTTTTCGCTGTTTATAAATCCAATAATCTCTTTTTTTGCCCATGTATGGTTTCCCAGTGTAATTACATCTACACCTGCGTTAAACAATTCCTGTGCAACCATATATGTCAAGCCGTTTCCTCCGGCAGCATTCTCACCATTTGCTATGCAGTAATCATATGCCTTTTCCTTTTTTAACTGGCATAACATTTCTTTTGCAGCTTTTCTTCCGGAGTTACCAACTATATCTCCGATAAATAATATTTTCAATAAGTTAACCTCCATTTTTGCTTATAATAGCACAAAAAAGCGTGTTATCACGCCTCTAAAACGTATGATCACGCTTTTTTGTTTATTTAAATTCCCATTATTTAGCATATTCAATTGCCCTAGTTTCACGTATAACATTTACCTTAATTTGTCCAGGATATTCAAGTTCACTTTCAATTTTTTGCACTATTTCCCGTGCAATTAAGGCTACGCCGTCGTCGCTTACATCTTCAGGTTTAACCATTATTCTTATTTCTCTTCCTGCCTGTATTGCAAATGACTTTTCAACACCCGAGAATGAATTTGCTATTTCTTCCAGTTTTTCCAGACGTTTGATGTATGATTCCAACGTTTCTCTTCTGGCTCCGGGTCTAGCAGCTGAAATTGAATCTGCTGCCTGTACAAGTACTGATATTACTGAAGATGGTTCTACATCTCCATGATGAGCAAGTATTGCATTTATAACATCATCGCTTTCCTTGTATTTTTAGCAAGGTCAGCTCCAATTGTCACATGCGATCCTTCCACTTCATGGTCAACAGCTTTACCTATATCATGCAGCAAACCTGCTCTCCGAGCAAGGTTCTGGTCAATACCAAGTTCCGCTGCCATTATTCCTGCAAGGTGTGAAACTTCAATTGAATGATTTAATACATTTTGTCCATAGCTTGTTCTGAATTTTAATTTTCCAAGCAGTCTTACAAGTTCAGGATGCAATCCATGCACGCCAGTTTCGAATGTAGCATGGTCACCTTCCTGTCTTATGGTGTTTTCTACTTCCTTTTTGGCTTTCTCAACCATTTCTTCAATTCTTGCCGGATGTATCCTGCCATCAATAATCAATTTTTCAAGCGTTATTCTTGCAACTTCTCTTCTTATAGGATCAAAGCCGGACAGAATAACAGCTTCCGGAGTATCATCAATTATCAAATCAATTCCGGTTAGAGTCTCCAGCGTTCTGATATTCCTACCTTCTCTACCTATGATACGCCCTTTCATCTCATCATTAGGAAGCGGCACAACTGAAACAGTGGCTTCTGATACATGATCAGCAGCACATTTTTGTATAGCACATGCTATTATGTCTCTGGCTTTTCTTTCTGCTTCTTCTTTGGCTTTGGTTTCAATGTCTTTAATCATTATTGCCATCTCGTGCCTTACTTCACTCTCAACATTTCTCAAAAGATATTCTTTCGCATCTTCAACTGATAATCCTGAGATTCTTTCCAGCTCTTCAACCTGTTTCTTTTGAAGCTGTGTTAAGTCATCCTGCAAAGTCTGTGCCTCTTTAAGCTTTTTGTTAAGCATTTCATCTTTTTGCTCGAGGGCTTCAGACTTTTTGTCCAATAATTCTTCTTTTTGCAATACTCTTCTTTCATAACGCTGGATTTCGTTTCTTCTTTCTTTTGTTTCTCTTTCCAATTCCAGTCTGCTTTTATGAATTTCTTCTTTTGCTTCTATCAGAGCTTCACGCTTTTTACTCTCAGCTGTTTTTTGAGCTTCGCTTAGTATTTTCCTAGCCTGCTGCTCTGCACTGCCTATTTCCGCTTCAGCAATTTTTTTTCTATGTTCAATTCCTATGCGGAACATTATTAGTGAAGCAATTATTGCAACAACAATACCAACTATCAAACCTACAATAAAGCCTTGTAATATAACACACACCTCCCGCTATTTAGTTTTCAATGTACACTCTATCTAAGAATTTACAATTGATCAAAGTACAAACTAATTGTAATATTTTTTAATTTTTATGTCAAGAATCAAAAATTCCGCCCATAAAGGCTTATTTAAAGGTTTTCATACAATTTGGGCGCCCTTTGAAATTGCTAATCATTAACTTAATTGCTTATATTTATGTGTTTTTCATTTTTTATTTTTTCGTTCTTTATTAGCCTGATGTTTGCTTTTACTTACCCGCCTTTCTTTAATGCAGTCTTTGCTGCTGTTTATTTTCACAGGCTTTATAAGGCATTTCTTCCCATAGCCTATTAAATCTTCTCTTCCCGCTTTTATTAACGCTTCATATACTAATTTATAATTCTCTTTTTTGTTGTATTGCAGCAACGCTCTTTGCAAAGCTTTTTCATGTGGATCCTTAGGTACATATACTCTTTCCATGTTTCTCGGATCAAAACCGGTATAGTACATACAAGTAGAAAGGGTAGCAGGGGTTGGATAAAAATCCTGTACCTGTTCAGGTATATGCCCTGAATCCCTCAAATATTCAGCTAACTCTACGGCTGCTTTCAGATCGCTTCCGGGATGGCTCGACATCAGATATGGTATGAGATATTGTTTTTTCCCCAACTTTTTATTAATTTCATTAAACTTTTTAACAAATTTATCGTATACCTGTCGTGACGGTTTGCCCATTTTTTTAAGCACCTTATCGGAAATATGTTCCGGTGCCACTTTAAGCTGGCCGCTTATATGATGATTGCACATTTCGTAAAAAAATTCATCGTTTTTATCCAGCATAAGGTAGTCATATCTTATGCCTGACCTGATAAAGACTTTTTTCACATTAGGAATTTGCCGTATTTTTCTTAACAATTCAAGATATTCTGAATGATCTGTTATAAGATTTTTACATGGTGTTGGATATAAGCACTGCCTGTTTTTACATACCCCTTTGTCAATCTGCTTTTTGCACGCTCTATTCCTGAAATTTGCCGTGGGTCCTCCCACATCATGTATATATCCTTTAAAACCCGGACTACGGGTAAGCTTTTCTGCTTCCTGCAGTATTGAATTCTGGGTTCTTTTTTGTATAACCCTTCCTTGATGAAAATTCAGTGCACAAAACGAACATCCTCCATAACAGCCTCTATGACTTGTTATACTGAATTCAACTTCCTTTATTGCAGGAATTCCGCCATATTTTTCATACATGGGATGGTATGTTCTTTCATAGGGCAGAGAATAAACTTTGTCCATTTCTTTTTCACTCATAGGCAGAGCATTTGGATTTTGAACAAGATATCTGTCCATATGTTTTTGTATCAGTATTCTTCCCGTTAAGGCATCCTGCTCTTCATACTGTATTTTAAATGCTTCTGCATACTTTCTCTTATCACTTTCCACTTCTTCAAAAGAAGGCAGAATTATAGCTTTATCATTTTTATTTATAGTTTTTAGATAGCTGTCTGAGTCCCTTTGATTATATTCGTCCAATATTTTCTGCAAATCTGACGGTAACTCATTGAATTTTGATATATAACATGTTCCCCGTACATCCTTTATTTGAGATACAGGTATTCCTTCCCTTAATCTTTCAGCTATCTCTACTATTGGCTTTTCTCCCATTCCGTAAATCAGCAGGTCTGCTTTTGAATCAAAGAGTATCGATTTTCTTACCTTATCATCCCAATAATCATAATGGGCAAAGCGTCTTAAACTTGCTTCTATACCTCCTATGATAATCGGTATACCTTTAAAGCATTCCCGTATCTTGTTGCAATATACGATAACAGCTCTATCCGGTCTGTATCCTGCTTTTCCTCCGGGTGAATAACTGTCAGTCTTTCTAGGTTTTTTATTAACCGTATAATGGTTAACCATGGAATCTATAACTCCGGAACTAACTAGAATCCCCAGTTTAGGACGTCCTAACATCATGAAGTCATCATTGCTTTTCCAATTTGGCTGAGGAATAATTCCAACCTTATATCCATAACTTTCAAGCACTCTGGTTATAACTGCATGTCCAAAGCTTGGATGATCTACATATGCGTCCCCGCTGATATATATAAAATCCAGTTGTTCCCATCCTCTTCTTTTCATATCATCTTTAGTAACAGGTAAAAAGCTCATATATATCATACCTTCTGTTATTGTTTATTATTATTCTAACACACTAAATACTTGTTGTAGCAAACATAATACTTTTTAATCAAAGTACATATTGATATATTAAAAATAAAGTAATCATTTTTATTATTTCAATTTTGAATAACTCGTTAATATTATTGTTTCATATTTATATAAAAATTTTAATATTAATAATTATCATATATTAAACTATATCATAAGGGTTAACATTTAAAATATTAATAATATTACTTGCAGAATTATCCTAATTATTATAGAATCTTTAATATAAATCACACTAAAATTTACAGAAATATAGTGTTATTTGTAATAATATGTATTTATTTTCAAAGTAAATATAATGTCAAATTAAACTTGCTCTTTATTTATTCCCGTGCCTTTCAAACTATGAAAATTTATTAGTTTACCAGGTACATGAAATAAATATAGATTTATATTTAACTTTAAGAATTAAAAATTAAATTAACGGGGGATGTCAATGTATCAATGTCCAAATTGTAAAAATCCTATTGAGTACAACATGTCAGTATGCCCTAATTGTG
>Ga0134097_1002797_pt1 | contig 10279 bp, 9 predicted proteins | sample 8_3taG_FD_94450 | JGI IMG/M metagenome (GOLD analysis project Ga0134097, IMG submission 94450) | Switchgrass degrading microbial communities from high solid loading bioreactors in New Hampshire, USA - 8_30_10_142_A2 metaG | ecosystem: Engineered > Bioreactor > Semi-continuous > Anaerobic >... | reverse complement strand
TATGTAAGGCATATACGGGACAATACCCGCAAAAACCTTTCTTCAAAAGGCTCATAGCCCCGTTGTTCGTTTTGGTCTTTCTGGTCGTAGTTGCATTCGGGCTGGCTGTTTGGGTGATCGGAGAAAGCCTGGTATATAAAGAAGGAAGGAACCTGTCGTTGGCAGTTTCCATTCTTAAATATGCAGGGGTTTTTGCAGGCATCATGCTGTTCAACCTGGGACTTTATGCATATACGCCTGGTTATGACCTGAATAAACGATGCCATATACCGGGAGCGATCGCGGCATCGTGTGGATGGATGCTGGCCAACAGAGGATTTGAGATATATATCAGAGATATAATCAACTATTCGGCGCTGTATGGCAGTATTGGGGCATTTCTGGGGCTTGTTCTATGGCTGTTTGCGATCAGCATGGTGATCCTGTTTGGAGCGGAAATAAATGCGGCGGTATTTTCATACAGGGCTGGCGAGTGCTGACATCATGCGATCAATCTTATATATTCTTTATTGCCTGACAAAGTATGGTGCATATTTTGCGGCAACGAGTATGGCTTCGATCATGCTCACAGGACTGGCTATACCTTTTCCCGCAATATCGTACGCGGTACCATGGTCAACGGAAGTCCTGAGGATCGGCAGGCCGTTCGTTACCGATATGGTCCGTTCAAAGTCAAGAGTTTTTGTCGCAATGTGACCCTGGTCATGATAGAGCGAAAGGACGGAATCATATCGGCCGTTGAGTGCCAGATGGAAAACGGAATCTGCCGGTACCGGGCCGGTTACTTTATATCCCATATCGCGCAGGGTTTCTACTGCGGGAGCTATCTGATCTACTTCTTCCGTACCGAACAGTCCATGTTCGCCGCTGTGCGGATTCAACCCTGCGATGGCCATCGTAGCGTTGCGCACGCCCAGCTTTTCGAGTGCTTTATAACAACGCATAACTGTATCTATTATCCGATCAGTCGTCACCAGGTCGCATGCTTTTCGCAGTGAAACATGACGGGATAAGAAAAATACTCGCATACCGCGTACTTCAAACATAGTAAGCGGGTCTTCGGTGTTGGTAAGACCGGCCAGGATTTCCGTATGCCCAATATATGGAATGTTTCCTGCTTTGAGTGATTCCTTGTTTATCGGGGCAGTCGCAATTGCGTCTGCCTCGCCCTTCATTGCAAGGTCAACGCATTTTTCTATATATTCGTATGATGCTTTGCCGCAGAGGGCTGAGATCTCGCCCATCCTGAACTCCGACGGATCGGCATTGTGCAGATCTATGACGTTTATTATTCCTTGCCTGAATACTCCCATTGAGGGGGTACTGATAATGTGAAAGTCCGTTTTTAATCCGGACAAACGGGCAGCCTCCGCCAGGACTCTTGAATCACCGACGATAAAGCAGTCTGTATTCTTTGTAACCGATGGATCCAATAGTGCTTTAACAGAGATTTCCGGGCCGATACCGGCCGGGTCCCCCATTGGAACGGCGATTAATGGCTTTTTAAAAGGCATCGGGATCTCCTCTATTCGGTTATCGATTTGATCTGTGTGAAGGGTTATAACACATTTTTTATATTATACCAGCTTTGACTTTTATTTACAACATGTCTGTTTATCGGGAGACCGCCGAGATGACCTTCCAAACACTTACAGTATGAAGCGATACCCCTCGGTCAATAATTCATTCAGGTTCAGGGATTCCTGAAATGGATGAAGATGAACCGGAGGAGGATCAGAAGTGCATGGAAAGGTTGAGATCTGTGGTGTCAACACATCAAAACTGAAGGTTCTTTCTGGCAAGACGATCCAGAAATTGCTTGAAAGAACGAAAAAGGGGGATAAAAAGGCCAGAGAAGAGCTGATTACAGGAAATCTCAGACTCGTACTAAGCGTCATACAGCGCTTTGGCAACCGCGGCGAGCCTCTTGACGACCTTTTTCAGGTAGGCTGTGTCGGTCTGATCAAGGCGATCGATAACTTTGATACCTCGCATGATGTCAAGTTCTCCACTTACGCCGTACCGATGATTGTAGGGGAGATCCGCAGGTATCTCAGGGACAACAGTTCTATCAGAGTAAGCAGGTCAATGCGCGACACGGCATACAAGGTGCTGCAGGTAAAGGAGAGGATGACTGCGGAAAAGCAGCGCGAACCGACTACCGATGAGATTGCCAAGGTCTTAGGTATTCGCAGGGAAGACGTCGTATTTGCATTGGATGCGATCACCGACCCGATTTCCCTCTATGAGCCGGTTTACTCGGACGGCGGAGATGCGATCTGTGTAATGGACCAGGTGAGGGATATCAAGAATACCGATGAAAATTGGCTTGAGCATATTGCCCTGGCTGAGGCGGTTTCAAGGCTGGGAGAAAGAGAACGGCATGTCCTCGCAATGAGGTTTTACGACGGCAAGACTCAGATGGAGGTTGCATCCGAGATCGGAATCTCCCAGGCGCAGGTCAGCCGATTGGAAAAAAACGCGATAAATCAAATAAGAAAACATTTGTGACTCCGCCAAGGACAACCAAGGGGACGGTTCTCCTGGCCGGAAACAGCCAAGGGGACGGTTCTCTTGGCTTTTCTGCAAAGGGAAAGCCAAAAAAGCCAGAAGCCATAGGGACGGGAAGCCATAGTGACGGTTCTCTTGGCCTTCTAGTAAAATGAATACTCCAGTTTTCGCAAAAACAACAAGGCGCTCCTGTTTTTACGGAGCGTCTTGCAATTTGCGAAGAATTACGAGACAACCGTACCCGAGTCCTTTTCTATGCCAAGAGAACCGTCCCCTTGGTTGCCACCGTCCCATGGTTGTCCTTGGATGGCTGAATGGCTGCCTGCCAAGAGAACCGTCCCCTTGGCTGCCCTTGGCTGCTTGACCTTTTCCTTGGTCTCGGCCAGGAGAACCGTCCCCTTGGCTGGCCTTGGCTGGCTTTGGCTAGATCGTCAGAACACCGTCGTCGCCTTCGACAAGGATCAGGATCTGTTCTTCCATTCCCGTTTCGGCGTTGATATAAATAAGGCAGCGCTGTCCATATTCGTCCACGCATTTTAATTCATAACACAGTTTTTCATACTTACCCATGCTGGGGATAACGGCAAGTCTGATGTTTTCTACCGTGAGCCCGTCAGTGACCATATCGCGGACCGATTCTTCGGTCAGTTTTATTTCGGGAAGCGTACGTTCGCCGTGACTCATTAGATAGCCCAAAAACTCAAGGCCGACTATCTGGCCGTCGTCCTGCGCAACCGAGACCTTGATGAGGTCCGGATAATATGTGATATCATCTTTGGTATACGCGAAATTAACTGTAAGGATATTGTTGCGGGAGATATAATAGCTGGTTTCCATGCCGTCAAAACCGTTGTTTGACAGGAAATCCTTGGCCTTCTTTACGCAGTCTTCAACCGAGAGGACGGTCTGTTCAACAGTTCTTGAATGCATCATATTATGGATAAAGCCGCCGGCCTTGGTGATATCCACATACATATTCCCGCTTACGGTTTCTGCAACAAAAGAGTATACCGGTATATTGCCGTTGCCTTCTCCGTCATCCTTGACAATGGAGATATCGAGCTTGAATATCTCGGCGACCCGCTTTCTTGCATCTTCTCTGCTTATTTCTTCAGCGTTTTGCAGCATCATCGGCTTCATCTTGCTTATGTGGTCTGAAAACGGCCCGTCGTAAATAAGCCCGGCATATTCGGGGAACTGGGTCTCGATATCCTTGATCGTCTCGCTTATGGAGTTTATCTGTTGTTCGGGATTTGAAGCATAAATCGCTGTCCCTATTGAAAGTCCGTCATTATAGATGCGCTGATATAGTTCGTTGAGGTTTACGGATAGCTGGTAAGCCGCATCGGATAATGCTGCGATATTCTTCTTGTCTTCATCGGTTATTTCCAGGCCCGATGCTTCCTTTCGGGCAATATTATACGCATAGTCGCCAACCTGGCTCAGGAATTTTGCCGTGCGCTCCAGCTCGACATGCGAAAAGGGGAGATTCGCAAGTGCGTAGGTTGCCATCGCCGACTGGCGCGACACTTCGGCGGACAGCGAAGCTATCATGGAAGGCGTAGATGCGTAACGCCCTTTTTGAAGTGTTGTACTGATCTGCTCAATACTTGTGGTAAGCTCGGCAAAATTGTGCTGATATCCTGCTTCAAGAAGCCAGCGGTAATGTTTGGCCTCTGCATATCCTGTGTAGACGAAGCCGCTCAGCACGAGTATGAGAGCGACAGTATAGCTGATCAGTCGTACCTTAGTTCTTCTTTTCATCGTTAAACCCCACTTCATTGATGGTTGTATGTCGAGATATGCCGTTCCTGCTGCGGCAGACAGAAAATGCCGGTTTTGAAGGCATAATTGTTTAGAAAGTCATAAATATGCGTTTATATCATTTGTTTTCATCGAAGCAAATATTCAGTTAGCAAATCGGGCAGATCTGTCCCTGCTTATTTTTTGTTGAATTAAAAATTGCCATATTTATCGCTTTATGATATGATAGCGAGTAGCGGAATTCCGGCAGTATTGTCTTCAAAATCTGCAAACCGGGGTGTATTATTTTGCTGAAAATCAATTTTTCCGACAGAATGGGTGAACTGCAGTCGTCAACCATCAGAGAAATTTTGAAAATGCCGCAAACGCCTGATTCGGTGTCCTTTTCTGCCGGCAACCCTTCGCCGCTTACATTTCCGCACGAGGACATGGCAAAAATCGCGGCCGAGATTTTCCAAAACGACTATGTGACTGCTTTGCAGTATGGAATAACGGAAGGATACGAGCCGCTGCGCGCTGCTATAAGTCAGCGTATGTCGAGTAAGTACGGTATAGGATCTGACCTTGACGATGTCATCGTTACATCAGGCGGCCAACAGGTCATCGATTTGGCTATCAAGGTGCTTGTCAACGAAAACGACACGATATTGTGCGAATCCCCGAGCTTTATCGGGGCGCTCAATGCTTTCCGTTCATATAATGCGCGGCTTGTCGGTATCCCTGTTGATAAAGACGGTATGGATATCGATTCCCTGGAGAAGGCGCTCAGGACTGAACCGAATGTCCGTTTGATATACACGATCCCCACATTCCACAATCCATGCGGTTGCACGATGTCACTGGACAGACGCAAACGCATTCTTGAACTTGCAAAGAAATACGGCGTCTTTATACTCGAAGACAGTCCGTATTTCGAGCTGCGTTACTCAGGTGAAGATCTGCCGACCCTGAAAAGCATGGATACGGAAGGGTATGTTATTTTTGCGGGTTCATTCTCAAAAGTTATCGCGCCGGGGATACGGGTCGGCTTCGTATGCGCGCATCGCGATATCGTATCCAAAATGACTGTTGCTAAACAGGTCATAGACGTTCACACGAACCTTTTTTTCCAGATCCTTGTGGTCAGGTACCTTCGCCTGGGTGTCATTGACGGCCATATTGAAAAATGCCGCGCCCTTTACATGCAAAAGAGGGACAGGATGCTTGCGGCAATGGACCGTCATATGGCAGGATCGGCTGCGTGGAACGTTCCTGACGGAGGACTTTTCATCTGGGCGGAACTTCCCGAGGGATACGATGGTCTAGAATTATGCAGAAGGCTGAAGGACAGGAACATATCCTGCGTCCCCGGAAACACTTTCTGCGTAGATCAAAAGCAGGTTTCGCGGGGATTCAGGCTGAACTTCTCCCTGCCTTCCGACGAGCAGATAGACAGAGGTATCGCCGTTATAGGCCAGGTGCTGAGTGAATATATAAGGTCCTGATTTTACTGATCAATCACTGTACAGTTTGAAAGAGGGTATATCATGAGCAAAAAGAGGATATTCAGCGGTATAAAGCCGACAGGTGAACTGACTTTGGGGTCATATATCGGCGCCATCAAGAACTGGATCGATCTGCAGCAGGAATACCAATGCCTGTACTGCATCGTTGATATGCATGCGATCACTATCAGAAACGATCCTGCCGTTCTGAGGAGACGATCGCTCGAGCAACTTGCGCAATATATTGCCTGCGGGCTGGACCCGGAGCAGAACATCATATATTTTCAAAGCCATGTGCCTCAGCATGCTGAGCTTTCCTGGATCCTGGGATGCTACTCGATGCTCGGGGAGCTCAACCGGATGACACAGTTCAAGGACAAGGTCAAAAAGGGTTCGGAAAACCTGAACGCAGGGATCTACACATATCCCGTCCTTATGGCTGCCGACATACTGCTTTTCCAATCCGATCTGGTCCCTGTGGGCGAGGATCAAAAGCAGCATGTGGAGCTATGCCGTGACATAGCTATTAGGTTCAACAGTATATACGGCGAAACATTTACCATTCCGGAACCGTTTATTCCCAAGGTCGGTGCGCGTATAAAGAGCCTCACCGATCCCTTGAACAAGATGTCGAAGTCGGACGACGATCCGCAGGGGAGTGTGTTCCTGATGGACAGCCCGGATTCGATCATGAAAAAGTTCAAGCGGGCTGTGACAGACATGGAAAACAGGGTAGCTTTCGATCCGGAAAAACAGCCCGGCATATCGAACCTGATGACTATCTATTCAAGCGCTACCGGAAAGAGCTTCGACGAAATATCAGCCGAATTTGACGGAAAGGGCTACGGCACTTTCAAGGTTGCCGTTGCCGAATCTGTCATCGAACTGCTCAGGCCGATCCGTGAGAAGACGGAAAAGCTGCTTGAGGACAAATCATACCTTGCGGAAATCTATAGGAACGGTGCAAGGCGGGCGTCGGAGCTTGCCGAACCTACTTTGAAGCTGGTTACCGAAAGGATCGGCTTCGTACCAAAAGGATAGGAAGGAAAACCCGACACATGGATACGGAACTTATATTTTTACTGCTTGTCACACTTGGAGTTTCATTTCTTGTATCCTTTGCAGCCACCCCGCTTGTAAAACAGTTTGCTCAGAGGATCGGGGCGATGGATGTTCCAAAGGACGAGCGCAGGATGCACAATATCCCGATCGCCAGGATAGGCGGTCTTGCGATCTTTTTCGGATTCATGTCCGGCGTACTGCTGTTTTCGGATATAGACCGCGAGCTTCGGGGGATACTGTTCGGATCGGTGATCATCGTGGTCATGGCGATGATCGACGACCTTATCAATCTAAAAGCCTGGATCAAGCTGATCGTACAGATCGTGGCGGCGCTCGTTGCCATATGGCACGGAGTTGTGATCGAAGTCATATCTAACCCGAATATTTTTTCCAGCAATCCGTGGCTTGTGCTCGGTGCGTTTTCGATCCCGGTAACGGTGATCTGGATAGTTGCCATAACAAACTCGGTAAATTATATAGACGGTCTTGACGGTCTTGCGGTCGGTGTATCATCTATATCGTCCATTACAATGCTTGTGATAGCCATATTGGTTTCGGAACCGAACGTCGCCGTCGTGATGGCAGCCCTCGCCGGAGGATGCATAGGGTTCATGCCCTACAATCTGAACCCGGCAAAGATCTTCATGGGTGATACTGGCGCACTGTTCATCGGGTACATCCTTGCAACGATTTCTATACAGGGACTGTTCAAGTTCTATGCGATAATGTCGTTTGCTGTCCCGTTTTTGATCCTGGCTCTTCCCATTTTCGATTTCGTTTTTGCGTTCTTCAGAAGGCTGCTTGCCGGTAAGAACCCGATGGCCGCCGACAGGGGGCATGTGCATCACCGCCTGATCGATATGGGACTCAACCAAAAGCAGGCCGTTGCGATAATGTACGTGCTGAGCGGTATCCTTGGGCTGACGGCAGTTGTGCTGACCGCAAGCGGAGAACTTCGTGCGATGCTGCTCATAATAGGCATAATCATTGTCGGCGGACTGAGCGTAAAAACCTACTTCTCATATAGGCCGGACGTCAATAGCCGAAGAAACGGAATAATGAACGGGAAAGCCCACGCAATGAGCACGAACACCGAGATTAACGCAGATGCAAATGAAAGAGATATGCTCGTCGAAAGCGATCATATATATGTACAGGCTGACGATGGCATCATATCTGATGAACTGAAAGCCAATGACGATGCAAGTAACACTGACGTCAGCAACGACCGCAACGATCGGGGCAATGAAAATGCATGAACGCGTGAAGATGCATGACTTGCCTGTTATGTTGCTGAATTAGGAAGGATAAATAAGATGGATAAAGTAAAAGTGATGGTCGTGTTTGGCACACGGCCTGAAGCGATCAAAATGGCACCACTTGTTCTGGAACTGAAAAACAGGGAACAGGTAGAGTGCATAGTTTGCACGACCGGTCAGCACAGGCAGATGCTCGATCCAATCATAGAAATATTCGGGCTGGACGTAGATTTCGACCTCAATATAATGGAACCGGACCAGACACTGTCGATGATAACTTCGAAGACAATAACCGGTATGGAGCCGGTGCTGGAGAAAACGAAACCCGACATGGTGCTTGTCCACGGAGATACGTCGACTGCTTTTGCCGCTGCACTTGCGGCATTTTACAGGAAAATCCCTGTCGGGCATGTTGAAGCAGGCCTGCGTACCGGAAACAGGTATTCCCCTTACCCTGAAGAGATGAACCGAAGGCTTATAAGCGAAATAGCCGAAATGCACTTCAGCCCGACGAAATCGAATGCAGAAAACCTTAGGAGGGAATCGGTGACAGGTGACATTTTCATTACCGGAAATACCGTTATCGATGCCCTGCACACCACGGTTTCCAAGTCATTCAGGTTTTATTCGGACTGTCTGCTGGATATCGACTTCGACAGGGAACGCGTGCTGCTTGTCACGGCACACCGCAGGGAAAACTACGGCCGTCCTCTTGAAAATATCATGAATGCCCTAAGGGACCTTGCGTACGCATATCCGGACATAAGGATAGTCTATCCCGTCCATATGAGCCCTGTCGTTAGGGATACTGCCGAAAGGATCCTGGGAAATGTACCGCGGGTCAGTCTGATCGAACCGCTCAATGTGGATGAGATGCACAACCTGATGGATCGCTGCCACCTGGTCCTTACCGATTCGGGAGGACTGCAGGAGGAAGCTCCGGCGCTTGGCAAACCCGTCCTTGTCGTTCGAAGGGAGACGGAACGCCCGGAAGCTGTCGAGGCGGGTACGGTCAAGGTATGCGGTGTGGAGCGTGAAACCATATTCAGAATGGCATCCGAGCTGCTTGATTCCGAAGAAGCATATTCGCAGATGGCAAATGCCGTAAATCCTTACGGTGACGGAAAAGCCTGCAGAAGGATAGCGGACGCGATCCTCTGGCGTTTTGGGTTTTCTGAGCGTCCCGGGGATTTTATGCACTGATACGGGGGTTCTCATGAACAAGGGGAAAATGACGGTTTTTGCGGTCATGGCGGCTGTCCTGCTTACCGCTGCCATATTTGTCGTATTCCTGATGACGACTGCAGCTGGCAACCGCGGCCCTGACATATCATTGCCACCGGCCCCGTCCGACGATGTGACCGGTGGCAACAACACTGTGGCACCTGAGGTTTCCGACATTGACGTGGAGTATTTGGACATAACGACGGAAAATGTGCAGTCGATAATCGAACACCTCGACCGTCCCGACAGTTATTCCCTTGAGTTGCAGATCGAATACCACTGGACCGGCGGGAATTCCGTTTTCAGGAGACGCACATGGGTAAAGAGCGGCGCAGTCCGATGGCAGCATTTTGACCGCACGGGCAATCCCGTCCTGAACTATATCTTCACGCCGGACACCGTCTATGTTTGGGAAGAGAACGGCAGAGGATATGTCAGTTACCCGTGCGGTGAATTTTCTGCTGATGATCTGGGTCAGATTCCGACTTATGAGGATATACTGCAAGCCGATAAGGATGATATTGTATCCGCATATTACGAGGACCGTCAATCTGTTCCCTGTGTAAAGGTCGAAGTATTCGACAGAGATAACGGTCATACCCATCTGTATTGGGTCTCGCTTGAAACAGGACTTCTTTGGGAGGCGGAGGTGCTTGCCGAAGGTCAACTGATCTATCGTATGTATGTTCTGCAATCAGGCTTCTCAGTCAGGGAGCCCGAGCAATCCGACTTCCAGCTGCCGGGTGGAAGGAATCCTTTGACCGAGGCAAGAACAGATGGGGGTCAGTAAGTTAAAAATCAGTAAGTTAAAGTCCCAGCAGGAAAACCAGCCCCAGTATAATCAAAAAGTCCATATCATCCTCCTCAAGGATTAGCAGTATTATAATAAGGAGGAGGATCAGGTCTCCCAGATCCAGATTTTTCAGTCCTCCGAAGATCCCGTCGAACAGACCTCCCGATTTTCCTTTCCTCCTG
>Ga0134097_1002780_pt1 | contig 10324 bp, 10 predicted proteins | sample 8_3taG_FD_94450 | JGI IMG/M metagenome (GOLD analysis project Ga0134097, IMG submission 94450) | Switchgrass degrading microbial communities from high solid loading bioreactors in New Hampshire, USA - 8_30_10_142_A2 metaG | ecosystem: Engineered > Bioreactor > Semi-continuous > Anaerobic >... | reverse complement strand
GAAAGAGCTGATGGGACGGGGAATTTCCAATATAATAATAGATCTGGATAATACCCTGATTCCATGGGGAGAGGAAACCATCATTCCCGAAATCTATCAATGGATCAAAGCCGGTCAGGAGATGGGATTTAAGTTCTGCATCGTGTCTAACGGCAGCTTCAAAAGAATACGCCATTTTGCTTCAAAATTTGGGATGCTGGCTGCTTCCAAAAGAGGCAAGCCCCTGTCCCGGGCTTTTAAGAATGCTATGATGACGCTGGAGGGTAATAAACACAATACCGCAGTAATAGGCGATCAGATTTTTACCGATATCCTCGGGGGAAACATGCTCGATCTATATACCATTCTGGTTGAACCCATATCAAAAAAGGAATTCATAGGTACCAGGATTATGAGATGTTTTGAAAAAACTATTGCCAAAAGGAGGAGGCCATGAATATATCTCCCAATACAAAGCTGGTAGGGCTTATAGGCCATCCGGTAGAGCATTCGCTGTCACCCAAACTGCACAATAGCCTTTATAAAAAATACAATCTGGACTACGTGTATCTGGCCTTTGATATCGCTCCCGATGATGTTGGGAAAGCGTTAGAAGCGTTTAAAGTTCTTGGGTTTAAGGGATTCAATGTGACCATTCCCCATAAAGAAAGGGTCATGTGGTTTTTGGATTGGCTGGACACCGAGGCTGCAATTATCGGAGCGGTGAACACCGTTAAGGTAGAAAACGGAAAGCTCATAGGCTACAATACCGACGGGATGGGATTTGTGGATTCCCTAAAGCGCCGAGGGATAGCCCTTAAGGATACAGTTGCACTGGTGCTGGGGGCGGGTGGAGCGGCAAGGGCGATATGCGTATATCTTCTCAAAGAAGGAGTAAAAGAACTTTATATCTACAATCGAACCAGGGAAAGGGCAATTGAGCTTATCAAACACCTGGAGCGATTTTTTTCGGGCGTTTGTTTGAATTATCTTACAAAAGAAAATATCAAGGAGGTACAACCTGACCTGGTGGTCAATACCACGCCGGTGGGCATGTGGCCACATACCCAGCTTATGCCGGTAGAAGATTATGCCTTTTTACCCGGTATGATAGTAGTGGATATCATATACAATCCCATTGAAACCGCCTTTTTGAGAAAGGCCAGAGAAGCAGGGTGTATGGCCATAAACGGCCTTGACATGCTGGTGGGGCAAGCCATAAAGGCCATTGAGATTTGGACTAGTCTCAAGGTGGATTATGATGAAGCTATTAGTATATTGATAGAAGGGGATAAGTTTTTGTTGTAAAATGGAGTCCAATGGTATATAATGGTTGATAATGAAAGAGAATAGGACAAATTTACTAATTATAGGACTGATTTACTTATTATTTTTTACTTTAGGTGGGGCGCTTTATGGGGGTATACAGGAAGAGGCTAGGTGAACTGTTGGTTGAAAAAGGCATAATCACCAGGGAGCAGCTTAAAGAGGCGCTTGCCCTGCAAAAGTCTACCGGTAAAAAGCTGGGCGAAGTACTCATCTCTCAAAACTTGATATCTGAAGCCCAGATGGCTGAAGTGCTTCAGGAACAGCTGGGTATTCCCTTTGTGGATTTAAACAAAGTTACCCTTGAACCTAAACTGGCTGAGTACATCCCTTTCATGCTTGCCAAAAGGCATACCCTAATCCCCATAAAGGAGGAAAACGGCAAACTTTACATAGCTATGGAAGACCCGCTGAATTTTGCTGCTGTCGACGATGTAAAGCGCGTATCAAAAATGGATGTGGTACCGCTTATTTCGTTTGGAGAAGCTATAAAAAATGCCATCAACAGGCTGTACGGGATGGAGTATGCCGAAAAGGCAGTTCAGGATTATACAAGGGAAGCTAAGCTAGGGCAACTGCCTCAGGATATGCAAAACGGCTCTTTTGATGAGGACGTCAGCAATGCTCCGGTAGTGAGGCTGGTCAATACCATAATCCAACAGGCGGTTAACATGGGGGCCAGCGATATCCACATCGAGCCCATAGAGAATGAGTCGCGGGTGAGATTCCGGATCGATGGGATGCTGCAAAAGATATTTAACATACCCGTTTATATGCATTCTGCCCTGATCACCCGAATAAAGATCATGGGCAACATGGACATAGCCGAAAAGAGGCTCCCTCAGGACGGACGTGTGGGTATGAACATATCAGGGAAGAACATAGATCTTCGCATTTCTACCATACCTACCATCTACGGGGAAAAAGCCGTCATAAGGATTTTGGATCAATCCAATTTTCTCCTGTCCAAAGAAAAGCTTGGGTTTACAGAAGAAAACTTGGAAAAATTCAATGAGCTGCTTAAAAATACCCATGGCATCATATTGGTGACGGGGCCTACAGGTAGTGGCAAGTCGACCACCCTCTATGCCATGCTCAATGAGCTCAACAGGGAATCGGTCAACATCATAACCATAGAGGACCCGGTGGAGTACCGGATGGAGGGGATAAACCAGATTCAAGTCAACCCCAAAGCGGGACTAACCTTTGCCGCGGGACTTAGAGCCATTGTACGTCAAGACCCCGATATCATCATGGTGGGAGAGATTCGGGACAGCGAGACAGCCGAGATTGCTATACGTTCGGCAATCACAGGACATCTGGTATTGAGCACCTTACATACCAACGATGCTGTCAGCGCCATCTCCCGTTTAATAGATATGGGCATAGAGCCTTACCTCATATCTGCCTCCCTGGTGGGGGTGATATCCCAGAGGCTTTTGAGGAAGGTGTGCAGTAACTGCCGCGTACCCTATGAGATTGAGCCCCATCATCTGGCTGTACCGGGTTTTGAGGAACTGGCGGGTGTGACGCTGTACAGGGGAAAGGGGTGCAGCGCCTGCAATCATACCGGTTACAAGGGGCGTGTGCCTGTTCATGAGATCCTTGTGGTTTCAAGGCAGCATCGTCAGCTGATAGCACAAAAGGCCCCAATCGATGAAATAAGGGATTTGTCCATAAAGATGGGCATGAGCACTTTGAAGGAAGAGTGCATAAAGCTGGTACGAAGAGGAGTGACCACCATTGATGAGGTGATACGCGTATCTTACAGTCAGGATGGGTGACGCTATTAGGCTCTCATAATACAACGCCCATGCCATTCATTCCAAGGGTTGCAGTGAAAGGGGCAGTTAGTTTATGGACATATATGAGATACTCAAGAAAGCCGTTGAACTCAAATGCTCCGATGTACATATATCTGCCGGCATGCCGCCGGTTGTGCGCAAGGATGGAAACTTGTTGCCGATATCGGGTGAACCTTTGTCTGCTGACCAGACCCATCAGTTTACAAGAGCGCTGCTAAATGATGAGCAGTGGGAAGCATTTCAGGATAAAGGGGAGATCGATTTTTCCCTGTCCATAGCAGGAGTTCACAGGTTTCGAGTAAACGCCTATAAGCAGAGGGGTAGCTGCAGTCTGGCTATAAGATTGGTGAATTTGAGGATTCCTGATTTTGAGGAGTTGGGATTGCCACCGGTGGTGCAGGAATTTGCCAACAGGAAAAGCGGTTTGGTGTTGGTGACCGGGCCCACGGGCAGTGGCAAGTCAACCACTCTAGCGGCAATAGTCAATAAGATAAACATGGAAAGGGCTGCCCATATCATCACTTTAGAAGAGCCCATAGAATATCTGCATCGGCATCAGAAAAGCATAGTCAACCAGAGAGAAGTGGGAAGCGATACCAGAAGCTTTGCGGCGGGCTTAAGGGCGGCGCTGCGCCAGGATCCTGATGTAATATTGATAGGCGAGATGAGAGATTTGGAGACCATTTCCACAGCCATTACGGCTGCTGAGACGGGGCACCTGGTGCTGTCTACTTTGCATACAATTGGTGCGGCAAAGACCATAGACAGGATTATCGATGTCTTTCCGCCGCATCAGCAGCAACAGGTAAGGTTTCAGCTGTCAACCGTGCTGGAAGGCGTCATAAGCCAGCAGCTGATTCCGCGAAAGGATGCTGCAGGCAGGGTGGTGGCTGTGGAGGTGATGGTGGTGACGCCAGCCATACGAAACCTCATTCGCGAAGGCAAGACCTATCAAATAACCAATGCTATTCAGACTGGTGCCAGGCTGGGCATGAGAACCATGGATCAGGCGCTGCTGGAGCTTTACAATAAAGGGCTAATAACCAAAGAGGATGCCGTGCTTTATGCCGTTGATACCGAGCACATGAAAGCCTTAATAAACGGCCGATAGCTTTGAGAATTGAGCCGTGGTGGTGAGGAAGGAGTGATGGGATATTGCCAGGTACAGGTATTTAGCTAAGAATCTACAGGGCATCGCAACCAGGGGAACGCTTGAGGCTTCAAGCAAAAGGGAAGTTTACCGCCTTCTTAAGGAGCGGGATTATTATCCCGTCAAGGTAGAAAAGGTAATCAAAATCAGGGATATAAAGGATTTGCAGCTGTCCAGCAAAATAAAATCGAAGGATATGGCGGTGCTTTGCAAGCAGTTTTCTACCATGCTAAAGGCGGGGATCCCCATAATAAGGTGCATTGATATACTGTCTAAACAGCTTTCAAGCAGGCTGCTGCGGAGCATATTTGCCGAGATGTACGTGGAGGTGCGTTCGGGGAAGAGCTTGAGCGAGAGCCTGGTGAAGCGGAGCAGGTATTTCCCTCAGCTGTTTATAAGCATGGTGGAAGCGGGGGAAGCCAGCGGTACCTTGGACGATGTGCTGGATAACCTGGCGCAGCATTATGAGAAGGAGCACAAGCTTATACAAAAGATCAAAAACTCCATGGCATATCCCGTCATAGTGCTTGTGGTGGCGGTTGCAGTTGTGTATTTTCTGTTGACTACGGTGGTCCCCACCTTTGCCGATATATTCACCCGCAGCGGAGCAACCCTTCCACTGCCCACGCGCATGCTTCTCGGTTTAAGCGATTTTACGCTCAAATATGGTATTTTCGTGCTGCTGTTCCTTGTAATGTTTGCTTTTGGATTTTATGTAGCCACCTCCAGAGGAGAGGGGCGCTATAGATGGCACAAGTTCTTGCTGAGGTTGCCTGTGGTCAAGGCAGTGGTTGTTCAATCCATATCAACCCGGTTTTCGGGAACACTGGGTATACTGCTTAGGACGGGGATACCGCTTGTTACTGCGCTGGAGATAACTAAAAAAGTGGTAGGCAACGAAGTAGCCCAAAGGGGTTTGCTGCAGGTTCAGGATGCGGCAAAGAAAGGCGGTGGCATATCGGCTCCGCTGGAGCAGCTCAACCTGTTTCCTCCCATGTTCATACAGATGATCAGGATAGGTGAGGAATCGGGTACGCTGGACGAGATGCTGCTTAAGACAGCCGAGTTTTATGAAGCAGAGCTGGAGACCAACCTCACTAGGCTCACCACCCTGCTGGAACCCATGGTAATAGTGCTGCTGGGAGGAGTTGTGGCATTTATCGTACTTTCCATAGCTTTGCCCATGTTTGAGATGAGCAGCTTTATTGGCTAAAGAATAAAAACGAAAGGAGAGAGGAGAAAAATGATTAAAAAGTTTATGAAGAACAAGAAAGGTTTTACGCTGATTGAGCTCGTGGTGGTAGTGGCGATATTGGGAATATTGGCTTTGCTGGTCGTACCCAACGTGGTAAACCGGATTAAAGAAGCAAGAGAAACCGTAGTGGATGCCAACATAAAGGTGATAAACAATGCGATTAAGATGTATTATGCCGAGCAAGGAGATTATCCGGATATTAGCGGAGCTACGGAAGGCAAAGAAGTAGAAGAGTTATTGAATAAATTGCAGACAGCTGGGTATTTAGATGCGAATGAAGTGAAAAATGCTGAAGAAGCTTTTGAAAATGTAAGTATTACAGTGAATACAGTGCAAAGTACTAGTAAAGTTACAAGTATCGAAAAAGGGACTACAAACTGAGTCTACTCCTTAAGGTTAACAAACTTATATAACCACAGCATCTTATGCAAATAATCTTTCAACAGGCATCGCAGGGATAATTCGGGTTAGTAGTTGATGCAGCGGTTTACCCTTTGGTTTAACCATGTGCTATCCAGTTTTCTTATAATAATGCGGTATCCCCAGGGTAGTTACCCGTGTTCTAGATCATATATTTACATTTGGCATTGCGCTGTCTAATATCGCTTTATTGAGAGGATAACATGGATTTTGTAGTGATGGCATTTGGACTTTTAATAGGAAGCTTTCTCAACGTATGCATATACAGAATACCTAGAGACGAGTCGGTGGTTTTTCCGGGCTCCCGCTGTCCCGATTGCGGGGCCCGGCTTAAGCCGGTTGACCTGGTGCCGGTTATCAGCTTTTTGCTCCTTAAAGGCAGGTGCAGGTATTGCAACCGACCCATATCGTGGCGGTATCCGCTTGTAGAGACATTGACGGCTTGCCTTATGTGGTTGTTTTACAGGCACTACGGTATAACTATCATGGCAGCATACTATGCTTTTATTGGCTGCCTTCTCGTTGTCGTGGCGTTCATTGATCTTTCCCATCAGGAGATCCCCAACGGGCTGGTGCTGGCGCTTATGATTGTCGGACTGGTAGCTAAGCTGGCTGGCATTGGTGCGGGGGTTGTCGATGGCCTGTACGGCTTATTGGTCGGAGGAGCGCCCCTTGTCCTCATTGCTGTCATTTCTGTTTTGGCTTTGCGCAGGGAAGGCATGGGCGGGGGAGATATAAAGCTGATGGCGGCCGTGGGCTGGTGCCTGGGCTGGCGCCTGACAGCTATAACGCTTATTTTATCCGTATATATAGGCGGTTTGGTGGCCCTCATGCTGTTGTGCTTCAAAATAAAGGGCAGGAAGGATTATATTCCTTATGGGCCATTTATAGCCCTTTCGGCTATCATATCCATGCTTTGGGGAGAAAGGATATTGTACTGGTATATAAGCTCATTCTGGGGATGAGGGTATGGGCAATACCAGGGGCGTTACCCTTATAGAGCTGTTGGTGGTCGTTGCCATCATAAGCGTGCTGATTTTTCTCATTTCTGTAAGTACAGCCACGCCTACGGACAGGAGCATACTGGAGTCGGCTGCCAATATGATAGCACAGGATATACGTTTGACCCAGCAGCTTGCCGTATCCAATGGGAGTATATATTTTTTTGAAATACATACCAAGGATAACTACTATCAGATACGTTCACAGTCAGTCGAGACAGCGTACAAGAAGGAATACCTACATGATGGTATATCCATTTCGACAATCGGGTTTGAAAGCCTTTATACCGATTCAACACGTAAAGATTTGAAGACGTTGAGATATACTCCGGCAGGTACTCCTGGTACTACAGGTACCATTACTTTGAAAAAGGGCAATTGGGTCAAGCAGATAACCGTTATGGTGGGCACGGGAAGGGTGAAAATTGATTGAATTCTAAAGGCATGACGTTAATAGAGGTCCTTATAGCTACAGCTTTGTTGGCCATAGTGGCGGGGATTTTGCTGACAGCCTTTGGCTTTTCTTTGGTGAGCACCAAAAAAGCGGAGAACACGCTTTCATCAACCTTTGTGGCCCAGAGCCGGATGGAGGAGATACATGGCATGGATGCCTCAACCGCTTTGGAAGAGGGCAGAGGTGAGAGAAGGCTGTTTATGGATAAATATGTTGAGACGATAGTAAAGCCGTATTTCCGAGAAAATTGTCATGCCTTTTATGTAATACTGGGAGGAGCCCTTGCCGATGTGTATGCCGTGCCGCCGGATAATAGCGGTGCATTGCAGATATCTACCATTATGGGGAGCCGGAGCATGAACATATCCATATCCGCTAACAGTTATTCCATTGCTTCGGCAGGCTATGAAACGCTGGAAGGTAGTTTACCTCCGGATGCAAAAGATATTATGGTGCTTATAAACGGCGTGAAGTATTCTTCGCCGGCAAATGTAACCATAAACGTCACGGCGGCAGGGTGCAATGTCAGCGTATGGGTGTATGATGGGGGCAGCAATTCGTCGCGTATAGAGGTTACCGGGTCCAACGTAGAGATAAAGCGTTTCAGCGGGTATACATACCGCGACTATTCCACCGTAAAGGTGCAGGTTAAGGTTTATGAGAGAGAGGATGATCTGCAGCCTTCAGCTAATTTCAGCAGCATACTTCAGCTCAAAAATTAAACAGCAGGGGTTGACTGCATGTGCAGTTTTAAGAGGTTATTTCGCAGGAGAAAAGTGGATTTCACGTACAGAAAAGGCAAAAGGGGGTATACCCTCCTTGAGGTCATGATAGCGGTGGCTTTGCTGGGAGTAGTTGTAAGCGTGGGTTATGCCATATACCTCATGGGGGTAAGGTCATACATCATGTCTACCAAAAAGATGGAGGTACAGCAAAACGTCCGGTCAGCGGCCTCCTTCATACAGAGGCGCCTACTTACGGCTGCAGCAAACGATGTAGAGGAAATTTATCATAATGGGCTGAAGACGCTGAGAATAGGCGACGAATGCTTCAACTTAAAAGACGGTACCTTACGGGTGAACATGGAATTTTCCAACCCCTGGTCACGTTTTAACCCCTTGGCAGAGGGCATATCGCATTTTGATTTCTCTATAGACGGAAGGCGGGTAAAGGTAGAGTTGGCGGGAGGACAGGAAGGAGAGGATGATTACTTTAGAGTGGAGTTTGAGGTGTTTTTGAGGCGGTAACAACATTGTATATTTTACTGTGGTGCATTCGTCCTTTGTCTTAATACCTCGCATTAATTGGCCTCGGCTGTCAAACTGCTATGCTTTACTGTCATAATACGCCCCATAGAAGGAAGGGGGTGGGGATTGGCCTTGAGATATAAAAACGCACTGTCAAATGCCCGTAATTGTATTTCTGCTAACAGCAGGGGTTCGGTTCTTTTGCTGGCGGTGCTGGCCTTGATGGTGGTGTTTACACTGGGAACGGGGCTTTTGGCGGTAGCCACTTCTAACTATGTAATGAACCAAGCCGAACACGACTACCAAGCAGCCTTCTACGCTGCTGAGGCTGGACTTCATCATAAGATAGAGGTAATGAGGGCTGAAATGGATAGGCTTTACCTGGAAGGGAGCTATACCAATGCGTCGGCTTTTTTCAATACCTTCTGGGAGCGAATAAAGGATAAAAAGGCGTTAAGCCTTGATATCGACATGATAAACGATAAGCCTGTTAAGGCCCAAGTGACTACAAGCAAGGGTACCTTGGGAAATGATTTCTGTGAGTATAAAATTCAGTCGATAGGCATTGTGGGAAGGATAAGGCGGACGATAGAGAGCACCGTGAGGGTGAAATATGCGCCCAAGGCGGGGGCTGCTCCGACGTTGTCGACCCTTTTTAGTTATGCCATATTTGTCAACGGGAAGATTAATCAGACCTCAAATGCATCTTATATAGAAGGCAACATAGGAACAAACGGTACCGACAGCGATGTAAGCCTTAAAAACCATAGTGGCAATGTTCAGACTAATTGCAGTTTAGCTTTACCGAAGATTGTATTTCCTTCTATTGAAGAGGCTGGTGAGCCGCTGGTTGTAAATCGAGACATGACCATTGCTGTTCCTGGCAGTATGAAATATTCAAGTATAACAGTAGATAAGAATAAAACATTGACCATTCAACTTAATGGTGGTGATACAGTCATTTATACCGATACGCTTGAAATGAATAATAAGTCGAACATAAACCTGCAGGGAGAGGGGAGATTGATTTTATATATAAGGGACGCATTTGTAATGGATGGCAGCATTAACCAAGGTGGCGATCCTAGCAAGGTAATCGTATTCTATGATGGAGAGGCTGTTGGTGGAGCTACAAGTAAGTTTAATTTTTACGGGGGTTTATATGCTCCGAAATTAAATTTGCATTTGTCCGCACAGGTGGATATAAAAGGGAGCATTGTGGTTAAGGAAATCAAAATTGCGGGGAATGGCAGTATTGTTTTTAGCCATGTGTACGATGAATCGAATCCCATTAGTGTAGGCGGCGTTGGTACTGACTCAGTGGGGCCCAAATTTGACATCGTTTCGTATCAAGAATTATAAAATTCGCTTTAAAAAGGAGAATATATGATGAAGAAAACCGCTAACGCTCTTATAGGTATAGACATAGGTTCAGGATATATAAAAATGTTACAAATGTCATATCAAGGTGGGATGGAGATATCCAGATGGGGGTTAATTGAGACACCTAAAATTGGGCAAGAGATGGCCGCCATGGATGATGGAGAAGTGGCAAAGGCCATAAGGGAGTGCTTTAAGTACAATGGTTTCTCTGTCAAAAGGACAAGCCTGTGCCTTTCCGATCCATCCATCATTTTTAGGGATATACGGCTTCCTGAGATGAAGGATGAAGAAATAAGGGAAAACG
>Ga0134097_1002752_pt1 | contig 10411 bp, 8 predicted proteins | sample 8_3taG_FD_94450 | JGI IMG/M metagenome (GOLD analysis project Ga0134097, IMG submission 94450) | Switchgrass degrading microbial communities from high solid loading bioreactors in New Hampshire, USA - 8_30_10_142_A2 metaG | ecosystem: Engineered > Bioreactor > Semi-continuous > Anaerobic >... | reverse complement strand
GAGCCCGCAGGCCAAGTAAAGGGCGGCCAGGTTTCTGATGTTTTCCTTCAATTCCTTCGGATCCTGAGGTTCCGTGATCGCATGCAGGTCGGCGATGAAAATGAAGAATTCAAAGTCCACCATCTCCTTCTGCAATCTCACAAAATTCCTCAAAGCCCCGAGGTAATTCCCGAGCGTGGGGATTCCCGTGGGTTTGACTCCGGACAACACTATTTTGCTCATATGGTTTCCTCCTTTGTTTTCTGGTAATAAAAAAGCCCTTATAAAACATAAGGACCAATTCTTGGCGGTGCCACCTTATTTCCAAAACGCCGCAGTTTTGACACTCGAGTCTCTAACGCAGACATACGTTGACGCATTTCCTCGTCACAACTAAGAGAGTCCATTCATCAATCAATCAACGGCCGCTTCCACTGTCCGGCCTCGCTGAGGTTGAAGAGGATTGATTACTAGCTCTCCTCACTGTTTTGTATTATTGTAAAACAAAACCTCAGGGTTTGTCAAGCGGGAATGGAATTGGAGAAGACTGTGCATGGAAAAAAGTGCAGCAAGGAAAAAGCTTTGTTTCTGAAAACCCGCATTTTCAAAGAAGAACGCTCAAAAAAATTCGCAATTCGAAAACCTTTCTTTTTTCCGGAAAGCCTGCCCGCCAGAAATTTCAATTGACATTTGCGGGAAAAAGTTATAAAATAGGCGTAAAATCTAAGAGGCAAGTGGTGAATGCAAGATGACTAAAAACCAACTCCAGGAAACGAAAATCGTTCTCAATTGTTTTATTGCCTTGGCGGGTTTACTTCTTCTTATCTCCGTTTTCACAACCCTCTATTCCGCAAAAGGCGTCATTTATTTTAAGACCGACGATGCGGGGAGTGAAGTCGGCGCCAATTACGCGGAAGTGTTTAAGGTTTATAATTTCGTTCTTCCGATAAAAACCAGCGCTACTTATCTTGATTTCTTTAGTTGGGAAATGTCGCTGCTTTATGTGTTGTTGATTTTGGCTTACATCATGAATTTTGTCGATCTTGGGGCGAATACCAAAACAAAACAATTCATCATCGGCGGCGCGTTGATTCTTTTTTCTCTGCTTTTGCTTCTGTTGAACTTCGTTTTTAAAAAGCAGATTGATGCCATCTATGATGAATGGGTCAGCGAACATTTTTCAAGTTCCTACATTAATACAAGAAACGGTGGCTTTCCTTTCCTCGCCTATTCGTTTGGAATCTTTGCCGGTCTAATGTCAATTTACAAGGCTTGGATCGTCGGGAAACTCGAACTGATAAGCAGGAACAGAAGGAACAGAGTATGAAGATATTAAAGAAATTTATTTTCCCTGGAATAATTGCGATCGTCGTCTGGTCCCTCCTCTTTTTCCTTAGGATGGGGGAGACCTACTATGCCCTGGAGGCTTTTTGGATCACCGGAATCTTCCTGTTGCTTCAAGCGCTTATCTACTGGGTTTCGAACGAAGGAGCTTTCTACATGATAGTCTGGGGAGTCGGAAAGATCATCGACATGTTCCGGAAGACTCCAAAATATCCGATGAGTTATTTTGAATACGTCGAAGCGAAAAGGGAAAACAGGAAACTGGACGTCTGGCCGACGCTTTCATTGGGGGCTGTTTTCTTCATGGTTGGCCTGATATGGTGGCTCATCATCTCTTGAATAGTAATCCGTTCCCTTTGTAAAATATTGCCTGATCTTGCCGATTAGGCAATTTTTATTTGGTAAAAGCAAGAATACGGCGAATTAAAAATTAAAATGTAAGCGATTTACTCAAAAAAAACGCTTGACTGAAAAAAATATCTATATTATAATTAATTAACCACGAATGAAGGTATAGTATTTCGTGTGAAAGAAAAAACAAAAGGAAAGGAGAAGGGAAATGAGCACATTAAAGAAGTTCCTGTTGCTTGTTTTGGCTTTTGTATCGATTTTCGTCCTTGCCGGATGCCAAGATAAAGAAGCCAGAAACCTGCTTGACGAATTAGAAAGCCTCATTGATGGACTTCAAGAACAACTGGGGAATGCTAATGCGAGCATCGACGAGCTCAGGGAACAGCTTGAGGAAGCTCAAGAGAACAGCGATAAAGTCGTTAAGCGTCTTTTGAGCGATTTGACTGCCGCAGGCGTTATTCAACCGACAAGCCTTAGCGCAACACTCAAGAATGAAACAACCGTACTTGGCGTTCCTAACCAAGAAGGATTTTATAGCATTAATACAGGCGAGGTAATCGACCTTGAATTTGTTATTACTGCTAAATATGACCTGAACGGCGTCGAGTATGAGTTTGAAGTGGAAAACGCCTGGTACCAAGTCGACTATTTCTGGTTCGATACAGAAGATTACAATGATGGCATTATCTGGGATGAGGAGGCTCATACCATTGAGTTCAAACTCCCCGGAATGTATGGTCTCGCAATCTATGCGCTTGACAGCCCCTACCTTGTTAAGTATGAGGATGGGAAACGCGTTTCCGACTATCCCGCTTACTATGCAGTAAAGGAGAACAAAGGGGCCGCTGGCCGTGTTGCCTACAAGATTGAAGTTGCCGACCCGCTCGATTTGGTGACCAACGAAGGAAGCAAATTCCTTGAATTGTTCAAAGATCAAGAAAATCAGTTGAAGATCGAAGGCTACGGAACCGAGTATGAGTTTGTAGAATTGAGCTCCGGCGACACCTCGATTGCGACTGTTGACGAAAACGGCAAGGTTAAAGGCGTCAGCGCCGGCAAGACCGTCATTTATGCGACCGTCAAAAAGACCGGAACGACAGAAACGAGGAGCATTGCGATTCCTGTGACTGTCATCGAAGTTTCCGGAAAACTCGCCGGCGGATCTGAAGGTCAATTCTTCAACTTCAAATATGCCGACCTTGAAACAAAAGCCAAGATTTTGGCCCACATGGAAAGATACCTGATCAACCAAGGCGCGTCCATCCCGGTCATCAACAACTCCGGTCTGGTTATTTACTCCGAACGCGTCAACTTCATTGCTGACAACTATGTTCCGTTAATGGGCTATGGTCCGACAGCTCTTGCGTTTAAGGGCGGCGGGACAGCCAAAGGAAGAACTCCGGAAGACCCAGACCCGCCTTACAGAATGTGGACATCTGCCGACCCGTCTACATTGAACCATCTGGCCTATGCCGACTCCATCGAAAGCGACTTCCTGGGCTTCCTCGCAGGACAGCTCTTCGCGTTCGACTGGAAACTTGATGAAAAAGGAAAAGGCGTCGGTTGGGAAGTCAAGCCCGAAATGGCAGCAAGACTCGCCTACCCCGTTCAATTGACCGGCAATCAATGGACCGAGGTTGCGGATTGGAACGGGCTTACAACGAGCAAGGCGTGGAAGTTTGACCTGCGCCAGGATCTGAAGTGGGAGAACGGTGACCCGATCAAAGCCGATGACTTCATCTTCACATATCAAGAAGCTCTGAATCCTGACCGCTCTTACAGACGCGCAAACCTCTGGTATGGTTCCAGCTTGCCGATTGAAAACGCGAAGGATTACTATGACAAGAAAGAAGGCGTAACCTGGGCCGATGTCGGAATCAAGAAGGTTGACGATTATTCCTTCGTCGTCATCTTCAAAGACCCGGCGATGCAATGGGACGTCATCTACAACTGGTCCGGATTCATGTTCACCCCGGTTCACAGGGCGACATACGAAAGGGATCCTGCCAAATACGGAACTGACAAGGACCACTTTGTAGCCTCCGGCCCGTATAAGATTGATTACTGGGAGAAAGGCAAACAATACAGATTCACGAAGAACGATAAATACTTCTTGTGGGATGAAAAAGCGGCCAACGTCGAGGTCATAAGACCGGTACTTGAAAACTTCTGCTACACCATTGTCAAGGACGCCAACGCCGCGCTTGAATTGTTCGAAAACGGCGAGTTGGATGTCACCAGCGTTCCCGCTTCCGCGTATGACAAATACGCCAACATGCCCAACATCCAAAGTAAGACCGTTCCTGGAGCCACATCCTTCAGGCTGACCATCAACAAGATGACCCAAGCCGAATCTGATGCGAAGTTCGGTAAAGGTGCATGGCAAACGAAGCCGATTCTCCAAGAACCCGACTTCTGGTGGGCCCTGTACTTCGGATTGGATCGTCAAGGCGTGCAGCAGATTTCGAAGACGAGCACAGGCTGGGGATCCTACTTCACCTTTGCTTATGCGATTGTTGCTCCGACCGAGGACGGCATTGAAATGCAGACTTATCGTGAAACCGAATGGGGCAAGAAAGTCTACTCCGGAATCTATGATGACGACGTTCCTCTCGCTCAGAATCCGACAGGACTTGGTGATTTGGGATTCAATCCTGAGGCAGCAAGAGTCCGTTATGTGAAAGCGGTCCAGAGCATGATTGATAAGGGAATAATTACGGAAGGCACAGAACAAAATCCGACGAAGATAACAATCGAAATTGCCCACTTCGACGGGACGACTCAAGAAGCGATTTACGCTTATGTTGTCCAGAAGTACAACGAACTCTTCAATAATACTAAAGAGTTCGGGAAGAAAATCGTCTTTGAAGCCGTTTCCGCTCCGCAACCCGGCATGGATGTCTACTATGTGAAACAGATGACCGGACAGTTCGACCTGGCTTTGGCGGGAATCAGCGGTGGAACGCTCGACCCGGCCGGCTTTATGGAATGCTTCTGCGACGACAACCGCAGCGGACTGTTCCTGAACCACGGTCTCGATTCGCATAACCCGAACATCCTCATCGATTTGGGTGACGTGGACGGCGACGGTGTCGATGACGGACCCATGTATTGGAGTTTTGATGCTCTCTATTCTGCTTACTATGGCGAGACTTTCGTCAAGAACGGAATGGAAGCAACACCTCCGAGCAGCGGGAACTGATTCGTTTGTTGCAAGGCTTTAATAGCAGTTTTTGAGCGAAAAAGCATTTCAAAGTCTTCTTTGAAATGCTTTTTCTTAATTGTTATTATCTTGCCAACGTTTTATCTTCAGAGGGAAAACATTTTGTTATATTATGACATATATACATATATAATATTTTTGGTTTTTTCCCTTCGGGCTTCTTGAAATATGTATTTGCTTTTTCCTTCTTGAAATGATATAATAAACAAAAATAACCCATTTTTGGTATTGTAGAAAGGAAAAGATTATGATAAGGTATACGCTAAAACGTATCGTTTTGATGTTCGTAACCCTTTTTATAATCCTGACGCTGTGCTACATCTTGATCCAATTGACAACAAGTTTTGAAAAGCGCGTCACGGTTTATAGAATGAGCGACCCCAAGCTCACGCAGGAAGATGCGGAAGCTTACGGAAGGGCGCATGGTTGGGACGATCCGATTCCTGTAAAATACTTTAATTGGCTGAAAGGAATTATCAAAGGGGATTGGGGAGTCTCCGTGGTCAAGGAAGTCGGCCAGAATCCCTGGGTAATCCTTACCAGGTTCATTCCATTCACCATGAGCATAAACATCTGGTCCCTGATCATTTCAGTACCCCTGGGATTCCTGTTCGGGATAATAGCGGCGCTAAGAAAAAACAAACCGCTTGATTATTTAATCAGTTTCTTCGTTATCATCTTCATTTCGGTTCCGTCCTTTGTTTTTGTAACCTTCTTGATGATTAACGCGACGAGCATGGGGCTTCCCATTCAGTTCCGGGCTGCGGACCAGGCGAATTGGAAAGACTATGTGATTCCGATAATGGCTTTGTCCTTTGGTCCGATTGCCACCTTGACAAGGTATACAAGGGCGGAGCTTACCGAAGTGCTGACAAGCGAATACTTGCTGCTTGCAAGAACCAAAGGCTTGAACAAATTCCAGGCGACAGTCAGACATGCCCTTAGAAACTCCATGGTTCCCCTGGTTCCGCTGATCATCGGTAACTTCATCTCGATCATGTTCGGGTCATTGGTCATCGAAAGGATTTATGGTGTGAAGGGCGTCGGCGGCATATTGTTGGAAGCAATCAGCGAAACAAACCCCGACCACGACCTGGCCATGGCCGCTCTGGCGTTTTACACAATCATCGGCTTGGCAACAACCCTGGTCGTTGACCTGTCGTACGGAATTGTTGACCCAAGAATTAGAATGGGGGCGAGAAAATAATGGAAAACCTGAACAACAAAGAAGCAATGGAAATGGAGTTTGCTCCGGACGCTTTTGAATTTACCCAGCTTGACGAAAAGATTTTCGACAAGAAATTCGAAACGAAAGCCATCGGCTATTTCGGCGACGCAATCAGGCGTTTCGTCCGGAATAAGAGTTCGGTTGTTGCCTTCGCCATTCTTGTGCTCATCATTTTGTTTTCGATTTTCGCTCCGATTTTTTCAAAATACGACCCCTATTACATTGACGTGAACATAAGTTTATATCCTCCAAAGATTCCGGGACTGGCAAAATTGGGAATTTTTGATGGAACCAGGAAGTACAAAGTCGAAGCGAAGTACATTACAACCATTTCCGATCCCCGCTTGGTGGAAATGAAGGATGAGGAGTACAGCAAATACTTCTTCATTGAATACATCCGGAACTTCGATTCACTTGAAGAGATCGAAGAGGCCAAGTATGAAGAAACATTCGACGGCGAGGTTTTCTACTTTGTTGACATAAAATACGACATCTATGCCCGGAGCGCAGCTCCCCGCTGGCTGAAGGATGTCACTCACGCCGAGTATTTGAAATTGAAGGAAGAAGAGCGGATTGTCGTGAATGAAAACGGCGAGGAAATGATCGTCGCGAACACGTTCCTGGGAGATTATTATGAAAGGAATCCCCAACAGCTTCCCCCGGGAAAAACTCCGCAAGATTTCTACACCTATAAGGTTTATGTGAAAGGATTCGAGGAGACGCCGCCCCACTATTTCGGGACGGACATTTCCGGACGTGACCTTTGGACCAGATTGTGGATGGGAACGAGGACATCGCTGCTGATTGGCTTGTTCGTCGCCGTAATCACGATCACTGTCGGCGTCATTTGGGGCTCAATCTCCGGATACTACGGCGGAAACGTCGACCTGATCATGGAAAGGTTCACAGAAGTTCTGGGAGGAATCCCCTGGATCGTCATCATGATTCTCGTCAAGATGTTCCTTTCCGGAAAGGTCCCGAGCCTCATCCTTGTGGGATTGTCCCTGGTTCTGACCAGTTGGATTGGAACGGCCAGCATGGTCCGCTCGCAGATGTACCGTTACAAAGGCCGCGAATATGTTCTGGCCTCCCGGACATTCGGCGCGAGCGACTTCCGGCTGATCTTCAAGCACATCCTGCCGAACGCTTTGGGAACCATCGTGACCGGAACGATTCTGATTATCCCGAGCGCAATCTTCTTCGAATCGTCGGTCGCATACTTGGGTCTTGGATTCGATTCCTCGACGCTTTCCATCGGCAATCTGCTGGATGCTGGCCGTGCCAGCGGAATCGTCCAACATCCGTATCTAACCATCTTCCCGTCAGTCATCATCTCAATACTTATGATTTCCTTCAACCTGTTTGGAAACGGTTTGAGAGACGCTTTGAACCCGTCGCTTAGAGGTGCAGAAGAATGATGCAGGAAACAAGACAAGATAGAATTGAAATGCCTGAGGATGTCATCCTTCGGGTTGACAATCTGACCGTTTCTTTCCGGACTCCGAGCGGGCTTGTAAGAGCCGTCAGAGGCATCAGTTTCGACCTTAAGAGAAACGAAACCCTCTGCATCGTCGGCGAATCCGGATCAGGGAAATCCGTGACCGGCAGAAGCATCATGGGAATACTCGCCGGAAACGCCATCATCGACGCGGGACACATCTATTACGACGGGCAGGATCTGTTGAAGCTGAAAGAAGCTGATTTCTATAAAATCAGAGGTTCCAGGATCGGGATGATCTTCCAGGATCCGCTGTCGAGTTTGAATCCGATCATGAAGGTCGGGAAGCAGCTCACGGAAGCTCTGATCCTCAAGAATAAAATGACGAAAGCCGAAGCGAAGAAGCGTGCGATCGAATTGATGCACGAGGTCGGCATACCGGAACCCGAGAAGCGGTTCAACCAATATCCGTTCCAATTCTCGGGCGGCATGAGGCAGAGAATAGTCATTGCGATCGCTCTGTCCATGGAACCGGAGATTCTGATCTGCGACGAGCCGACGACCGCTTTGGACGTGACAATCCAGGCGCAGATTCTGGATTTGATCAATAAGTTGAAACGTGAAAAGAACCTTACCGTAATCTTCATCACCCACGACCTCGGAGTCGTTGCCAACATGGCCGACAGGGTTGCGGTGATGTATGCGGGAAAGATTGTTGAATACGGGAAAACGGAAGAAATCTTCTACGATCCGAAGCATCCTTACACTTGGGCCTTGCTGGAATCGATGCCGGCTTTGAAGCAGAAAGGCCAGTTACGAGCGATTCCGGGCACTCCGCCCAACATGCTCTTCCCGCCCAAAGGGGATGCCTTCGCGCCGCGCAACAAGTACGCGATGAAAATTGACTTTGAGAAAGAACCGCCCTTCTTCAAGGTCACGGACACGCACTATGCCGCGACTTGGCTGCTGCATCCCAATGCTCCGAAGATTGAATCTCCCGTTAAGGATCTTGTGAGACGTGTAAGAGGTGAGAAGGATGAACTATGAAAATAGAGAAATAGTTCTCAGCCTAAAGAATGTTCGCCAGTACTTCTCTTCGGGTTTTGGGAAAAGGAAAATCGTTGTGAAGGCGGTTCACAACGTCAGTTTCGATGTTTATAAAGGCGAGGTTTTCGGTCTCGTCGGCGAATCCGGCTGCGGAAAGACGACGACGGGAAGATCCATAATCAAGCTTTACAACATCACAGACGGAGAAATCTTCTTCAACGGCGTGCGGATTTCCGCCGGAATCCGTTCCAATGTGCAACGGATAAAAGATGCGCGGAAAGCGATCAAAATGAAGAAGGCCGAAACGAAGGCCCTGATCGCGGACATCAAGACAGATTCAGCCGCCCAAAGCGACAATGATATTGTGAATAGGGATGTTGAAAAGGTTCAGGAGGATCTCAACAAGTTCATCGCCGAACAGGAAGAGATCATCCAGAAGGAACGCCAGGAAATCAGGGAAAAAAAGAAGGACAACAAGCTCAACAAAAAACTGATGAGCAAGATGGCGATGATTTTCCAAGATCCGATCGATTCCCTTAATCCGCGGATGACCGTTCGTGAAATCATTTCCGAAGGGATGATCATCCACGGAATCAAAAACAAAGAGTACATCGACCAAAAAGTCAAAGAGGCTCTGCGGCTGGTCGGACTCGTGGAGGAACACGCCACCCGTTATCCGCATGAGTTCTCAGGCGGCCAGAGGCAGAGAATCGGCATCGCCCGGGCTTTGGTCATCAATCCGGACCTGATCATCGCGGACGAACCGATCAGCGCTTTGGACGTTTCGATCCAGGCGCAGGTCATCAACCTCCTGAACGATCTGAGGAAGCAGTTCAACCTGACCATCCTCTTCATCGCCCACAATCTTTCGGTCGTGAAATACTTCTGCGACCGAATCGGCGTGATGTATTATGGGAGGCTTGTGGAAATAGCGTCCGCCGATGAGCTGTTCGCCCACCCCCTGCATCCGTATACGAAATCCCTCCTTTCCGCGGTTCCGCTTCCGGATCCCGAATATGAGAAGACCAGAAAACGGCTCTACTATGTGCCGCACCTGCGGGAATACACGGAAGACAAACCGAAGATGGTTGAAGTCTCGCCCGGACACTTCGTGCTCGGAAGCAAGGATGAAATCCAAAGGTACAGGGACGAACTAGCTGGCAAACCCGTTCCTCCGGATCCGACCCTCATCGAAATCACCGAATGAGAGCAAAAAAAGCATTTCAATTTTTGAAATGCTTTTAATTTTTTTGAAGTTTGTATTTATTTGTAGAAAAAAGTATGATAAAATAAGTGTGAGAGAAGGAGGTTGAATATGATAAGGCTTTATACTTCGCCAAGCTGTTCTTCGTGTCGGAAAGTCAAGAAGTATTTTGATAAATACAATATCAAATATATAGAGAAGAACATTTTTACAACCCCCCTAACAAGAGACGACATCTTTAAAATGCTTTACAATAGCGAAAACGGATTTGAAGACATAATATCGACTAGATCAAACATCTATAAAGAAAAAGGGCATGAAATCGAGAACATGAAGCTGCACGAATTGGTTGATTTCATCGTTGCCAATCCGAGCATTTTGAAGAGGCCGATCATCGTTACCGACTATGAAATCCAAGTTGGCTACAACGACGACGACATCGAACTTTTCTTGCCTGAGGAAATTCGCAACCTCGAATGCGAGCATTGCTTCAAGAACGAACCTTGCGAATACGAAAAAGCGATTAAGATCACGGATTAAAAAAGAGCGCAGCGATGCGCTCTTTTAGTTTAACATCTTATAGGCCTTGAAAGCCCG
>Ga0134097_1002736_pt1 | contig 10462 bp, 8 predicted proteins | sample 8_3taG_FD_94450 | JGI IMG/M metagenome (GOLD analysis project Ga0134097, IMG submission 94450) | Switchgrass degrading microbial communities from high solid loading bioreactors in New Hampshire, USA - 8_30_10_142_A2 metaG | ecosystem: Engineered > Bioreactor > Semi-continuous > Anaerobic >... | reverse complement strand
CGGCGACAACTCCTTCTATGTCGACGGCATATCACCGCACCTGAGATATTCACAGTTTGTCGGCAAGGATGTTGTGGAATTTACACGCTGCCTGCTGCCGCTTTCTGATAAGCGTGAAGATACCTTTATCGGCGGTTTGTCCATGGGCGGATACGGTGCACTGTATAATGGATTAAAGCATTTCGAGACATTCGGACATGTCATTGCGCTCAGCTCCGCCCTTATCACCGGTCAGGCTGTCCACTCCACGGAAGAACCTAATATGGTGGGAGCCACTCGCTCGTATTATTCGACTGTTTTCGGTGACTTGACAAAGCTCCAGGAGACAGACAAGAATCCTGAAGTCCTTGCGGCTCAAACCCTTGCCGCTGCAAATGAGAAGGGCCTCCCGCTGGACCTTTACATTGCCTGCGGATACAATGACATGCTCGTGAATGCCAACCGTGATCTCCACAATGCCCTCGACAAGATGGGGTTCCCGCATGTTTACGAGGAAGACCCCGGTTCGCATGATATGAACTTCTGGCGCGATTATCTCCGTAAAGCGATGTACCGCGTTATTCCGAAACCGGAATTTAAGAATCCTTTCTTTGTTGAAAAAGAAGAATGATTTACAGAAGCTAAATCACGGGGACGGAGGACAGGTTCCAGCCAGGGGGACGGTTCTCTTGGCTGTCTTCCAGCCAAGAGAACCGTCCCCCTGGCTGTCTGTCCCCGCCACCTTTCAACACCTTTACCGAGATACTCAACATCATCAAAAAAGTCGAGAAGCTTACCTTTCCGTATGTTATATTGATTTCACTTCATGAAGTGATTTGCAGACAGTGGTGATATTATGGAGCATTATCTTATGGCGGCAGCAATAGCTGTGTTTGTTGAAAACAGGCTTCAATCCGGTTTTGACTACAGCGAGCTTGAGAAGGCGGTAGGTTTTTCACTGCCGCATATCAGGGCCGTATACTCCAGGTTGACTGGCAGATCCCTGTCCCGTTACATATTGAGCAGGCGGATCGCTAATGCGGCTTTTGAATTGGTACACAGTAAGAGCACGATCCTCGACATCGCCACAAAGTACGGCTTTTCAAATCCGGATACTTTCACAAGGGCCTTCAGACGCGTCACGGGCGTAAACCCCAATGAGTTTCGAAAACTCAAACGACCGGTTGGCCGTTCACTTCTGAGCACAGGGGTCTACGGTGTTTCCTTAAAGCCGGTCAACGATCATAATAATATTACGGAAAGGGCTGTTATTATGGATAATAAAGGGCAAAAGAGAGCTACGGACGGAAGCGTTGTTCTGTACGGAGTCCCGAAGGTCTACTACGGTGCATATGGCGGCGTCACCCCTTTGCCAATTTGCGTAAAGGCTGTAGCAAATTATATGGGTATCGATCTTGATTATGCAGAAGCGATCGTGAATTGCGGTGCGGCTTTCCGGCTCACATGGAATGAAAAATGCTGGGATGGGGGCAATGTGGATGCGATATTTGCTTTTGACGATCCCTCGAAGTTGTACCGCTGTGCCATCGAGTCATTGGGCTATGAGTTCAATATGCTGGGCAGATCACAGTCAACGAAGAAGCCCGAGTTCATGGAATTCATCAAAGCGAGGATCGACAGAGGGATCCCGGTTATAGCGCTGGGCGTGATAGGTCCTCCGGAAGCGGGGATAATTACCGGATACCGTGATAATGGCAATACATTATTGGGCTGGAATCTGTTCCAGGAGGTCCCCGAGTATGCCGGGACAATCGGCTTCGATGAATCGGGATATTATGTAACGGACAAATGGTGGGAGAACAGGGATACGGTAGCGGTAATGTCCCTTGGCGAGGCCGCCGGCAAAAAGTTTACACTCAAAACTGTGGTTGAGAATGCCATTGAAGTCATGACTCCACGTAGGGCCGGAGACCACGCGAAAGGCGGATATGCCTATGATGCATGGAAAAGGGCGATCCTGGATGAGAGCCAGTTCGGAAAGGACATGATAAGACCGCTCCTGGCTGAAAGGATCATGTGCCAGGGGGATGCGGTGGATTGCCTTGCTGACGGGCGCAATAACGCCAATGAATATTTCAGGAAACTGGCAGACGAAAGCCGGGAACAACCGCTGTTCGGGCAAATAGCCGAGCAGTTCGGGGAAGTGAAAACCTGCGCCATCAAAATGTATCAGATATTAGGCGGTTGGGAAAGAGGCGAAAAGCAGATGCAGGCGCTCGCCGAGCGTGAAAATCGTGTCGAGATCGGGAAGCTGATCGACAAGTGCAAGGCAGCGGACGAAAAAGCACTTGATCTACTGCATAAGCTATTACAGTCATTATAGAAATTGCGAGATATTGCTCAAGTATTTATATCACTGGAAGTCAGGACCATAGTAAGACGATCTCTAAAACAGAGCTGCATATCTGCAGGATGCGGAAATGCGGCTCTTTTCTGTACATACAAGTACTATCCATTGGATTTTGATGCGGTTGGATAGATGTTAGCGCTTAATCGCTCACAGTGTAATTTACTTATTTTACATGTTTGCGATCGATTACTTCCAAACGATAAAAACGATTCCCGTATATGCTGAAATGCAGAGTGTGGTAAGCTTGTAACGTCAGGAAGTATGTGGTACAATTTTCATAATAAGTTGAACAATAAAGGGGAAATGTGCAAATGGTTACGATGAATATCACATTCCGTTCGCCCTCTCTTATGCGCCATGTGGACCTGGCTGTCGTGTTACCGGCCGACGGCGGTTTTGGTCCGTCAGGTCCGATACCGATGGATCCGAGCAAGAAGTTCCGTACACTGTATCTCCTGCACGGTTATTCTGCATGCAAAAACGAGTGGCTCATGAGCGGTATAGTAGACGAGCTTGCAATGATGTGCGACTGCGCAATCGTTATGGTAAACGGCGACAACTCCTTCTACGTGGACGGCGTATCGCCGCATCTGAGATATTCCCAGTTTATCGGCAAGGATGTAGTGGAATTCACGCGCTGCCTGCTGCCGCTTTCCGACAAGCGCGAAGATACATTTATCGGCGGATTGTCTATGGGTGGCTATGGTGCGCTTTATAACGGCCTGAAACACTTCGAGACCTTCGGCCATGTCATCGCGCTCAGTTCCGCTCTTATCACTGGAGAAGCAGTCAACTCCACGGAAGAGCCTAACATGGTGGGGGCAACGCGCTCATATTATTCGACCGTGTTCGGCGACCTGACAAAGCTCCAGGAGTCGGACAAGAATCCTGAAGTACTTGCGGCACAAACTCTCGCTGCAGCGAAGGAGAAAAACCTCCCGCTGGATGTCTATATAGCCTGCGGATACAATGATTTTCTCGTGAAGGCCAACCGTGAGCTGCACGATGCGCTCGACAAAATGGGATTCCCCCATGTCTACGAGGAAGGCCCCGGGTCGCATGATATGAACTTCTGGCGTGATTATCTCCGCAAGGGCATGTACCGCATCATTCCTAAACCGGAATTCACGAATCCTTTCTTCATCGAAAAAGAAGATTGATCCTGACCGGGCAAGGGGACGCATAAAACATGGCCGTCTCCTTGTCTGGCTTATTTATCTGCTTATTAAGAGCCGGGGAAGCAGTTGCTCGGGTATATAATAGGCAGTGTATAGTAAATTTTATGGATTTTATGGAGGAGCAAAATGGAAGTGACGATCCGACCCCTTACCACAGACCTTATACCTGCATATCTAGAGTTCTTTGACAATCGGGCATTTTCGGAAACCGACGTAAATGGTCCGTGCTATTGTACCTGTCCAACGCAAACTTCAGAGGAGATCGACCAAATGGTCAGTGAGTCTGGGGGCGATATAAAGGGAACGCTTCGCCGCTATGCCGAAAAAATGCTTCACGAGGGAAAAATCACCGGTTATCTGGCATTCCATGATGAAGTTGTAATCGGTTGGTGCAATGCCGGAGACATGAACGGATATGTCCCGAATCGCTATCAGTTCATCCCGGACTTCGCACGGGACATCGCTGTCGGAAAAACGATGTCGATCGTCTGCTTTGCAATTGCCCCTGAATACCGCGGCAAAGGTGTATCTACCGCTTTGCTGGAAAGAGTTGTTTCGGATGCCGCCGAACAGGGATACGCAGCCGTCGAAGGCTATGCATATGTAAAGAGCGGCGAAGAGTTTGATTTCAAAGGACCGGCAAGGTTGTATGAAAAATCAGGTTTTTCTGCCGCTGCAGAGCAAAATGGAGTTGTAGTTATGCGCAGATCACTTTTGTGATTGATGCAACGATGCACGGATCGGGATCGGGAGACCTGTACCCGTGCTTCTCACTATATTGTCATAATACATAATTAACCGTGATAAGAAGGATGATCTTTTTTTATAAAAAGCCCTTTTCTTTATCCTGTTAATGTGCTATAATTGGAAAGCAGCCGACGAATTCACCATGATAAACAAATAAAGTGCTAAAGGATGAGAATGATATGAAGAAATGGATGTCGTTACTTCTGGCATTGATCATGATTTTTGCCCTGGCCGCCTGCAATAATGCGGAAAAAACAAAGAAAGACAGCGATTTGAGCTATGTCAAGGGCAATGGCAAGCTGATCATCGGATATACCAATTATGCGCCGATGAACTATTTTGATGAGAACGGCGAATTGACAGGTTTCGATACGGAACTTGCGATCATAGTATGTGAGAAGCTTGGCGTTGAGCCTGAATTCGTCGAGATAATCTGGGACACCAAGGAAGTCGAGCTGAACGCGAAGTCCATCGACTGCATATGGAACGGTCTGACGATCCTTCCGGAGCGCAAGGAAACAATGGAAATCACGAAACCTTACGTAAAGAACGCACAGGTCGTTCTTGTGAAGAAGGGCACGGCGTATGACGGGACCGCTTCATTGATCGGCAAGACCGTCGTTGCGGAGCAGGGTTCGGCTGGTGAGGATGCCATAATGGCGGATGACAACCTCAAGCAGGCAAACTATGTCCCGAAGACCATGCAGACTGATTGCCTGATGGAGCTCAAATCCGGAACTGCCGACGCGGCAGTATTGGACCTGACTTTGGCGAAGACCATGACCGGAAAAGGCACCAGTTATGAAGACATCGAAATCGTGGATTATCTGGCAGAAGAGGATTACGGAGTGGCCTTCCGGAAGGGTTCCGATATTTGCGCAGAAGTGAACAGGATATTTGACGAGCTTGTAGCAGACGGTACCATGGCTGCACTGGCTGAAAAGTATGGACTGGAGCTGTCAAAATAAGTTATAATAGACTTGTATTACATAAAAAAATAAAGCGTGGGTCAGAGGCAGTTTCCTCTGTCCCACCGCTTGCATGTTGAGGGCAAGATAGATATGAATGAAGTTCCTGTAATTATAAGCCGGTTGACTGAGAGTTTTCTGCTCAACTGCAGGATTTTTGCATTGACGCTGGTGTTCTCACTGCCTTTGGGGCTGGTGATCGCTTTCGGGTCGATGAGCCGTTTCCGCCCGCTCCGGTGGCTGGTGAGGACTTTTGTATGGGTGATCAGGGGAACCCCGCTGATGCTCCAGCTCATCGTCATATACTTCGGTCCCGGCCTTATGAACATGTCTTTCTCATGGCCTGGCGGGTCTTCGGGCCGGTTTGTAGCAGCAAACGTCGCATTCATCATAAATTATGCCTGCTATTTTTCCGAGATCTACCGCGGCGGGATCGAGAGCATACCGAGAGGCCAGTACGAGGCGGGCATGGTCCTGGGTATGACCAAAAGCCAGATCTTTTTCAAGGTCATATTACTGCAGGTAATAAAGCGCATCCTTCCTCCCGTCGGTAATGAGGTGATCACGCTGGTGAAGGATACTGCGCTCGCCCGTATCATCGCGAACAAGGAGATTATTATGATGGCAGGCGAATACACGAACAAAGGGCTGATATGGCCACTGTTCGCAACAGGCATCTACTTCCTTGTCTTCGTCGGGGTATTGACGATAGTGCTCGACTGGCTTGAAAAGAAGCTCAGCTATTTCCGCGCTTGAAAGGAGGGGATCCGGTTGTCATTTCTGGAAGTCAAAAGTATCGAAAAGAGTTTCGGAAACCTTAAGGTTTTGAAAAACATAGATTTTTCCCTGGAAAAGGGAGAAGTGATCGCGATAATAGGCTCGTCGGGAAGCGGCAAGACCACCCTGCTGCGGTGTCTGAACTTTCTGGAGAGGCCCGACAGCGGAAGCATCATCGTCAACGGTAAAGTGATTTTTGACGCTGCGGATCCCACTGCTCAGCGGGACAGTGATGTGCGCAGGAAACGCCTGCATTTCGGGCTTGTCTTTCAGAACTTCAACCTGTTTCCGCAATATACAGTCCTGCAAAATGTGACATTGGCAGCGGAATTGCTCGCCAAAGAGCGGGCCGATTTCAAACAGAACAGGAGAGTCATCCTGCAGGAGATCCAGGAGCATGGGAAGAAGCTGCTTGCCCAGGTTGGACTGTCTGACAAGCTGGACTGCTATCCGCACGAGATATCGGGCGGACAGCAGCAGCGAGTTGCCATCGCACGTGCCCTGGCATTGGAGCCGGATATCCTGTGCTTTGATGAGCCCACTTCCGCGCTTGACCCTGAGCTCACCGGGGAAGTGCTGAAGGTTATCAGGAAACTGGCAGAGCGCAACACCACAATGATCATCGTTACACATGAGATGGATTTCGCTCGGGATGTCGCTGACCGTGTCATCTTTATGGATGACGGTGTGATAGTTGAACAGGGGTCTCCGGAGGAAGTATTTGAAAATCCCCGGGAAGAAAGGACAAAGCAGTTTTTGATGCGATATAATAAAGATTTCGAGTGATGGTATCAAAATATTCCTGTGATGTCACAAAATATTTGAAATCAGCATTCATAATATAACATAATATGACATGTTTATAAAACAGAGACTCAAAGCACGCGAAACCTGTTGGTATTTGAATATAAGTACTTCTTTGCGAATTTGCTGATTTCTTGGTGAACATTTCGATTCCTTTGTGTCAGAATCAGAAAGACTCATTTTTTATGCATCATGACACGTTGGCTCAGTTATGCTTTCTGCCTTTTCGGTTCTGAACATGCATGATAAGTTCATGATCCAATTCACGAATTTATCGGTGTTTGTGCTGTTCCAGATCGTCGGGACCGTTTTGATAGTGTCCGCCAGTAGATCGGGTAAGTTCATTATGTTATTGTGCTTTCAGGATATTATCCGGGTCGGAGATACCTTTTTGTTCACTTTTATTTTGAATATCCCCACATGACTCCCTTTGCCATTTCCCAGGTAATCCTGCTGATGAACGCCGTCGGGACGATCATGCTCTATTTCAAGAAGCGGAACGAAACAATAAGAGAGGGACTCGATTACATCACCCACCTGACTGTACATGACGGGCATCCGGATTAGGAACCAGCCTTATCAAGACTTTGAAGGAAGCGGAATAACCAGTCGTATGAGCAATAGATGGGTTGTTCATTCGACTGGCTTGATTTTTAACGAAGTATTGTAAAAAATGTTTATCTGTAAGATAATATCCATATAAAGACAGAACGTCGAAGATTTCCCTGGTTTCACCGCGATCACAGAGAAAGGGGCATGGACTTTTGGGATATAAAGAGTTATTCAGGATGCCGACCCCGGTAAAAATCAGGGGACGGACATCGAGTATTACCAGTGATTTTGTAAACGGCATTATAATAACAGCTATTTCCCTTATTTGCTGAGCCACGTACCTTCTGAAGCGGGAACGTGCCTTGATATCGGATGCGGGAAAGGGGAGCTTTCTGCCCTATTTAATGCAGACAAAACATAGAGAGGGAAGGGATGCAAATGAAACGAAATATCGCGAAGTTCCGGGCAGCTTACCATTCCAGTGCAGCAAATTATGACAATACAGCTCACCTTATAACGTCAGAAACGGAATTGCCCTGGATAAGCGGCGGTAATGGAGAAGAATGGGTTTATATGGACCTCGGAGCATTATCTGAGATCACCGAGGTGGTAGTCCATTGGGGAACAGATTATGCGGTGTCTTATGATATCGAGACGTCAAACGACGGAAAGGAATGGACGAGTATCTCAGTTGAAAGCGGTGCCCGGGAACTGGCCGTGGCAACGCCGATAAACAGCAGGGCACGATATGTCAGGGTGCGATGCAGCAAATGCTCAGGGGAGCATTATGTTATACATAAAATCGAAGTATTTGGCGACAACGATCTGCGCTATGAGCTTCCGCCCATGCCCCAACCATGTCCTGACGGTACCCAGAAATTGACCGGGGGAAACTGGAAGGTACGTCGGGCATCAGAGGTAAAGGAAAGCGGCATAGTCTTATCCTGCAGTGGTTACGACGATTCGGAATGGCTGCCGGCAACAGTGCCCGGGACGGTATTGGTCTCATATCTCAATGCCGGAGCGGTACCCGACCCGGATTACGACGATTGGCAATTCCAGATCTCCGAGGAGTATTTTACGGCGGATTTCTGGTACCGCAACAGCTTCCATATTCCCGAGAGCAGGAGAGGCAAAAGGGTATTCCTTAATTTTAATTCGATCAACTGGAAAGCGGACGTGTATTTCAACAGCGTTTTGCTGAGAAACGAAACACCTGGCCGCATGCGATCGATCGAAGGCGCTTTTATTCGGGCGAAGTTTGATGTGACCGACTATGTCCGCTTTGGAACAGAAAATTACCTGGCAGTCTACATACAGAAGAACGATACCCCAGGCAAAGTCACGACACAGGGTCTGGCTTTTGGTCCGGGATCTAACGGGGGATTGCTCGGAGCAGACAATCCGACTCTTCATGCCTCTGTCGGGTGGGACTGGCTGCCGACGATCCGCGGGCGAAATATCGGCATATATGGCGATGTGTTTTTGACTTACGGCGGGGATGCTGAGCTTGCAGATCCCTGGATCGAAACGGATCTTCGCCTTATTGAAGAAAAAGCGTCGATCCCCGTTGAAAATCTTATGCTGCGAAGCGGTGTGCTCGTCAACGGTTCCCCCGATCCGCTTAGGGACTGGAGCGGAGCTGAGGGTGAAGGTTTTACCGTAGATCTAGGTCAAGCTCTTACAGTCGGTTCCGTTACCTTTGTTTGGGGCTCGGAAGCCGGGGGAGCTGCTGCGGATGCGGAATCGCGCCATCCGGAATCGTTCCGGCTGGAAACATCCGTTGACGGGTCAAACTGGGTAAACTTCGACGCTTATCCGGGTGGTGAAGTCGAAGTGCCTTGGTTCGGTACTCTCAAAGCGGAGCCGAATCCGGGTAGCGACGTTTTTGAGGGACACGCGATTTCTGACAGCGTGCAGGGCTCTACAGCGATCGTTCCTATCGACATGAGCTATTTTGGACGAGGGATAGAAAACGTAAGGTTTTTCTCGCCGCAAAAAGCGAGATACCTGCGCTTCACGGTCGTAAAGCGGAGAGAGCTGAACGGAAATCCTGTAGACACACGGATCAGGGAAATGCGCGTATACGCCGAAAGTCCGCAGCATGTCGAACAAAGCATGATGCACACATACCGGCTTGACACGTCGCAAGCTCAGTTGGTATTCCGCACTGATATCAGAAACAGGGGAAAGTTGCGTGTAAACGTAGAGCTGTGCGGAAAAATAACGCCCGGTGAGCTGGCGTTTGAACGTACCTTCGAAGTCGGACCGGGTGAAACACTGCCGGTTGAAATCCCGCTAGTCCTGGATGATCCGCGTTTGTGGTGGCCGAACACTTACGGCGAGCAGTTTCTATATACTGCCGAAACGGAACTGCGAATCAACGGCATTGTCAGTGACGAAAAGACTTTCAGGTTCGGAGTGCGCAGATTCGACTATCCTATAGACGGCGGGATCGTGAGTCTGTACTGCAACGGTGTCCGCATTGTAGCCAAGGGCGGAAACTGGGGCATGGATGACGGTATGAAACGGGATACGGCGCAGGTGCTTGATGACAAGATCAGGCTCCATGCCGAAGCAAACATGACGATGATCCGCAACTGGGTCGGAATGACGAGCCATCCGGGCTTTTACGAAGCGTGCGACAAATACGGCATCCTTATCTGGGATGACTTTTGGCTCGCAAATCCCGTGGACGGTCCCGAGCCCAACGATACGGCTATGTTCCTTGAAAACGCGGCCGACAAGATACGCCGTGTCCGCAGGCACGCTGCGCTGGCTTTATATTGCGGCCGCAATGAGGGGTATCCCAACGATGAAATCAACGCCGGGCTTGCCGAGCTTACCAGGACACTTGACGGTACCCGCTTATATATACCCAACTCGGCCATGCCGCCCGTGGGAAGCGGGGGAGGGTATTCTTTGGCGATGCCCGGGGGGAACAGGGGCATAAAGCAGTACTTCAACGATGTGTCCTCGCCCGTGCTGCGCAGCGAGAGAGGTATACCCAATGTTCCTGAGCCGGAGAGCCTGCGCAAGTTTTTAAAACCGGAAAACCTGTGGCCCATAAACGAAGTCTGGGCGCT
>Ga0134097_1002714_pt1 | contig 10532 bp, 5 predicted proteins | sample 8_3taG_FD_94450 | JGI IMG/M metagenome (GOLD analysis project Ga0134097, IMG submission 94450) | Switchgrass degrading microbial communities from high solid loading bioreactors in New Hampshire, USA - 8_30_10_142_A2 metaG | ecosystem: Engineered > Bioreactor > Semi-continuous > Anaerobic >... | reverse complement strand
GTTCACCAGATCGGCGAATACCCACGCCTCATACGGCGCAGCAGCCCGCACGTCGAGGCGCAGCCATGGCACCTGGCTGTGCTGCTCCAGCACGCGATAGCGCGTCCCGGTCGTAATCTCGGCAATGACCGGGTAGTCGATCCCCGGCCCAACGCGAAGATTCGCCTGACCGATCGCTTCGGCGAACACCTCACCGTCAGGCGTCTGCCGCGCGATCTCGCCTGCCTCGGTGCGCGCCCAGCCGCCTGCGATCAGCGCGATCGCCGCGATCAGACCAGCCGCGACCCACGGAAGTAGAATCCGCCTGTGCATCCGAGCTATCTCCTGCCCCAAATTGTGCCGCGCTTGTGCCGAACAAACAAAAGAGCGATGCCGCAGCCTGTGCATCGCCCCCCGAATCGATGAGCGTGAGAGGACTCGAACCTCTAACCAATGGCTTAAAAGGCCACTGCTCTGCCATTGAGCTACACGCCCGTTTAGGGTGAATATTATAGCACAAACCGGTCCTAGTTCAACGGCGGATCGCGATCCGAGCCGACACCGCCACCAGCATCAACTTTGTACGAAGTTCCCATGATCTTTTTTACGCAGTCTCGCGAGACCATAGTATTATAAATGCACGCGCGACACGAAGATGCTAAGATCGCGATCAACACTCCCATTGGTTGCTTTATTCACATTTGCCAAACGCGAGGAGAAGGCTATGTTCAAAAACAGACGGCTGATCGGGCTTCTGGTCTTGGCCCTGATCATGGTCCTGGCGCTGGCCGCCTGTGACGGCGACGACGAGGACGACGGCGAGGGAGACGAGGCTACACCTGTCGCCACCGTCGAGCCGACAGAGGAGGCGACCGAGGAGCCTACTGAGGAGGCCGCTGAGGAAGCGACCGAGGAACCTACTGAAGAAGCCGCCGAAGAAGTAACCGAAGAGGCGGCGACTGAGGAACCAACCGAAGAGGCCGCTGCTGAGCCTACTGAGGAAGCCACTGAGGAACCGGCCGAAGTCGCTATGGCAACTGAAGAGGCGACTGAGGAAGCGACCGAAGAGGCTGCTGAGGAACCCACCGAAGAAGCCACTGAGGAAGTGACCGAGGAAGCGACCGAAGAGGCAACCGAGGAAGCCGCTGAGGAAGCGACCGAAGAAGTAGCCGAAGAGGCGACTGAGGAAGCGACTGAAGAGGCAGCAGCGGTTGAAGAGATTGAAGCGCCCGCGCTGATCGACTGCGAGCAGTATGATCTGAGCGACATGCAGATCGGTCTGGTGACCGACGTCGGGCGTATCGACGACAAGAGCTTCAACCAGTCCTCGTGGGAAGGCGTGCTCGCTGCGTCGCTGTGCGGCGCGGAAGTTGACTACATTGAGACGGTGGACGCCGCCGACTACGCCGACAACATCGCCGAGTTCGCCGAGAACGGCTACGACATCATCGTGACCGTTGGGTTCGCGCTCGGTCCGGCGACGATTGAAGCTGCCGCCAATTACCCCGATGTGGTCTTCATCGGCGTGGACCAGTTCCAGGCTGAGCCGGTCGACAACGTCGTCGGGCTGGTGTTCAACGAAGACCAGTCCGGCTTCCTGGCGGGCGTGCTGGCTGCGCGTCTGACCGAGAGCGGCACGATTGCCGCGGTGCTCGGCACGGACCAGGTCCCGGCGGTGGTGGCGTTCAACGAGGGCTTCCGCCTCGGCGCGCAGTACGTCAACCCGGACATCAACATCATCTCGACCTACCACCCCGGTGGCATCGACCAGGCGTTCACCGACCCCGAATGGGGCGCGACGACCGCCCGTCAGGCGCTTGACCAGAACGCGGACGTCATCTTCGCCGCGGGCGGGCTGACCGGCAATGGCGGCCTGATCGAAACCGCGAACTCGGTTGGCGAAGACGGCCCGCCGCCGTACTGCATCGGCGTCGACACCGACCAGTGGGAGACCGTCCCCGAAGCGCACGCCTGCCTCGTCACCAGCGCAATGAAGCTGCTGGATCAGGGCGTGGCGGAGATCATCATGGCGGTCCACGACGGCACGGTCGAGCCGGGTAACTTCTTCGGCGCGGCAGGTCTGGCTCCGTTCCATGATTTCGAGGACGTGATCCCCGATGACGTCAAGCAGGAGCTGGAAGAGATCGCAGTTCAGCTTCAGGACGGCACGCTGACCACCGGCTATGGCGCGGCTGCTCCGGCCGACGAGGAAGAGGCGACCGAGGAAGCGACGGAAGAGGCCACCGAAGAGGCTGCTGAGGAGCCCACCGAGGAAGCTGCCGAAGAACCGACTGAGGAAGCCGCCGAAGAAGTAACCGAAGAAGCAGCCGCTGAGGAAGAGGAAGGCGCAGCGGTTGCGATGGCTCCTGCCGAGCAGGAAGCGACTGAGGAAGCCACCGAGGAAGTGACGGAAGAGGCCACCGAAGAGGCCGCTGAGGAAGCAACCGAGGAAGCCGCCGAGGAAGCCGCCGAAGAGACTGAGGTCACCGTAACCGAAGAGGCGACGGAAGAGGCCACCGAAGAAGCGACCACCGAGCCGGAAGCCGCCGCCGAGATTGAAGCGCCCGCGCTGATCGACTGCGAGCAGTACGATCTGAGCGACATGCGGATCGGTCTGGTGACGGACGTCGGCCGCATCGACGACAAGAGCTTCAACCAGTCCTCGTGGGAAGGTGTACTCGCTGCGTCGCTGTGCGGGGCGGAAGTTGACTACATTGAGACGGTGGACGCCGCCGACTACGCCGACAACATCGCCGAGTTCGCTGAGAACGACTACAACGTGATCGTGACCGTTGGGTTCGCGCTCGGTCCGGCGACGATTGAAGCGGCTGCGACCTATCCGGACATCATTTTCATCGGCGTGGACCAGTTCCAGGCTGAGCCGGTCGACAACGTCGTCGGGCTGGTGTTCAACGAGGACCAGTCGGGCTTCCTGGCGGGCGTGCTGGCTGCGCGCCTGAGCGAGAGTGGCACCATCGCTGCGGTGCTCGGCACGGACCAGGTCCCGGCGGTGGTGGCGTTCAACGAGGGCTTCCAGGCGGGTGCGCGCTATGCCAACCCGGACATCAACATCATCTCGACCTATCACCCCGGTGGCATCGACCAGGCGTTCACCGACCCTGAGTGGGGTGCGACGACCGCCCGTCAGGCGCTTGACCAGAACGCCGACGTCATCTTCGGCGCGGGTGGTGTCACCGGCAACGGCGCGCTGATCGAAGTGGCGAACTCGGTTGGCGAAGACGGCCCGCCGCCGTACTGCATCGGTGTTGACACCGACCAGTGGGAAACCGTCCCCGAAGCGCATCCGTGCCTTGTTTCGAGCGCGATGAAGCTGCTGGACAAGGGCGTCGCGGACATCATCATGGCGATCCACGATGGCACGGTCGAGCCGGGTAACTTCTTCGGCGCGGCGGCGATCGCCCCGTTCCATGATTTCGAGGACGTGGTTCCGGAAGAGGTCAAGCAGGAACTGGTCGAGGTCGCGCAGGGTCTTGGCGACGGCACGATCCAGACCGGCTACGGCTCGGGCGCGTCCGCTGAGGAACCGACCGAAGAGGCCACTGAAGAAGGCGAAGACACCGCGATCGGCATGGAGAGCGAACTGGGCGTCGTCACCGTCGGCATGAACGCGGAATATCCGCCGTTCGAGTACGTCGACGAAGACGGCAACATCGTCGGGTTCGACGTGGACCTGATGAACGCCATCGCCGAGGAAGCGGGCTTCGACATCGAGTTCGTCAACACCCGCTGGGACGGCATCTTCGTCGCGCTGCAGTCCGGTGAGTTCGACGTGGTCGCCAGCGCGGCCACCATCACCGACGAGCGCGAGGAAATCGTCGACTTCTCCAACCCGTACTTCAACGCCGGGCAGACGATCGCCGTGCTGGAATCCCGCGCGGACGAAATCAGCTCGGTGGACGACCTGGCTGGGCTGCGCGTGGGCGTCCAGGCCGGGACGACCGGCGACATCTGGGCGAGCGAGAACATCCCCGGTGTGGAGATGGTCCGCTACGACGAGATCACGCTGGCCTTCCAGGCGCTGGCGAACGGCGACATCGACGCGGTGTTCAACGACGGCCCGACCAGCGCCGACATCATCGCCCAGAACCCGGAGATGGGCGCGGTGATCGTCGGCGAGCCGGTGACCAACGAGTTCTACGGGATCGCTGTCCAGCCGGATCAGCCCGAGCTGCTCGACACGATCAACGAAGCGCTGGCTGCCATTATCGCTGACGGAACCTATCAGGAGATCTTCGAGCGGTGGTTCGGAACCCAGCCGCCTGAGATGTTCCGGCCAGCCGAGTAGCATAACGAAGGGGAATCTGCGCCCGGTGCCCGCCTGGACGCCGGGCGCTTTTCCCCTATCCGATGCTGATCGGCCCGGGGCAGAGCCGAATCCACCAGTACCTTCTCCAGCGCGACGCGGCGCCGCAACTCCCTAGCAGAAGCAGCCAGCTTCTGCGTAAGACGACGGGATACAAACCCCTCCAGGCGCCGGATCGCTCCGACATTTGCGAGCTTGATTGCCTGCTAACACACAATACTTGACGAGAAGTCTCATGCCCGACGTTCAAGAACCCCCTGAGATCCAGCCTGCTCAACCCATGCCGCCCCAACACTCAGGCGAAGTCTACGACGACCTGCAAATGCAGGACAAAAGACTTCCTGACCGGTTCATCGCCTGGGCCGCCGGGCTGCCCTGGTGGGCCATCATTCTGGCGATTGTGGCCGCCGCCGTCCTGTATTCGATGTTCACGTCCGCCGCCTACCGCGACGTGCTGCGCGCCCTGGCCGATAACCCGCAGACCACAACCGAGGACCTGTTCCAGGTCGTGCAGATCGTTGGCGAGCCGTCAATGGTCGTGGGCCGGTACGTGGGCGAATCGGAAGACTCGGTGTCCACGGTCATCACGGCGCTGTTGGACGACGTGATCGATAGCACGATTGTCGAGCGCGCCGGGTTCATCGTAGCGGAAGACCCGGCGACGATCACCGTCCAGACAGACAGCGGGCGCGTCACCATCCCGCGCCCGCGCATTACGGAGATGGATCCGCCCGACGCAACGCTCGGCGACGACGTGTCGATTCATTACGTCGAGCGCATCACAATCGCCGGGACGCTCACCGAACGCGACGACGACACGCTGACGATCCGCACGGTGGACGAGCAAATTGAAACGTTCTCCACCGACCGGATTCTCAGCGAAGAAACGACCACGACTGAAGATGGCGAAACGTTCGTCACGATCCAGCGCGAGGGGATGCGCCACCGAGGCCCGCTGACCGCGCTCAGCCAGACCGGCGTCAGCATGCGGGGTGAAGACGGCGTGCCGATCGAGATCCGGCGGGCGGACATCGACTTTCTGTATGTGCCGACTCTCACCATCGCGCTGAACGAGGATGCGTCGGAGCGCACCGTCGCCGAGGGTGACGAGGTGCGGATCGGCTTCGTGCAGGGAACCGACATCACCCAGGCGCTTGAGGAACTTGAGACACTTGAGGATGTGCCGGTCCCGCTGCGCTACGGCAACGGAATTGCGCGCGTTGCGCTGGTCAGCTATCCCGACGTGGCCACCATGATGGAAGCGACCGCTTCCGGTGAGGTGGACGCCGCGCTCTTTCTCTCCAGCGAGGAAGATCGGTTCGCCGTGGCGGAGTGGGTCGAAGAAAACGAAGGCGCGGGAGTCGTCCTGCCGACGCCGCCGCGCGAATGCCAACGCCATTGCACCGTCACGGTCAAGCTGGTGGACGACGTGGTCGAGGGGCGCGTGCTGGAGCGGACGGAAGACACCATCAGCGTGCAGACGGTCGCGCCTGAATACGTGGTCATCGACCGCGATCAGATCGTGGAAAACCGGCGCACGGTGCCGGGCGTCTGCGCGCTGAACAACCTGCGAGGCTGCGATGCAGGTATCTTCCTGACGCTGCGCGTGACCTTCCTCGCGTATGCGCTGGCGCTTGTGATCGGGCTATTTGTTGGCTTGCTGCGCGTACAGAAGAACCCGGTCCTCTACGCCGCTGCCACGCTGTACGTCGAGGTCGTGCGCGGCATTCCGCTGTTGGTCATTTTGCTGTATGCGGGGTTTGTGGTCAGCCCGTGGCTGCGCGATAATACGCCGCTCAAACTGAGCGACGAGTGGGAAGCGATCCTCGGCTTGTCCTTCGGCTACGGTGCGTTCATCGCCGAAATCTTCCGCGCGGGGATCCAGAGCATCAGCCGCGGGCAGATGGAAGCGGCTCGCAGCCTGGGCATGAGCTATCCCCAGGCGATGCGAAATGTGATCCTGCCGCAAGCGATCCGCGTGGTGCTGCCGCCGCTTGGCAATGACTTCATCGCGATGCTGAAAGACTCCGCGCTGATCTCCGTGCTTGCGCTGCCCGACCTGCTGCAACTGGGCCGCCTGTACATTTCCCGCACGTTCCGCGCGTTTGAGGGGTACAACACGGTTGCGCTGCTCTACCTGCTGATGACGCTGTTTCTCTCGTTGATCGTCCGCATTATCGAACGTCGCAGCCGCCTGCCCGGTTAGGCCAGGAAGTTGAACATGGCACACCAGAACAACACCAACACCAACAGCAACTCCAACTCCGCATCCCCGATCATTCAGATCCAGAACGTGCACAAGCAGTATCGCACGCTGCGCGGGACCGTTCATGCGCTGCGCGGCGTCAGCCTGAACGTGCACCCGGGCGAAGTCGTCGTGATCGTCGGCCCGAGCGGCTCGGGCAAAAGCACGTTGCTGCGCTGCATCAATCGCCTCGAAACAACCGACGGTGGCCGCATCATCGTCGACAATATCCCGCTGACCAGCGCGAAAAACATCAACAAAGTGCGCGCCGAGGTCGGGATGGTCTTCCAGAGCTTCAACCTGTTCCCCGACAAGACCGCGCTGGAGAACATCACGCTGGCGCAGCGGATCGTCCGCAAGCGCCGCAAAGCCGAGGCCGAAGCCCGCGCGTATGACCTGCTGGCGAAGGTGGGTATTCCTGACAAGGCGGACGCCTATCCGGGGCAGCTCTCCGGCGGCCAGCAACAGCGCGTCGCGATCGCGCGGGCGCTGGCGATGGACCCGAAGATCATGCTGTTCGACGAGCCGACGTCCGCGCTCGACCCGGAGATGATCAAGGAAGTGCTCGACGTGATGCTACAACTGGCGCGCGAGGGCATGACGATGGTTGTTGTGTCGCACGAGATGGGCTTCGCGCGCGCCGCCGCCGACCGAGCTGTTTTCATGGACGGCGGTCTGATCATCGAGGAAGGCCGGCCGGACGTGCTGTTCTCGACGCCAACGCACGAACGCACCAAGCTGTTTTTGAGCAAGATCTTGTAGGGGGTGCTCTCCGCTACTCCTCATCGCTCAGGGTGAGCGTCACATCGCGCGGGGAAATGCGGCGCGACAAATCGTAGTACACGCGATAAGGGCCGAAGTCACGCACGCGATAGCGCACCCCGGCTTCGGCCAGTGCCGCCTCAATTGCCCGGTCCAGTGCCGGGTAATTTTGTGTGATCCACACCACGCGATCTGCCGCGGCGACCGCCTCGACATACGGTGGATAGCGGTTTGTATCCACGCCAACCAGCTCGTCCATATAGGGCAAGATGCTGTCGAGAACAACCTGTTCGTGCGAGCGAAACGCAATCCGGTACGCCGTCCAATAGCTGGCATAGCCATGCGTGTAGCCGTTCTCCGTCAGAAAGTCGATCAGCGGCGCATCGTAACGCGTGGGGATTTGCAACCGCTCGACAAGCTGAAACTGCAGGCCTCGCTCGCTTTGCGTCAAGCGGACGACAGTGCCCACCTGGAACGCCAGCAATAGCGCGAGCGCTCCTGCCGAAATTGCTGGTCCGAAGCGTCGCAGGCGGTCAATGCTAAGCGCCAGCCCGATCGAGGCGGGCGCCCACAACGGCAGCAGGTAGCGGCCGGTCGTGTCAAAGAAGCTAGAGAGCAGAAAAATCACCAGGAAGACACCGAACGACAGCCAGACCCATCCCTCGGCGCGCAGGCGAACGGTCGGACGCTGCCGTAGACGTTTCGGCAGCGTGAGCAGAAAATCGATCAGTAGAATCAGTAGAAGCGGCAGGATCAACAGGTTCTCGACGGTCAGCGGGAAGCCCTGCGCTGCTGGCTCCCGCAACCCATACAGCGTCGGAAGGCCAAGCCCTAGCAGGCCGAGCGCCCGATCCACGACCGAGAACGTCGCACCGCCCGGCGTGCCATAGCCGGTGAACAGGAACCGCAGAGCTTCCCACTCATGCTGGAAGTTATACAGCCACCACGGCAAGCTGCCGAGCAGGAATCCGGCTACGGCCAGAGCATAACCGCGCCAGTGTCGCAATGAAAAGTGCCGCAGGATGAACAGCCCGGCGACCGCGATCGCCGTGATGATGGATCCCATTGACCACCAGCCGATCCCGGCGGCCAGCCCCAGCACGGTCCAGCGCCAGAGGTCATTTTTCCGCCCGACGCTCACTTGCCAGCCAACCAGAAGCACCAGATTCCCGCACAGCATAGCTTCGTGCCAGCCGCCGACCGGGATCACCGTAAACAGAGTCGCGTTGCTGGACGGAAACGCCATGATCAGCAGAGCGATTGCGGCGACACGGGCGCTACCGGTCACTGCTCGCGCCAGGGCGTAGCCGCTGAGCAGCGTGAGCAGGAACTCCGCAGACTGGACGATTCGCGCCGTCTCGACCGATTCCCCGAACAGCGAAAAGCCGCCCGCCGCCAGGATCGCGGAGAGGCTGCCCATATACGCCTGCCCGTAAAAGAATGTGGGGATCGGCTTGCCGTGGGCGATGTGGCGCGCCATCAGGGTGACGATCGCTTCGTCGGAGTCGAACGAAATCCCGCCGCTGATGATAATCCACAGGCGCAGCAGCGTCACCAGCGCGAGCACAACCCCGATTGTGAGAAGATTCCGGCGTGAAGTCATGACGTGAAAGCAGCGTGAGCGCAGCGAGCAACGTTACAATACCAAATCGGGATTCCCCGTTATAATGGGCTGCTCGTAACCGTATTCGCTGCCCACTCACTCCTTATCGCTGTTAGAATCGTGTAAAAGTGGCGCAGTCGGCACAACCAAAGCCGCTCCGGACGCATCTAAACGATCAGAGTAGCACATGTTCCTGACTTGCGCCCGGACCGGCTCGCTGCCATCATCACGGGCGCTTTTCACGAAGCAAAGTATATGCGAGGCGTCATGGCAAACGAAAAGCTGTCTTTCACCCTGACTACCAGCACGCCCCAGACCGCCGGAGAGACGCAGTCTCCGGGCGGCGTGCAGAAGGAAAAGGTGATCATTATTGGATCGGGTCCGGCCGGGCTGACCGCCGCGCTGTACACGGCGCGCGCGCAGCTTAACCCGCTGGTGATCGCCGGGCACGAGCTGGGCGGGCAGGTGTCATTGACCTATGAGATCGAGAACTATCCCGGTTTTCCTGAACCGATGACCGGGCAGGAGCTGGTCGAGCGGATGAAGACGCAGGCCGAGCGGTTCGGCGCGCGCATCAACCTGTTCACCGCCGTGACCGAGGTCGATTTCAGCCGCCCCGGCGGGCCATTCTACATCAAGACCGACGACGGGAACGAGTATGAGGCGGAAGCGGTGATCGTCAGCGCGGGCGCGACGCACCGGCATCTGAACGTCCCCGGCGAGAAGGAATTTACCGGCAACGGCGTGAGCTATTGCGCGACGTGCGACGGTTTCTTCTTCCGTGACAAACAGGTGGTCGTCGTGGGCGGCGGCGACAGCGCGCTGGAAGAGGCGCTGTTCCTGACGCGGTTCGCACGCAATGTGACGATCATTCACCGCCGCGACGAGCTGCGCGCTGGGAAAACGCTGCAAAAGCGCGCCTTCGCCAACGACAAGATCAGCTTCCTGTGGAATACGGTGGTCGAGAGCATCAACGGCGAGCAGACCGTGAAATCGGTCACGCTGCGGAACGTGCTGACCGGTGAAACGCAGGAATTCCCGACCGATGGTGTCTTCATCTTCATCGGGCACGACCCGAACAGCGACGTCTTCGCCGGGCAGCTTGAGCGCGATGCGTTCGGCTACATCGTCACGGACCGCGAGATGAAGACCTCGGTTGAGGGCGTGTTCGCCGCCGGGGAGATTCAGGACCGCCTGTATCGTCAGGTGGCGACCTCGGTCGGGCAGGGCACGGCCGCGGCGATGAGCTGCGAGCGCTGGCTGGCCGAGCGCGAGGCCGAGATCCAAGCGACCAGCGAGGAAGCCTCAGTTGCCTCGTAATCGAAGACTCTAGTACTGCACGGGGCGCGCTGCTGAAGCGGCGCGCTCCGTTTTGTTTTCGCCGGTGGACAGCGCCCGCCGGTTCCGCTAACCTCTAATTTCAGACCGATGCACGCAAGGACGGCGTGATGGCAGTACGGACGTGGCGGGCGAATCCGCTGATTTACGAGATCAACACCTGGACGTGGCTCCACGGCCTGAGCGAGCGCGCCCGCCAGCGAATCACTCTCGGCAACGTGCCGGACGAAGAACTTGACGCGCTGGCAAGCTGGGGCCTCGACGCGATCTGGCTGATGGGC
>Ga0134097_1002703_pt1 | contig 10578 bp, 9 predicted proteins | sample 8_3taG_FD_94450 | JGI IMG/M metagenome (GOLD analysis project Ga0134097, IMG submission 94450) | Switchgrass degrading microbial communities from high solid loading bioreactors in New Hampshire, USA - 8_30_10_142_A2 metaG | ecosystem: Engineered > Bioreactor > Semi-continuous > Anaerobic >... | reverse complement strand
TTTCTCGGACTTCGGCACCCCGATGCTTATCGGTGAAGGCTACAAGACATTCCCTGTTCTGCTTTACAGCCAGTTTATGGGGGAAGTAAGCACCGATGATCATTTCGCCGCAGCTCTTTGTGTTATAGTTATTGTAATCACACTGGTGATGTTCTTCCTGCAGAAATTTATCGGAAACCGCCTGACATACTCGATGTCGGCGCTGAAACCGATGCAATCCCAAAAGGCCAAGGGCCTTCGCAACATCCTCGCTCATGGATTTGTGTACCTGGTAGTGCTCGTCGCGATCCTGCCTCAGTTGACCGTTATAACGACCTCGTTCCTCGAAACGCGGGGCGCGTCATATACCGGACAATTTACTCTGGAAAACTACAAAAACATCCTGATGCCAAAGAATCTCCCTATACTGTCCAATACATATCTTTATGGATTGACAGCAATATTACTGATCGTAGTATTGGGAGTCCTGATATCATACCTGACGGTACGGAAAAAGTCGGTTTTGACATCGATACTCGATACCTTGACGATGTTCCCCTATATCATACCCGGTTCGGTATTAGGTATTGCATTCCTATATGCGTTTAATAAGCAGCCTCTACTGCTGAGCGGTACGGCAATTATTATCATAATATCACTGTGCATTCGCAGATTGCCTTACACGATCCGTTCCAGTACGGCCATAATCGGACAGATCAGTCCGAGCATCGAAGAGGCCGCGATCAGCCTGGGATCGACAGAGGCAAAGACTTTCCTGAAAGTTACGGTACCGATGATGCTGGCGGGTGTGCTGTCCGGCGCAATAATGAGCTGGATCACCCTAATAAGCGAGCTGAGCTCATCCATCATTCTGTACACAAGCAAAACCCAGACCTTGACGGTGGCTATCTACGTCGAGGTTATCCGCAGCAATTTCGGCAGTGCGGCCGCATACTCGACGATTCTTACCGTTACAAGCGTTTTGTCGCTGCTGCTGTTCTTCAAGCTGACCGGAAGCGAAGATATAAGCGTGTAGCTAAATAAATATGCGAAAAGTATCAAATAACAATATATCATGGTGCATAACCTTGATATATTGTTATTGATTTTTTTGCTAAAAATATAATTATTCCGCCCGAATATTTAAGATTCATGATATTTTTTATAGCTGCAATCGGCTATGATTCTCCATAAGGCATCACCGTTTCCCTTAATTTATAAATAAAAAAGGGGCAAAAAGTGAATGGTTGTCGATCGATACAGAAACTATGTGCAAAAACTGTTTTTTAAATATACCATTTCGATAATCCTGTTCCTATGCATTTTGGTTCTTATATTGCTCTCCATAAATATGAGATTGCTGACAAAAGAGGACAACAACCGCACCAATGCGAGGATTTCGGAGTTATTAAGGCGGGAAATAGAGAATTACAAAGACGGGTTAAATGAACTGTCAACCAATAGTCAAATAATAGATGTATGCAGACAGCAGGCAAGGACGAGGGACCAGTTGGCAAAAGCCAATCGCTTGCTCTACGAATTTTCAAACTCAAATGAAATCCGTTGTGTCTTTGCCCTTGTGGATATGGATGGCAGCATGGTTTGCTCAAATCTTTATAGAGACAACCGGAATATTTTTGTGAACAGCTTCCTATATAAAAACATGGTAAGCAAAATGCTGAACACACCTGAAAGAATATTTATGGTTCCAAGCAGGCTCAACTATTCATATGGACAGACGGGGGATCTGCTGCTCGGGCGTGCGGTCGTGGACGGACAGGAACCCGTAGGGTTTTTATTCTTTGACTTGCTGGACGAGGAGCTATATAAAGTTACCAGCCAGTTCAATGCAGAAGACGTAGTAATAACAGACCAGTTCAACAATCTGGTGTTTTCAATCGGCCGGCAAAGCGAGGATTTCATGGGGAAATACACCAGCGGAGGTTCGCACAACTATAAATCCGGAGACATAATCGAGCTGAACGGAGTAAAGTATCAAACGGTAAAGAACTCTATCAAAGACCATGAACTAATCCTTTATACACTGGTTTCCGTAAACTACCAGCAGAGATTATTCAGATATGCCGTCATCTTTCTTGTCATCGTAGGTTTGCTGATGCTTGTCTCTCTGAAGCCTTTGACATTGCTTATTACGGAAAAAAATCTGCATGCAATAGACGAGCTTCGAAAATCGGTGCTGGAAATGGGAAAGGGCAATATGGAGTATTCATTGCATCCCCATGTTTTCAAAGAATTTCAGGAGCTTCATGATACTTTTAAAAACATGGTCGTGCAGCGAGAAGACCTGCAAAAAAGGAACAGCGAGCTGATTGAGAGAAAAAGAGCGATGGAAATCAAACAGCTTGAGGAGCAGATCAACCCGCACTTTATATTCAATGTTCTGGAGACTTTGCGCTATGAGATCCTGATAGATCCCCAAAAGGCCTCGGAGATGATCATGTCATTTGCAAACATTCTGCGATACAGCATATATTACGGAGACACAATCGTACCTCTTAAGACCGACATAGAGTATATCAATGACTTTCTTTTGCTGCAGAAAATGCGTTATAATCGCCGTCTGACATATTCAATTGATATACCGAATGACGCGATGGAATGCAGAATACCTAAGCTGGTGCTTCAGCCGATCGTGGAGAACGCATTAAAGCACGGGATGATAAATGTTGAGTGTATTGATCTAAGGATTTCCGCTGCAATCGACAACGACATTTTAACGCTCAGTGTTCGGGATAATGGCGCCGGTATTGAGCCTGAAATACTTGAAAGATTGAATCAGGATCTGGAGAGGGAGGATGTGTATAAAGAGCACATCGGACTGTATAACTCCCACCGTGTTGTAAGGCTGCTTTATGGACGGCCGTACGGATTGAATATAGAAAGCACATATGGAAAAGGCACATTGGTAACAATAAATCTTCCGGTAAGGAAGGAGGAAGGGGATGCATAAGGTTCTTATCGTGGAGGACGAAGATATCATGCGAAAAGGCCTGATCTTTATGGCCGATTGGCAAAGCGTGGGTTGCACCGTTGTCGGCGAGGCGGTAAACGGCCTGGATGGCCTGGATAAGATCCAAAGGCACCGGCCCGATATCGTAATCGTGGATATAAACATGCCTGTGATGGACGGCCTGGAAATGCTTGAAAAGAGTATTGATGAATATGGGTACGACGCCATAATCGTGTCAGGATATGGCGAGTTTGAATATGCCCGCAGAGGGATAAGTTTGGGTGTTACCGAGTATCTTTTAAAGCCTATCAATTACTCAAAGCTCTATGAGGCCATCCGGAAGATACAGGCGAAGCGCAGCACAGATACGAACATCAAAAATGCGATGCGGCAGATCGATGCGGAAAAGAAGAAGTTAGGCATTTTGGAATTTGAGAAAGCAAAAACGGGTAATCACTATGTAGACCTGATGCTCGACGCTATCAATGAAAAATATGCCGAACGTCTGTCCCTTAACGATATCAGTGAGCTGTGCGGGATGTCATCTACGTATTTAAACGTCAAATTCAAAAATGAAACCGGATATACTTTTAACGACTATCTGAACCGGTATAGAATTCAAAAAGCGGTGGATCTGTTAAGGAAAAATCAGTACAAGGTATAGAAGTCGCGGAGATGGTTGGTTTTTCAGATTACAAATACTTCATAAAGGTATTCAAGAAATATGTCGGCAGTTCTCCCGCCCGATTCCTGAATGAAAAGTGATTTTATGTGTTTTGCACGACCTACCATTAGAAATTCAACAAGGATCGTAAATAAGCGAGCGTCGGGTTTAAGGAATTTGACAAAACAGTCCGTTGATGAAATAATATCTATTATTGAATCATTTTAATTAATTTAAGTAAAGGAGTCTGTGTCTATGAGCGAGTTCAGGAAGGTCATCACAAAGCCCGGTGAAGTTATCGATTTCGAGACTTGCTTTGAGGAAAACCCCTATATCAGGACCGGAGTTCCCTCCAAAGCCGGCAAATGTGAAAGGCTTGAGTACACCACATCCGTCTACGAAGACGGGAAGACCTATCATAAGTACTGCTATGTATATCTGCCCTACGGTTATGACCCGGAGGACAAGTCCAAAAAGTATAACGTACTCTACTTCCAGCACGGCAACACCTGCGACCCGCAGATGTTCGGAGTCGGCGGCAACAAGCCCATGATCGATATGCTTTTCGAGTCCGGAGAAATCGAGCCCTGCATCATAGCGTTCATTACATACTATATGGATCCCGAAGGAGATTATAAGGAAAGGGTCATTACCGGCAGGGTTCCTGCGGGCGACGGCAACTGGCCTGGGATCAAGGGCAACTACTACAAGGAGATAGTGGAAGACATCATTCCATTAGTGGAAATGAAGTACAACACCTACCTTGAGGACCCCTCCCGCGAGGGTATAAAGGCGACCAGGGATCATCGTGCGTTCTCCGGTTATTCAAGGGGCAGCGTATGCACCTGGAACATTTTCCATCACGATTTCGAGTATTTCAGGTGGTACGCTCCCATGAGCTGTTTCTGCGCAGCGGGCAAGCAGGTAAAACGGCCTATGAGTCCCATAAACCCGGAAGAGGTTATCGCTTTCCTGACAGCCCCGCTCAAGGCAAACCCTGACCTTCCGTTCTTCATATTCGCCTCCAACGGCAACCCCGACGTCCCGGAAATGACGGAGCAGATGAAGTACATCACCAAGCTCGACGGATTTTCCTATGGCAAAGATCCCGCAAAGAACAACATCTATTTTGCCATCTCGGATTATTATCACACCGACTTTCTCGTTCCATACTATTACTGGAACTCCCTGAAGGTCCTTTTTAAGAGCGTATAAGGTTTTCTCGGTAAAAGCCGCCGTTTTTGCCGGTGCAAATATAGGATTTATAGCCACATAAACAAGAGCCGGTTCCTTCAGGACTGGCTCTTGCATATCAATCAAGTGTTTAGTCACATTGTGCCTTAATTTGCATATATGGTATAATGTAAATCAGACAAAGAAAAGTACTAAATTAAATACTTTTTAACAAAGGTGATGCAATGGATCCGAAAAATATAGCCGAAAAGCTTTTTGAGCTTGTAAAAAGCAGTCGTTTTCTAATGCAGAATTTCAATAAGAAAGCATATAAAAAGAACTTTGAAAGGTATTTGGAAATCTGTCAGACAATCGCAGGCACTCTCAGCGAAGAGTCAGTACGGAAAGCAGCCGCGGATTTTGTGGAGCTTCTCAGCGCCGATCATAACACCAATACGAAAAGAAAAAGAGATGATGCGTCGCTGCTTGACAAAATGCAAATCGTCTCATATCTGTTTCCTGCAATGGAGAAAACGGAAAATGAGACGGCGCATCGGTTGTGTGAAGCAATATGTGAGGAGTGGAAAAAGAATTATCCCCGAGAGGAGATTGCAATATCCACATATGAAAATATTATGTCGGGTTTTGGGGTAAGTTTTCTGGGAATCAGATTGTGGTAAAGTTATTGGCCATAGAATGTTTTTATAATCAGCACGATTAGCCCGGAGGCAAATATATCTGGCCGAGATAAACCCCGTCTCTGGTAAAAAAGTAAATAACCCTGTCAACACTGCTGTGTTCAGCCAGCCAGAACCCTCGGCTTGCAGGTGCGGCGGGATCATCCACATTTTTAATATACCCGAATTTTTCATCAAAACTAAAGCTTATCCAACTTCCGTCTTCTTGCAGTTTTTTAGCCGAATAGAAAAACGTTAGTGTCATTATTCTTTCTGCTTCCTCGATCGGATCATACTCAAAATACGAGGCGTAGGAAGAAACCACACAATACCATTCATTGCTGATATAGCTGCCGTTCATTTTCACAAAGCGTATATTGGAATAATCCGATATATCGCCATAAGGGTTGTATCGCTCCTCACTTAGCTCAAACAGATTCTTTCCCCAGTTTTGAGAAACCGTGTCGATTATCTTTCGGTAATCGGCGTTGAGCCTTTCACCATTGATTTTCACTTGAGTGGTAAAGATCAGTTCGCATGAATCAACTATCTGTTTTGGGGCGGCACATTTGGCAAGAATATTATAGTTCTTATCGACCAGATATAATGTTGTTACGGGAGGCACTCTCACAATGTCGCCGTTTGCCCATCCAAGTCTTTCGTAATGCTTTTCGTTAGACAACGCATCGATATACTGTAACTCCTCAGCACTATACCTGTCAGAAGAAAGACTATAGGTTTCTTCCGATGTGGCGGTCGTATACAGCACTTTTGCCGTTTCCGGGAATAAACTCGAAAGAGTTTTAAATGAGACGACAAAGCCTTTGCCTTCGTGATATTCAGCCGGCAACATCAGAGCTGTTTTGTCTTCGTTCCAGTATGGCGCACTTGCTTTTATTACGCCGTTATCGACAAGTTTTTGGTAAAGGGTCTGTTCGCTGTTACGCAAGGGTTGAGACAGAGCATTTCGGGAGATAATTGCAACATCGCCTCTTGTAAAGTTCGTATAATCCGAAAAGCCGCTGTCAACCAGTCCGATATCAGCGGCAAAGGATACAGAGCCGGAATAACTGAAATCAGGCGAATTTCCACTGTCGGTATATCCCAGGCAACGCAGCACAAAAGTTATGTACATTTGCGCAGTTGCCGGCTCGTTTGCGCCAAATCGTGTTTTCGATACTCCCATGGTGAGCCCTTTGTTATAAGCATAGGCAATATAAGGCTCATTCCATTCCGATGAGTCTGTGAACGGGTGTGAATAGTCGGAACTTAGCGCTTCCTCCTCCAGTCCCATAAGACGCAGTACCATAACCAAAGCCTCCGACCTGTTTGGACTGCGTTCAAGCTCAAAAACAGGAGCCCCGCCGCTGTCAGTTCCTGTACCTCGAAACAGGCCCAGTTCATATAGATATTCGGCAGCATTCTGCCAGTCATTATCAGCGGCCAATGCTGGTAACGATTGAAAAAGGATCATTATAAGCAAAGACAAGGATAGGACGATAATTCGCAATCGATTTATCATAGTTCAAATCCTCTTAATTTTCCAGTATATAGTAATTTTATGTGTTATCGCCAATGTCGTCAAGTTAGTGAATCAAAAAAGTCTTGATCAAATTGTGCAGGTTTGTCAATGATGTGTTACATCATGAGGGAAAGAAGAAAGCACCAGTTAAGAGGACGCATAGGGAAATGATTGTATTTGTACTGCACTTTTGAGCCGCTCATGCGCGTAGTGAATTCCGAGTCGTTATCTGTCTACACACACTCAATCGCGTAGGGGAACTTCTTGGCTGTAGCACCGTTGTCTCAGCTAAAACCAACAAAAAACAGAGCCGATATCTGCAAGAACGCAGACAAAGGCTCTGTTTTTTGGTATACTTAGGTGTGACAAAAATAACCAGTACTAATAAATGGCACAAATAAGTAAAATGTTCAAATAAAAACTGATGATTTGCCATAAAAATAATAAAACTGTGTAAATTGGAGAGAGTGAAACAACTCTTTGCAGAAGCGATTAACCGAGATCTTGATTGAATAGAGGGACAGGACATATGGATATCAACATCGACACATCCCAAATCGTTATTGAGACTGAGCGGCTGATACTGCGCGCATTTACTGATTCGGATTTGACAGACTTCTACAGCTATGCTTCGGTTCCCGGCGTAGGGGAGATGGCAGGATGGCCGCACCACGAATCGATCGAGACCTCCAAACGTATATTGGATTCATTTATTGCCGAGAAGGAAGTTTTTGCAATATATCACAAAGCCGATAAAAAGGCAGCATGGGCGACGCTAAATCTATGGTTGAAGATATATTGAAGAATAAACAGGTAAATATCATTACGAAGATAATTTCGGCACCGATTATTGGCTTGGTTTATATTTGCTCAATAGGATCTATAGCATGGCTAGATTTAATATACGCAGTAATGGTAATACTGTTTTTCCCTAAATTGCTAGTCGGACTGTTTTAGCGGCGATACAGGACAACAGTCAAAAGGCGCGCTTGTTGACGCTGAGAGGTCGGCCTTCATTGATGCATGTTAGGTCTCTTTGTTACTGGGAAAGCTTAGTTTAAAAGTGGTTCCTACATTTTCCGCGCTTTCCATGTCAATTGTAATATTGTGCAGGATAGCGCCGTGCTTGACAATTGAGAGCCCAAGGCCTGTTCCGCCAATCTCTTTTGATCTGCTTTTATCCACTCGATAAAAGCGTTCAAATACGTGGGGACGGTGCTCCTGCGGAATACCTATACCGGTATCGCTAACCGTGACAACAGGCCGGCTATCGTTATAAGTTATTTTTATGGCTGCGCTGCCGCCTGGGATATTATATTTAATCGCATTGTCGCACAAGTTATACAGCATGGCAGCAAGGACCTTTTTATAACCGGTAACGATGATATGTTCACCATCAAGTAAAAGCCGAACCTCTTTCTTGTCTGCCATCGGCTGGAGCCTGCTCAAAACGTCCTCGGCAAGTGAATACAAATCAAATTGCTCTTTGTCGGGAAGCTCCGACTTTTCATCAAGCTTGGCCAAACTGTCCGAAAAGCAATTTTGACTGAGTAAATAATCGAAATATGCAGCTAACTAGAACAATTATATATTAAATACTGCATAAAAACGTCGAAAAGTCCTCGCTTCGAGGACTTTTCGGACAAATTGTGGCGGAGAAGGAGGGATTCGAACCCTCGAGACCCTTTTGGGGCCTACACGATTTCCAGTCGTGCGCGCTCGACCAAACTACGCGACTTCTCCGTATCGGTCGATATATCATTGACATGGCGAAAAATCGCCGTCTATAAGCCTGCTTTGTTAGAATACAACAGACGTGCCGAAAAGTCAATATGTATTTTGTGCCGGGCATTTTTGGCATTTCGGGGAGATTTCCCGCAAAAGCAAACCGGGGCTTGTTTTATTGAAAAAAATCATATAAAATAGGTTAAGATTCATAAACAGGTTAAGTTTTGTATGTAATTTGGAGAAAGAGATGGGGAACTTGAAATTGAGTAAAGAGGATAAGCGCAAAGCTGTAAAAAGACGCCGCAGATTCGGCGACAGAAAGGAAGGCCGTAAGCTGAGGTCGCTTCATCCCCTGAACGCGGTTGCCTGCTATATTATGAACGACAGGACGGGCTCTACCAACTATATTAAAGACAGCGTCGAGATCAGCCGTGTCGAGAGATATATCAGCAAAAAGCGACAGGAGGGGCTCAAGGGTCTTGGATTTTTGCATGTCTTTATTGCCATGTATGTCCGCGTCGTTTCACAGCTGCCCGGCATAAACAGGTTTGTCAGCGGACAGAAGGTTTATGCCCGAAACAATATAGAAGTGGCGTTGGCAATTAAAAAAGAGATGAAGCTCGATGCCATGGAGACTATTATAAAAATAGAATGCACGCCTACCGACACTATTTATGACATATATCGCAAGCTCAACGAACAGGTTGAACTTAACCGGGCCCAGGGTGACGTAAGCGATTTTGACAGCGTAGCGCGCTTTTTTCACTACATACCCGGGCTAATGCTTAAGTTTGCCGTCTTTATCCTGCGCATAATGGATTATTTCGACCTGATACCGAGATCCCTGACAAAGCTTAGTCCGTTCCATGGCTCCCTCTTCATAACCTCCATGGGCTCCCTCGGTATTCCGCCGATATACCATCACCTTTATAGCTTTGGCAATGTCCCGCTGTTTTTGGCGTATGGAGCGAAGCGCAAAGCCTATGAGATGCGCAAGGACGGGACGATTGCCGAAAGAAAGTATATCGATTATGCAGTCTCCTCCGACGAGCGTATTTGCGACGGGCATTATCTTGCCACGGCCCTCAAGTTCTGGAAAGATTGCTTCAAGCATCCCGAGATTCTTGACACGCCGCCCGAAACCGTGGTCGAGGATATCGATTAGCCGGAAGCTTTGCGGCTAATTTCAGATCAGTCTGTTTTCGACGGACTTTCCGTGAATATTAAACGTAAGGAATATAATCATACAATGAAAAGGGCTGTCGCCCGGAACATTTCGTTCCGATGCGATAGCCCTTTAAATATGCTCTGATATGCGGGCGCGTTATGCCTCGAGAAGGCGTTTCTCAAGACCCTCAAGCTGCGCCTTCAGTTCGGCGGGGAGCTTGGATCCGTACTTGGCATAATGCTCCTTTATTGAAGCCACTTCCTGCAGCCACTCGTCTTTCTTGACATCGAGCAGTTCTTCCATATCCGATTCGGACACGTCGAGCCCTGTCGTGTCAATCGCGTCGGGTGTGGGCATGTAGCCGATCGGCGTCTTGACGGCTTTGCCTTTGCCGTTGACTCTCTCGACGATCCACTTGAGGACGCGGCTGTTCTCGCCGTAACCGGGCCACAGCCATTTTCCGTTTTCGTCCTTGCGGAACCAGTTGACATAGAAGATCTTGGGGAGCTTGCTCTGGTCGGCTTGTGCTCCGATGTCCAGCCAGTGCTGCAGATAATCGCAAACGTGATATCCCATGAACGGGAGCATTGCGAACGGGTCGCGGCGCACCTGGCCGATCTTGTCGGAGATGGCGGCTGCGGTGATTTCGGAACCCATGATGGATCCGAGAAAAACGCCGTGGTTCCAGTCAAAGCT
>Ga0134097_1002697_pt1 | contig 10593 bp, 10 predicted proteins | sample 8_3taG_FD_94450 | JGI IMG/M metagenome (GOLD analysis project Ga0134097, IMG submission 94450) | Switchgrass degrading microbial communities from high solid loading bioreactors in New Hampshire, USA - 8_30_10_142_A2 metaG | ecosystem: Engineered > Bioreactor > Semi-continuous > Anaerobic >... | reverse complement strand
CCCCTCCTCATTTCCCTGCTGCTCCTGACACAATCCATTTCCCCTGTCTCAGCAGAGCCGCATGCCGGTGAACCGCTGCGTTTGATCGTCCAGACAGGCTCGCTTCAACAGCCCAGAGGCGTGATTCAAACGCAGCAGAAGCTGCTCACCCAGCTGCATTCGCAAGGCATCCAGGCCGCAAACATCCGGGTATATCGCCGGGTGTTTAACGGCTTTGCGGTGACCATCCCCGCTTCGGACCTACCCGTCCTGGAACGCATATATGGAGAGGAAAACATCTTCCCCGACCTTCTGCTGCACGCGTCTACTGACGTGAGCATTCCGCTGATCGGAGCAAACCAGGTATGGGAGCTGCAGGACGAGAATGGGGAGTACATCACCGGGCGGGGTGTGAAGGTAGCGGGGGTGGATTCAGGAGTCAATTACAAACACCCCGCACTGGGCGGCTGCCTCGGACCGGGTTGTAAAGTCACAGGGGGCTTTGATTTTGTGGGGGATGACGGCCTCTTTAGGCCAGGTGTGGATGCAGATCCGATGGACGATTGCGGCCACGGGACGCACGTCGCCGGTATCATTGCATCAAATTCGGAAGTATACCGGGGTGTCGCCTACGGCGCCGATCTTCTGGTCTACAAAGTACTTAATTCAAATGGGGACGGAACTATGTCCACCGTGCTCGCAGGCATCGAGCAGGCGGTAATCGACGGAGCGGATATCATCAATCTAAGCTTAAGTGCTCCTTTCAACGCCCCTGGATTTGAACCTTTGAACCAGGCGGTGAACAATGCTGCTACACAGGGCGTCTTTGTGGTTGCCGCAGCCGGTAACCACGGTATACAAGGATACGGGTCAATATTTCCACCGGCCAGCGCCCCGGGGGCGTTCGCCGTTGCCAATATTAATAAAGCGGAGATCCGCGCAGAATCTAGCTCGCTCGGCCCGGATCTGTATTATGACCGGTTCAAGCCCGAGCTGGCCGCTCCTGGATCGGATATCTGGTCTACCTATAAAAACGGCTTCGCCCAATTGACTGGGACGAGCATGGCCGCACCCCATGTCTCCGGTGCGGCTGCACTGCTCCTCCAGGCTCATCCGGAATGGTCGCCGGCGGATCTGCGTTCGGCCCTGCTGAACTCTACGAAAGAATTAGACTTCCGGTATGCAGAGGTCGGAGCCGGGAAGCTGCAGGTCGACCAGGCCTTGCGCCAGCCTGTGCTGGTCTATCCGGCTGCCCTGCCGCTGGGGCTGGTGAAGGACGGCGCGGCCGGTGGGGAATTCGAGCTGAAATCCATCGTCGAAACCGGCCTGGATGTTCAGATTGAGGTTACTCCCGCGAAGCTGGCACTGACTCCAAATTATCAGGCGGCTCCCAACGTGAGTTCGATACCACCAGAACACATCCAACCCGATGTTTGGACCTTTAATTTAGCCCCGGGTGAAATCAAACAGATCCGCCTGAGTCTGAACCCACCGCCCCTGGCCGCTTCCGGATATTATGAAGGCGCTTTCCTGATTACGATAGACGATGGGGTAGAGCCCTACCGTCTGCGCGTGCCGTACACGTTCTGGGTGCCGCAGGCGGAAACATACCTGCCGCTGCTGTCATTCGATTACGCAGTAAAATAAGCCCGCAGCCTGCACAGGGTAGACGGCGGCTTATCCTCTCCCAGCCTCACACATGCTGGTCGACCAGGACCGGGTTGCCGTCCGGGTCGACCACAATAAAGTATTCGGGGCCCTGGGTGCTCTCATCCGCCTCGCGCGCAAACTCCACGCCCTGCTCCTTGAGCCGCCGCTGAATTTCGCGCACGTCGGTGAAGTCCTCTACCGGCTGGGCGCTGCTGTCCCAGCCGGGGTTGAAGGTGAGCATGTTCTTATCGAACATCCCCTGGAAGAGACCGATGACCGTATCGCCGTTTTTCATGATCAGCCAGTTCTGTGTGATATCCCCGCCGAAATCCTTAAACCCCAGCTTCTCGTAGAAAGCCCTGGAGGCGGCGATGTCTTTGACCGCCAGGCTGATGGAAAATGTGCCCAGTTCCATTTCTCCCTCCTACCGCACTGAACCTGATGATTGACTGCCGGTCTGAATAATGACCGCCCCCACCATTCAATGATAACCCTGCACCGCAGTTTGCGCAAATTTCACTGACGACCGCACTTTTCCTCCCACTCCCCCATAAAAGCAAGGCCGCCTGGCTTTCTCACCAGACAGCCTTTACCGGAATACAAAGCGGATCAATTTGCGAACTGGCGCATCCGTTCGACCTCCACCGCAGGCCGGCCGCGCGCCAGGTCATAAGCACACTGCAGGTTCATCCAGAATTCCGGAGTTGTACCGAAGGCCTGGGCAAATCGCCACGCAGTATCCGGGGTTATGCCGCGCTTCCCGCTAAGGTTTCAGCACGTAAACCTCAAACGCTCCATCTTTCCCCTTCAACGCCAGCTCCCGGTGCTCTGTGGGTCCAAAACCCTGACCGGCGGCCTCATACGCTGCACGGCTGATCAGGATCTCGCCTGTGCCGGCCTGGTCCGCTAGCCCTGCTGTGATGTTGACGTTATCCCCTAAGGCAGTAAAATCCGTCGGCTGGTCCTCGCTGCCGCCCACCACTCCCAAAAAGGCCTTCCCCGTATGCACCCCGATACCAACCGGGATCCACGGTCCTTCCCGATCCTGGTGACCGGTCTTCTGCAGCAGGCTGCAGGCCGCCTGGACCGCCAGGCGCGCGTGCTGCGGGCCGGCCAGTCCGGGCACGAACAGTCCGACCACCTCATCCCCGATCAGCCGGTCGACCATGGCATCGTGCCTGACCAGCACGTCGGTGGCCACAACATAAAACCGGTTGATCAACTGGCTGAACTGCAGCGCGCTCATCTGCTCTGCCAGCTTTGACGAACCGCGCACGTCGGCGAAGAGCATGGTCAGCTCCACTTCGGCCCCGCCGGGATGGTCGAAGACCTCGCAGGGTTCGCAGTAGCGCGGGTTGAACCGCGACTGGTCCCTGCCCACCAGGTGCATGATGTACCCACCCCAGCCTTTAAAAGGGGCGTTGCACAGTTTACAGCGCGGGCTGGAAGGCAGCAGCGCCAGAAAGCGGCGCAGGCGGTGCGGTACGTTGTCCCCCTGGGTAAGCATGCGGTACCAGGCTTCTTCAGGTGTATGCTTTTCGGGCAATGCAGAATACCAGCTTTCTCAATCTGGCCGGGCGATCACTCACCCGCCTCGCTGCCGATCCGCCCGACTCGCAGAAAGAGCGGCCAGCGCAGGGTGCGCGGCTTTTTCGGGTCACCCCAGGCCTGAGACAGCGCCTCCCACACCAGGCTCAGCGGATGCCGGCCGTGTACTTTCAGATAGCGGCGCGTGGACGACCAGCTGTCCAGAAAACCAGCCACCTGGTCCAGATTCCAGTCCGTGTGCATCCTGATCAGAGGCCGCTGGATTTCATCAAAGGGGAAAGGCAGGGTCTGGTAACGTTCGTCCACGTAGTGAAAGCGCTCGGGCCAGCAGTCTTTCAGAATCTCTGCATAGTAATGGAGCAGGATATCGTTGACTGTGGGTTCGATATCCGGAAGGTGATAGGTCCACACGGCCAGAACCCCGCCGGGCTTCCCCACCCGCCGCACGACCCGGTAGAACGGCTCCAGGTCGAACCAGTGGACCGCCGTGGCGGCGGTGATCAGGTCGACGCTGCTGTCCGGCAGGCCCACATCTTCGGCGCGCTCCACCCGGAATTCAACCTGCTCTCCGGGGAGCGACCTGGCGATCTGCTCGGCGCTGGCGTCAGTCGCGTAGACCCGCCGGAAATACCGCCTCAGCGAGCGGGCCGCCTGCCCGCTGCCGGTCCCCACATCCCAGGCGAGCTCGCGCTGTGGGGCGAGAGAAGCCAGATACGCAAACAGCGCGTCCGGATAGCCCGGACGGTAAGCGGCGTACTCGCCCGCCTGTTCGGAAAAGTGATCCTCAAAACTGGCCATAATTACGACCCCATCCCCAGAACGTCTACCGGTTAATCGAAGCACGGGCACTGCGCCTGCGTTTCTATGCACAGCCTAATTGTACGTTATTTATCCGATTTATATACCGGTCGATTAATAAAACAATACACCGGGGCTGCGGCAGCCCCGGTATATTATCCGTTGTTCTGTCTCAAACCAGCGCCGCCCTGTTTTCGCGGGCTGCCTTGTCGCCTCACTCCTCCAGCATGGTCGTCGGGGTGGCGCTGCGGACGAAGATCAATCCGTCATACGCCTCGGACGGGGTCATCTGCAGGGTATAGAACACAGGTAGAAAGGTGTACCAGCTGGCGAAGCTGTCGCCGATATTGCTCATGGACTGGTTGCTGGTCAGCAGGGGCGCGAGGGCCGGGTTATCCAGGGCAGATGCGATGTCCAGGTAGGCGATTTCCAAACCGCTGGCGGCAAAGGCTTTGTTGAGATCGCTGTTGTTGCGCACCGAGAACCGCTGACGCCCCCCACCAGCAGCGCTGGCGGCATTGAACGTGCTTTCCAAAAATTCGGTGCCAATGGCGAAGTAAGCTTCACCGAACTGTTCGCCCAGCCGGCTGCCCATCGAGCGGTACTGGGGCGCTGCGGCGCTTTTCTCGATGTGCCCGTTGTGACCGGCGATCAACACTTTGCCGCGTCCCTGGCTCTTTTCGAACTCAACAATCCAGCGCACTTTTTCGGCCATGAACTGGTCGCGGAGTTCGGAATACCTACTGCCGCCGCTGCGCAGGGTGGCGTTCTGCTGAATCGAGGCAGCGTACTGATCGGCAAGCTCAAAGGCCTCCGGCGAGCTGGCGGCGATGTAGCGCTCTTTTTCGCGCTGCATCCCGGCCCGGATCTCTTCGATGGCCTGCAGCCCGGCCTGAATTTTCTCCGGCTCCTGGTCGAAGACGGTCGCGTCGTTCAGATCCGCCAGAGCGGCCCGGTAGGGTTCTACCAGCGTGGGATCCACCTGCTCAAAGTAAGCCAGCAGGCCGGCAATATTGTTGTCGTAGCGCTGCATGTCGTAACCGTAGAAGTGGATGCGCTCCCCGGGTCCCGCAGACTGGTTGTACGCGCGGATCCATTCGACCAGGTCGACCATTTCTTGCGTGCGGTAAATGGCGAAGCCGATCTCCCGCACCGCTTCTTCCGCGCTCCCACGGCCGTTGAGCACGTATTCATTAACCACCTGGCCGCCGCCAAAATCGCCTTCAATGGCAAAGGCCCGGAAACCGTAATGCTCGACCAGATGGGCCAGCACTTCCTTGCGCAGGGTCACAAATTCGGCGTTACCGTGGGTCGCTTCACCAATGCCCACCAGCGTCACCTCCTCCGGCAGGGTGAGCGACGTGACGGGTTGAAAGGCTCCCCGGACTTCTTCCGTGGAGACTGTGGAGACACAGGCGCTGAGCACAAGGCAGGCGCAGATCAGCAGAATAATCATTCGATAATTTTTAAATTGATTGTTCATGGTTCTTCTCCTGCTGGTACAGGCGGTTTGATTTGAAAGCAAAGGCCAGGTAGAGGGCCAGCGACAGCGGAAAGCTGTATACCAGTACGGCACGGAACAGGGCAAAGGGGGTCTCGAACCAGAACGCATCCCAGAAAGCCGCGCCGCTTTTTTCCCACAGGCCCTGCGTCAGGTAAAAGAGCTTCGGCTGCACCAGGGCGCGCAGGTCGATGGGCCCGGTGAGAGCCAGCAGCAGGAGCGCTACCAGCGACACCACAGACATGCTGATCCACATACGTGAAAGACGCCGGTAGCGCTCCGCCCGGGAAAGGGCGTCAGAGAAGATATCTTCAGAGCTGCTCGATGACATGCGCTTGAAATACTGTGCACCCGAAGTGCGGCTGCCGGCGATGTGCTTCCAGCCGCTGTCTTCAAACAGGGCGCGATAGTTGAGAAATTCGTCCTGGCTGGCGAAGATGCGAAAGTCGATGCGGATCACCGTATCCTGTGGCTCTGTTTTCCGAAAACGATATCCAAAGCCAGTCCCGGTCAGTTCCCAGCCCTGGCGTATCATTTCACTGAGCCATTCTTCTTCTTTAGCGAAGTCCAGAAAAAACCGGTATCGTCTCATTTTCTACCTCCATCCGCTTCTTTCAGCAGGTTTTCGGCCTGGAGGACCATATGTTTCATCCGGTTTACGTCCATTTTCAGGACCTCCCGGCCTTCTTCAGTCAGCCCGTAAACCTTGCGGCGGCTGTCGTCACTGGCCAGCGACCGGATCAGGCGCTGCTTGAGCAGGTTCTCGAGCGCGCCATACAGCGTGCCGGCTGCGATGCGGACCTGCCCGTCGCTCAGCTCTTCCACGCGCTGCATGATGCGGTAGCCATGCGCCGGTTCGCATAAGGCCAGCAGAATATAAAAGCTGGTTTCCGTTAGTGGGAGATATTTGTTCCTGTTCATTCGTCCATCTCATATACAGTTCAACTATATAGTTATCCGATATACAGGCATTCTATACAGTTAACCTGTATATGTCAAGGGTTTATCCGGGAGGGGCAGGGTGGAGAGCATATTAAAAGCGCAGGACGGGGGTCTCACTACTGAGCGTACGAAGTATGTACACACTTCGTACGCTGCTCGTGAAACCGCCCGCCCCGCGCCTATCTGACAATCGCGGACCGCCGCGGCCCGGGTCTTCGTTCATCACCCGGGCCTACATAGATTACGCGGCCATGATTGAGCCGGCTTTATATTTCTTCAGCCATCCGTCCGGGTCACATCGCCGCCCAGCCAGTACTTTTCCCCGCCGCGCTCGCGGCGTAGATAACCCATATCGACCAGATCGCGCCGCAGTCCGACGTAGTCTTCGGCATAGACGCTTTTCAAGACCTCGTTCACTTCCCTCTCGGTGTACAGCCGGTCGGGCTCGAACAGGGTGGCCAGCCAGCGCAGGATAACGATCAGCTTTTTCTGCTTCGATGGCAGACGGGTGATCTTCTCACCGCGGGTGTACTCGCGCAGCACCTGCTGGTCGGATGCGCTCCAGCCCAGCCCGGTGATCCAGGAATCGTTCTCATCCTGCGGCTCAGGGATGGCAGGCGCCTGCTCGATCTCAGCTGCCATCTTTTTGAAGCGCTTCAGCCCGGCCTCGTTCAGGCAGTAGTAGCGCTGGTTACCGGCCATCCGCAGGGTGACCAGCCCGGCCGCGCGCAGCCTTGAGAGGTGATGTGATACTGTGGGTTCACTCAGGTCAACTCTGCGCGCCAGATCGCTCACGGTGATCTCCCCTTCGCTCAGGATCCGCAGCAGGGTCAGGCGGCTCTGATCGGCCAGTGCTTTGAGCATGTCGAGCAGCCCGGCCTGGTTTTCATACGGCTGGTTTTTCATACGCTTTCATCCTTCTAAAATTCGATATACATCTAATTTGATTATCATCGAATTTCTCGAATTTGTCAAGCGCGAATGGAAACCCAGTCAATAGATCCTGGCTACCCGGTATTTGGAATACACGGATAAACAACGGTAATAAAACCGGCGTGCTTCCGCGGGCTCAACGACTGAAATGGACAGCGTCACCTGTGTCCCCGTTCAATGTGGCGGAGAAGGGTTTCCCTCAGGCCGTTTCGAGGGCGGGGTTAAAAACCCCTCCGCTAAATGCGCCTGCGGGGCACAATTGGAAGAACTTGCTGCCCGGTCATCCAGGCCCGAGGGAATGACAAAATACAAATAATCAGCGTTCATCTGCGTTCCCATCGCTCTCCATATCCCCTATCCGGCTGTGATATCATACAGAACGGCCCACTTCACGACCTGCACCGCCAAACCTCATTCCAGCGAGCCGCACCTTGGATTCCCTCTACCGCACCACCTTCACCGTCCCACCCCACGAGATCGATTTCTCAAACCGCCTGAAGATCAGCGCGCTGTTCAACGCCATCCAGACCACCGCCGCCGACCACGCCGCAGGCCTCGACCTGGGCTACAACGCCCTGCACCCGGCCGGTCTGTTCTGGGTGCTCTCCTGGGTGCGGCTGGAGATCGAGCGCCTGCCCCGCTACCAGGACACGATCACCGCCGAAACCTGGCCGCACCGCCGCTACCGCATCTTCTCACTGCGCGATTTCCTCTTCCTGGACGAACAGGAGCAGGTTTATGCCCGCGCCCGCTCGGCCTGGCTGCTGATAAACGCGAACAGCCGGCGAGTGACCAGCCTGGACAACCTGCCCCACCCGGTGCACTATCTGGAGGAGCGCAGCGCCCTGGAGAGTATGCCCGATAAAATCCACACCATGTCAGATGGCGAACTGCTGCTCGAAAAGGAAATCCGCTATTCCGACCTGGACCTCAACCAGCACACCAACAACGCCCGCTATGTGGAGTTCATGCTGGACGGGTATTCCGAAGAATTCCACCGCCGCCACCGCATGCAGTCCCTTACCTTCTTCTTCCGCTCGGAGAGCCGCTGCGGCGACCGCCTGCTGCTGCACCGTTATATCGAGCCAGAGCGGCCCAGCCGCCACCACTTGCGCGCTGTGAAGGCCGGCGAAGATGAGAAGACCGTCTTCCAGGCCGTGATCGACTGGCTGGATGATATAATCTGACCATTCAGGTAAGATTTTTACCGGTGCGGCAACTAAGGTACAGGGGGACAATAAACCAGAGGAAGGAAATGATGGAAAGCAGAGTGAAGTTATTTGGTCATCCAGTGCACCCGATGCTGGTCGTTTTTCCATTGGGTCTGCTGGCAACCGGCCTGATTTTTGACGTTCTCTACCTGCTCACCGGGACTGAAGGGTTCCCGGTCGCTTCGTTCTGGATGATTACGGCCGGTATCATTGGCGGGCTGATCGCAGCAGTCTTCGGGCTGCTCGACTGGCTGAACATCCCCGCCGGCACCCGGGCGAACACGCTCGGCCTGGCGCACGGCGTGGGGAATTTCATTATTGTGGTGTTGTTCGCCATCAGCTGGTTCATCCGCCGCGGGCGGGTCGACTATGCCCCCGACGGTCTGCCGTTTATCCTCGAGCTCGTTGGCGGCGGCCTGGCTTTGATCACCGGCTGGCTGGGCGGCGAGCTGGTGTACCGGCTGCGTGTGGGCGTGGATGAGGGCGCTCATCTGGACGCACCCAGTTCACTTTCCGACCAGCCCGCCAGCGCCGGCGACCGGCGCAGCGCCGCCCGCTGATCATCATCCGGATCGATCTCAACGGGCTGAATTACGGTCACAGGCAGGGTTTACCGGCACACGAAACGATGCAGAATCACAGCGATCAGGGGCTGAAGCAGCCTCTGCCCTGACGCTTCCGGTTAGAAAATCACGCGGGGGAGCGAAGCAAGTGCGGGTGGGAGAACTCCCACCCGCACGCTGTTTAATCAAAGCCGCTGTTCGATTCTGCCAGATCAGGGATCCTGGATCTCGGCAGCATGTAAGGTATTCTTCATCAGCATGGCGATGGTCATTGGCCCCACACCGCCCGGCACCGGGGTGATGTAGCCGGCCACTTCCTTCGCCTCTTCAAAGTTCACGTCACCAACCAGACGGCGCCCGCTCTTCTTGGTCGCGTCGGGTATGGCGTTGATGCCCACATCGATCACAGCTGCGCCGGGTTTGATCCAGTCGCCGCGCACCATTTCGGCGCGTCCGATGGCAGCAATCAGGATATCCGCCTGGCGCACGACGGACGGCAGGTCGCGTGTGCGCGAGTGGCAGACTGTGACGGTAGCGTTGCGGCTGATAAGCAGCAGCGCCGCCGGCATACCAACGATGTTCGAGCGGCCCAGCACCACGGCATTGGCGCCCTCAATCTTCACGCCGCTTTCCTCGAGCAGATAAATACACCCGTAAGGCGTGCAGGGGACGAACAGCGGTTTGCGCCCTTTCTGGGCCAGGCGGCCGATATTGAGCGGCGAGAAACCATCTACATCTTTCTCAATGTTGATCAACTGCAGCACGCGCTCCTCATCAATATGAGCAGGCATGGGGAGCTGCACCAGGATACCGTGAATTTTCGGGTCGGCGTTCAGTTCTCTGACCCTGGCTTCGACCTCCTCCTGGGTGGCATCGGCGGGCAGGGGGCAGTGCACAGAGCCCATCCCCAGTTCAGCACAGGCTTTCTGTTTCGATGCCACGTACGCGGCTGAATCAGGCCGGTCGCCGACCAGCACCGTAGCCAGTGTAGGCTGCGATTTCCCTGCAGCGATCCGTTCGGAAACCCGGGCAGCTACTTCCTGGCGGACTTTTTGTGCAATTGCTTTTCCGTCGATTATTTGAGCTGTCATATTGTATTCCCTTCAAATTTTGATTTTGCCAGCACGGAACGCACTGGTGTATTTGCGGCAGAAACGATCACGCCCCAGGACCAGCTCGGTGGCGTACAGCATGTTGCGCAGCCCCTGATCGAGCGGGTCGATAATCGCTGCATCCAGTCCGGCTGCCAGCGCCTGAGCCAGGAAGGCCTGGTTAATCAGGCTGCGCGCCGGGAGACCAAATGAAATGTTGCTGAGGCCGATACTGAATTTTACCTCAGGGTACTCGCTGCGTATACAGCGCATCACATTAATCGCCACCACCGCCCCGTCCGTTTTGGTGCTCAGGGTCATCGCCAGCGGGTCGATGAAGACCTGATCATAGGGCAGGCCGGCTTCCCGTGTACGGT
>Ga0134097_1002672_pt1 | contig 10658 bp, 6 predicted proteins | sample 8_3taG_FD_94450 | JGI IMG/M metagenome (GOLD analysis project Ga0134097, IMG submission 94450) | Switchgrass degrading microbial communities from high solid loading bioreactors in New Hampshire, USA - 8_30_10_142_A2 metaG | ecosystem: Engineered > Bioreactor > Semi-continuous > Anaerobic >... | reverse complement strand
TAGCTTTAGAGCATATTTATGCTCAGTTGAAGATAGCTGCTTAAATATTGAGGGATGTTGTGCCAATAAAGGATTATATAACCAGTATTGGTAATTTAACTTCTAAATTTGCAGAATAGGAGTTAACAAGCAAGTATTTAGAGCAAGTTGAAATATTAGTTTCTTTATTGCACTCAGCCGTTGAAAGTGCTATTCTATCCGTAGGGTAATACTACCTTTGGATAGCGTGCTGGGTAAGTTGCTGTTGCAGCAAAGGCAGGTATTGTTCAGTATATGATTGGTGGAATATTAATTTTTAGAAATTTACGTATATTTTTTGTTTTATAAGCTTTTGTTATTTCTCAAGTTGGTTTAAATGTTTTCATCTCAGTTTTTCTATAACTCTTACGACATGGATTTAATTAAAAAGTAGAATAGGAGGATGTTACAGTGCTAAAAGAAAAATATAGCGAGGTTACATTAAGAGAGCTCATTTTGACTTATTCCGATTTTCATCCTTTCCCAAGAGCGTGTGAACGGGAACGGTGGGAGGGATTACCTGAGGAATTGCGCAGCAAATGGATACAAACGGGTGAGCAGTATCTCGATTTTACATGGCCTCCTTTGCCAGCTACCAGGTTTATGGATTTCAAGCGTAACGGCAATAGAAGCGAATTTGAAAGGCTTCATTTTAAACGCCGCCATGTGCTAGCCAGCTTGGTTTTGGCTGAGTGCATGGAAGGGAAGGGGCGTTTTTTGGACCAGATAGTAAACGGTATATGGGCCATTTGCGAAGAGACTTTTTGGGGAGTATCTGCTCATAACATTGTATCGAAGTATCCCGGTGCTCCACTTCCCGATGTAAATGAGCCCATCATAGACCTGTTTGCAGGTGAAACGGCCGGACTATTGGCTTGGACGTATTATTTATTGAAGCCGCAGCTTTACGATATAACCCCTCTCATATGTGAGCGGATAGAATACGAAATAAAAAGGCGCGTCCTTGATCCATACCTTGAAAGGAATGATTTTTGGTGGATGGGATTTATACCCGATCGAAAAGTTAACAATTGGAATCCATGGTGTAATTCCAACTGCTTGACGGCATTTTTGCTGGTAGAAAAGGATATGAACAGAAGAATAAGGGCGGTAAAAAAAGCTTTAGAAAGCCTGGAAGCCTTTGTAGGCAGTTATCATGAGGATGGTGGATGCGATGAAGGTACGTCATACTGGGGTAGAGCCGGAGCTTCTCTATTCGATTGCCTCGAGCTTTTATACTGGGCATCGAAAGGCAAGATCGATTTCTATGGGGAGCACCTGATAAAGCAAATAGGGAGATACATATACAGGGCTCATATACACGATGATTATTTTATCAACTTTGCTGATGGGGGGCAAAGGTTAATGTAGATGCTGCTCTAGTATACAGGTACGGCAAACGCATACGAGATCAAAAGTTAGTTGATATGGGCATAAGCGCTTATCACCTGCAGATGAAGGAAAGGTTTTCAAAAGGAAGCAGCCCTGGCTCCTTGCTGCGTCAACTGCCCGAAATATTTATTCATGAGGAATTAATGAATAAGGAAGCAAAACCGCCTTATGTGAGGGATGTATGGTTAAATGACATCCAGGTAATGGTGGCCAGGGAGAGAGAAGGGGATTATAGGGGATTTTATCTGGCAGCAAAGGGCGGCCATAATGGGGAAAGCCATAACCATAACGATGTGGGGCAGTTTATCGTCTATTATGATGGGATACCGCTGATAATTGATGTGGGCGTTGAAACATATACCGCTAAGACTTTCAGCAGTTCAAGGTATGAGATATGGACCATGCAGTCCCAGTATCATAACCTTCCCACCGTAAACGGTATCTGCCAGCAGGCCGGGCAGGATTACCGTGCCAGAGAGGTTGGTTATTATGCCGCTGAGAATATGGCTGAGGTCTCGATGGATATAGCACCGGCCTATCCCACCGATGCGGGCATAAAAAAATGGTTCAGGCGGTGTATCTTATACAGGGGAAGTCAACCCCATATAGAGGTTTGCGATGAATTTGAATTGCAGGAGAAAACGGGTGATATCTTTATCAGCCTTATGACAGCTTGCGACCACTCGATTGACTATGAGAAAGGAATTATATCTTTTAATCTCGCAGGAAAGAGCATATCAATTGAATTCGACAATAATCTCTATTCATGCGAAAGCGAGTGTATTTCCATTACCGATGAAAGGCTGTTACATGTATGGGGAGACCATATCTACAGGCTGGTGTTTAGGACAAAACAACCATTGGCTGCAGGGACATGGAAAGTAAGGATTAGGGAATTAAAGATGTGACGGTTTATGAAAAGAAGCGCCATGGCTGTAGATGTACGTAATTTCATATGGAATGGAGTATGACAAATAACTCTTGATGTAAAAAAGCAGTAACATTGTTAGGATAAGGCGGGTATACTTCATTTATTATGGTATATACTTTTTGCATATAAGCTTATTAAAGAAGCGCAAGGGGCAGCAGCCCTTTTCATTGAATTGAAGGGAGTTGCTGCCTCTTTTTACATTTACATTACTCTTTTCATGTGATACCATAATAGTTATAAAGGATCTTGAGAATTAAGAGTATATTATATAATCTATAAAAAATTTGAGGTGAGCAAAATTTGTCTATTAGGAACAGATTGATATGTTCTATTATTGTATTTGTCATTTTGCCCATGTTCTTTATACCCATTATAGTATATGATACTTATAAAAATATTCTAGAAAGCAAAATAAACGCTTCTACGCAGCAAACTTTATCTCAGCTGGCCAGCAATATAAATGCGGCTATAGATAATCTTATCGCAGCCTCCAATATGCTGAGTTTGGATAATGAGTTAATCGATATATTAAGAAAAGAGGATTATGTAAGCGAGTGGGAAAAATTTAATGAAGAATCTAAAGTAACAAATAAATTAGCCAATGCCAAAAATTCGGTACTGTACCCGTACGATGCGGATATAGTGATATTTGATCTGAAAGGCAACAATATTTACTCATCAACTGTGTATGGATTTAATAAGAAATACGATGACATAAAAAATCAATACTGGTTCAAGAAAACGGTAAATATGAATGGATACATGTTTTGGATGAGCCCGCTGGGGAAGTATATGGATATAAACGATTTTTGTAAAAACAATATAGCTATGGCTCGCCTCATAAAGGGGGATAGGAGCTTGGGTGGTTATGGGGTATTGCTTATAAGCTTATACCCCCAGTCAAAATTGGTTTCTATGTTTAAAACCATAAATTTACCTGAAGGGACGCATCTTTTTGTTATAGATGAGAGCGGCACTATCATCTTAACGGATAATTTATCTATGATAGGTGGCCATTTAGATGAAAGCTTTTCTCCCAATATGGTATCCGATTATAGCGGTTCGTTGACCATGAATATAGACGGAGAGAAAATGGTCATCAACTACCATACGATATCCAAGGTTAACTGGAAGGTTATACAGGTTACCCCTTACGATGCATTGATGAAGGAAGTTGTCCAGCTTTGGAATTATAACATTTTAATAAACAGTTTGTTTGTAGTTACCCTGATGGCAATATCTATCCTGTTATCAACTGCTATAACCCGGCCCCTATATAGGTTGAGTTTACTAATGAAGGAGATTTCAAAAGGCAATTTTAACATAGAAGCCCCCGTAAAAGGGAATGATGAGGTTTCGCAGTTGAGCAGGACTTTTAATATTATGGTAAAGGAGATAGACAGGCTTATAAAACAGTTGGAAGAAGAGCATAAAATGAGGGAAAGGATGTATTTTGAAACGCTTCAGATGCAAATAAATCCTCATTTTTTGTTTAATGCATTAAATGCAATAAAATGGATGGCAATTATGAAGGGACAGAATGAAATAGGTACCACCATAGCAGCTCTAGGTAAGCTGCTGGAAACTACGCTGAGTAAGAATGGAGAGATAATATCCTTATCGGAAGAAATACAGTGCATAGATAGCTATGTTTTACTCCAGAAGATGCGCTACGGAGACAAGTTCGATATAAGGTATAGTATTGATGAAACCATATTGTCCTATAAGGTTCCCCGCCTTATATTACAGCCCTTAGTTGAAAACGCTATAATACACGGTTTTGAAGATATGGAATTGCGCGGCGTGATAACTATAAATGGCTATAAGCAATCAAATGTCTTGTTTATAGAGGTGATAGATAACGGCAGGGGAATGTCGCCCGAAAAGATAGATCAAATATTAAAGGGATTGTACAAGAGTAATAAGTTTAACAACAACATAGGGTTGAAGAACATCAATGATCGTATAAAATTATACTTTGGACCTGATTATGGTTTGGCAATACGCAGCGAGGAAGGGAAAGGTACTCTTGTGCGAATATGTTTACCTTTAACACAGGAAGGGGATCATGAGTAAAATGCTAAAATTATTAATAGTGGAAGATGAGTTATTGGTTAGAAAAGCGCTCATAACTGCTATTGATTGGAATAATTTGGGATTTGAAATAATTGGCGATGCTGCAGATGGACAGGAGGCATTGGATATAGCTAGGAAAACCCGCCCTGACGTAGTGTTGACCGATGTACGCATGCCCAAAATGGATGGGATAGAATTAATAAAAGCTTTGAAAGACGAGCTGCCTTCAACCAAAGTAGTTGTTCTGAGCTGCTATGATGATTTTGAATACGTTAAAGAAGCCATGAGGTTAGGGGCTGTGGACTATATATTAAAGCTTTCCATGCAATTGGAAGACCTTATAAAGATAATGGAAAATGTGAAGAAAATGATAGAAGAAGAGCGGATAGAGCATTATAGATCTATGGAATTATACTGGCAGTTTAATACGAATATCTATGAACTGCGCAGCAAATTTTTTAATGATATTATAAATGGATTTGCTCTGCCTATGACGTGGTGGTCGGAAACATTTTCCCTTCTAAATTTGCAAATAGAGAGCGCTCCTTATATGGCAGTGTGCATGCGTGTGGATGATTATGGTATTGTACGTCAGCGAAATATTATGGGGGATGAAGGCTTGCTGAGATTTTCCATACTAAACATTGCCGATGAGATTATAGGAAATAATAAGTTGAGCGCCGATATATTTCATCGGGAGGATGATCAGTTTGGTATAATATTTAGCTTAAAGAACGATGATACTGCCAATGAGATAGAAACCCTATGTGATGAGTTGTTACAGGCTTTTAAGTTGTATCTCAATATCTCGGTATCATTTGGGATAAGCGAAATGTTTATGGCCTTGACTGAGTTAAGGGAAAATTATAGGTATGCTCTTGAAGCGGTTAATTTTAGATGGTATAGCGGTAAGGGCAGTATAAATTATCATTGCAATGTACCTGGCTATATTGAAAGGTCTTATTATACCAAGGAGTATGAAACGAGGATAAGGGATAGTTTAATTATGGGATCGATAGATGATGCAAAAAATATGGTCATGCAAGTATTGGAATCTATAGCTGTGGATAGAATTTTATCGCCTTATAACGCGTTTAAAGAATGCCTTGAAATCGTCTATACTTTTGCCAATGTTGTTAAACAGTACGGCGGCAATTTAAACGATGTAAAGGACGAGGAGCAAACTGTTCTTTACGATACCATTAACCATTGCCAGACATTGGAGGATATGAAAAATTGGTTTGACAGGTTCATGTTATATTACGCCGAATATTTAAACAGGCTTAAAAAACAACAATATAGAAAGGAGATAAGCAAAGCGATCAATTATATAAATGTTCATTATATGGAAGATATTAAGCTTACCGACCTGGCCAAATATGTGGGAATGGAGAGCGCATATTTTAGCTTTCTTTTTAAGAAAGAAACCGGTAGCAATTTGACGGATTATATAAATACTGTGCGCATCGGAAAAGCTAAGGAGTATCTTAGCTTTTCGGACATGAGTATATATGAAGTTGCAGAGAAAGTGGGCTATGCCAATGTTAGCTATTTCAGCAAGGTATTCAAACAATCGGTTGGTATGAGCCCTGCAAGATTTAAAAATACTTTAAAAAATTCAAAAAATACTTCAAATAGAAAGTGATACGGGAGATGAGTGGCTTTATGGCATATTCAAAAATTAAAAGATATTTATGATATTGCCAAAAGTAGTTTATTTCGCGCTGCCAACCCATAGGATAAAATAATAGACACATAAAAAATACAAGGAGGAAGATTTATGAGAAAAACTTTAAAGTGGTTATCGTTGACATTGATTTTTTGCGTGTTATTGACAGCGGTGTTTGCTTGTTCGAAATCCGACGATAATGCTGTCGAGCAACCTCCTGCCCAGAACGAGGGTGGCGATAGCAGCAATGGAGGGGATAGCGGTAAAAAGGAACCCGTAAAGCTGATAGTATGGGGTGGCGTACCAGCTGAAAATGGTCCACAGGATTTAGTGGATGCATGGAATAAAGCTCATCCCGATATACAGGTGGAGTATATACGTTTTGTAAACGATGATACGGGTAATACCAAGTTGGATACCGCACTGTTGGCAGGCGAACAGATTGATGCTTATTTTTCTTACGGCGTTCCAACCATGACAAAGCGCATTGAAGGCGGAATGGCAGAAGATCTAAGCAGCTATGGCGTTGATGATTTTGTGAAAGAGAACATCGGAGAAGAAGGGGTTTTTAAATACAAGGATAAGCTGTTTAGCATACCTACCACCAAGGAACCAGCCTATATGATGATAAATAAATCGGCATTTGACGAAGCCGGTATTGAAGTGCCTACGGAATGGACTTTAGACGAATTTAGAGAGATAGCAAAGAAATTGACCAAAAATGCAGACGGAAAAGTACGCTACGGTGCCTATAATGCTCCGGATGTGGCCAGGATGGTTTTGGGAGATAATTATTGGTACAAAAATGAAGGCTCCGAATCGAATTTCGATGATCCTGCTTTCAAGACGAATGTACAGCTTTATTATGATATGATGTATACTGATAATAGTACGTTTCCTTACAGTGAAGTGCTTGCCAGAAAGCTTCAGGCCTATCCCCAAGATGTATTTTTGAACCAGGAAGTTGCCATGATGGTATCATCCCCGTGGATGCTTAGGTATGTCAATAATACTGAAGAATATCCCCATGAATGGATTACTACGTTTGCACCATTACCGGTACCGGAGAAAGGTAAAGAGTATTACAATGCAGGAAGCTTGAATAACTGGATAATGATGAACAGCAAATCACAATACAAGCAGGAAACCTGGGAATTCATGAAGTATTGGGCTACTGAAGGGGCGGCCACATATTTGCTCAGGGCAGGGAAAATACCTGCTTGGAAGAATGCTGATCCTGAAGCAGTTGCCAAGGGTATTTTGGGAGACAACGCCGAAAAGCTATTTGATGTCGATGCTTTCAAACGGGTTGCTCTAGATGCAAACCTAAAATATATAGTGGATACCGTGACTGTGGCTGCACCCGAGATACAGCAAATTCTTAAAGAAGAACAGGATAAGCTATACTTAAAAGAGCAGACTGTCGATCAATATATAGAAAATGTAAAGAAGCGCGCGGATGAAGCCATAAAGAATGCTGCACAATAAAGAAGTTTTAAGGGATGGGGATAAAATCCCATCCCTTAAAACTAGATTAAAGAGGTGGGGAATGATTGATTATACGGAATAAGGAATTAAAAAAGAATATTACGGGTTATCTATTTATCGCTCCAAACCTTATCGGTTTTATAGTACTTACGCTTATACCCGTGCTTTTTTCATTGGTCGTGTCTTTTACTGAATGGAATTTATTTTCAGGCACGGAAAATATAAAGTTTGTTGGGCTAAAAAATTATATATCAATGTTTTCGGATGTGTGGTTTATCGATTCGTTGAAGAACAATTTTCTGTATACCGTAGTAACCATATCTTTAACCCTTTCCATATCCTTATTGATAGCAATTATATTGAATGATAAGGTCTATGGGAGGAATGTTATAAGGGCCATGTTTTTTATGCCATATATATCTAATATAGTAGCCATATCGGCCATATGGCTAGCATTGTATAATCCAACCCATGGCCCTATAAATCAGTTCCTTATGAGTATAGGCATCGATAATCCTCCCCAGTGGTTGGCCAGCAGCAAATGGGCCTTACCGGCTATCATGATGATGAGCGTATGGGGAGGACTGGGCTACAATATTGTTATATATTTGGCAGGATTAAAGGGTATACCAAAGGAATTATATGAGGCAGCCGATATTGACGGTGTTAATAGCTGGCACAGGTTAAGGCATGTTACCATCCCCATGCTTTCGCCTACCATATTTTTTCTATTGATAACGGGTATCATAAGCTCCTTCCAGGTATTCGGCCAAATAAATATCATGACTCAAGGTGGACCTGCAACTGCTACGACGGTTATAGCCTATTATATATATCTGAGCGGTTTCAGGTATTATAAGATGGGATATGCTGCAGCTATGGCATGGTTTTTGTTTATCGGCATATTTATTGTAACCTTGATACAATGGCGGGGGCAGAAGAAATGGGTCAATTATGTATAGCAACCTGTATAAAGGAACTTGCGGGAGGATGATCATATAGCGATGAAAAATGATGTTTATGGAAATAGATTTTTAAAAGGACATCCTAAAAAAGCTATAAGTAAAGGTATTATTACTGTGATAATGTCGGTAGCCGGCATTATGATGCTGTTGCCGTTCATATGGATGTTGTCTACGTCTTTCAAACTACAGGCGGATGTATATAAATTTCCGATAGAATGGATACCCAAGAGGTGGAATTTCAATAACTATAGAGAAGTGTGGCTCAATCAAAATCCGCCGTTTTATGTGTATTATTTAAACTCCATCAAAATAACGGTTATATGTGTTGTTGGCGAACTATTGACCAGTTCGTTAGCCGGTTATGGATTTGCCAGATTGGACTTTAAAGGCAGGGACAAGATATTCTTGCTCTATCTGGGCACTATGATGATACCGTTTCAGGTATTGATGGTGCCAAGGTTTATGTTGTTCCGCTGGTTGGGCATATATAATACCCATTGGGCGCTAATTTTACCCGGCCTCTTTACCACCTTAGGCGTATTTCTGTTAAGGCAGTTTTTTATGACCATCCCGTTTGAACTATCGGAATCAGCCAGAATAGATGGTGCCAGCGAGCTGAGGACTTATTGGCAAATAATTTTACCATTGGCCAAACCGGCATTGGCCAGTTTGGCCATATTAAGCTTTGTATGGCGCTGGAACGACTATGAGGGACCGTTGATCTTCCTAACCAATCGTAAGCTTTACACTATACCGCTGGGGCTTACCAACTTCATCGACGAGATGGGAGGACAGCAGGATACCCTTATAATGGCAGCTTCGGTATCAGCTTTGTTGCCCATATTAATCGTATTCTTTTTAGGGCAGAATTACTTTATTGAAGGCATAACTGCGGGAAGCGTAAAGGGATAATTAACGGCATGCTTATGCATACCTGTTTTTTATATTCTTTATATAATTTTTAAATAGGGAGGGTTTAATGTGAGGTATTATACTGAACCTGCTAGACAAATACCCATTAAGGCAGAAGTGGATGTTTTGGTGGTAGGCGGGGGACCGGCAGGATTTTCGGCTGCCGTCAACGCGGCTCGCCAGGGTGCCCGTACCATGCTCATAGACCAGGCTGGCTCAGTGGGCGGAATGGCCACTGTAGGCCTTATGAGCCATTGGACCGGCAATACCAAAGGAGGTTTCTACGAAGAAATACTGGAGCGCTCGAAGGATTGTGACGACCCCCAAATAATCAATCCCGAAAAGCTTAAAACCGTTATGCTGGATATGCTGTATGAGGCGGGAGTCATATTACAGCTCTATACCTTTGCTTGTGGTGTCATAATGGAAGATAATGTTATACAGGGAGTGATTACCGAGAGCAAATCGGGCCGTGAAGCCATTCTTGCCAAGATAATCGTCGACGCATCTGGAGATGGGGATATTGCGGCTAAGGCGGGAGTGCCTTGTTATAAAGGTAGAGAAACCGATGGAAAAATGCAGCCCATGACGTTGATGTTCAAGGTAGCCGGGGTGGATACGGAAAGGGCGGTGCTTCCCGGTAGCTTTGAGACCACATTTGAAGTGCCTGCAGGTGATCTCCAGACTTTAGCCAAGCGTCATCTACCCCATCCTGCAGGGCATGTATTGCTGTATCGTTCGTCGCTGCCGGGCATTATTACGTGCAACATGACAAACTGTATCGATGTTGATGGAACCAAGGCGGAAGATTTGACTAAGGCCGAATATGTGTGCCGTAAACAGATAGAGCCCATTGTAAACTTTTTGAGAAAATTTGTGCCAGGCTTTGAGAATTGCTACGTCATAAGCTCGGGGGGCATTGTGGGCGTAAGGGAGACGAGGCACTTTGAAGGGGAGTATACTTTGACCGAAGATGATATATTGGAAGCAAGGGTATTCGATGATTGGGCTGTAACCAAGGCCCATTTTAACTTTGATATACACAATTTGACGGGCAGCGGATTGGATGAGAATGGCGTTCAAAAATTATTTCCCCAGAAAAAGGGATATACCATTCCTTACAGATGTTTTGTACCAAAAAAAGTAGATAATCTATTGCTGGCGGGGAGAAATATTTCGGGAACGCATAAGGCTCATTCCAATTTCC